>OKMW01000269.1_pt1 | contig 21115 bp, 14 predicted proteins | sample 1612721 | NCBI WGS metagenome assembly OKMW01 (sample SAMN04436815, study PRJEB24849) | human gut metagenome | biome: human gut; feature: NICU; material: stool | host: Homo sapiens | place: USA: Saint Louis, MO | collected 2011-05-01 | reverse complement strand
GGAAAAGGCGCACCGGGACGTGATGAACCTGTTCTACCAGGTGTTTGACCGGGGCTTCATGCGCGACGGCGAGGGGCGGGAAATTGACTTCCGTAATACGGTGATTCTGATGACCTCCAACCTCGGCAGCGACCTCATCATGCAGATGCTGGATGAAAATCCGGACGCCACCGAAGGCGACCTGCACGAACTGCTGCGCCCTGTCCTGCGGGACCACTTCCAGCCCGCGTTGCTGGCGCGCTTCCAGACGGTGATTTACCGTCCGCTGGCAAAGGCAGCGATGCGCACCATTGTGGAGATGAAGCTGAATCAGGTGAGCAGACGCCTCAACCGTCACTACGGTATGACTACCCATATCAGCGAAAGCCTGTACGACGCACTGACCGATGCCTGCCTGCTGCCGGACACCGGGGCGCGCAATGTTGACAGCCTGCTGAACCAGCAGATTCTGCCGGTACTGAGCCAGCAGCTGCTGACCCACATGGCCGCGAAACAGAAACCACATACCCTGACGCTCGGCTGGGATGAGGAAGAAGGGATCGTGCTGGAGTTTGATGAACAAACGGAAGGAGAGGTGTCATGAACAGTTCCCTGATCAACAGGGCAACCGATGCGTTGCAACTGCTGTTGGGCCAGTCACGTTACCGGGTTGATGTGCATGGATGCGGCGATTTCCTGGATGTTCTGCGTTACAATGCGGTTGAGTCACTTAGCCAGCCATGGCGGTATGATGTGACAGTCACCTGTTCTTCTGCGGATATTGCCTGCGACACGTTACTGCTGAAACCGGCGTCATTTACCTTCCAGACCCCGATGTTTGACGGGGCACCGGCGCTGCCGGTCCGGACGGTTTATGGGGTGGTGGATTCATTTCGCCGGATTTCCACGTCAAATGACGAGACCCGTTACGCACTGAAGATCGTTCCCCGTATCGCGCTTTTGGGTTTTACAAAGGGCAGCCAGATTTTCCTCAACCAGTCGGTCACGGAAGTGGTTGAACAGGTACTGCGTAAACACGGCCTGGAAGGTCCTGACTTTGCGTTCCGGCTCTCAAGGGAGTACCCGGCCCGGGAGCTCATCACCCAGTGGCGGGAAACTGACCTTGAATTTATTCAGCGCCTGCTGGCGGAAGTTGGCATTTACTGGCGTTATGAAATGGACAGCCGACTTGAACAGGACGTGGTGATTTTTCAGGACAGTCAGCAGCAGTATGAATTTGGCATCACGCTGCCATTGCGCAACCAGGCCGGGATGAGTGACAGCGGGCAGGAGAGTATCTGGGATATTCAGACCGCATACAATGTGGTGAGCGGAAGTGTGGCCACCCGGGACTACAACTACCGTGAAGCGCTACAACCTCAGGACAGTGCCGAAAGCATTTTCAGCAAGGAAGGGATCACCACCGGGGAAACGTACCATTACGCGGAACCCTTCCTGTCAGCAGGTGATACTGAAAGTACAGAGACCGGGGCATACTTCGCCCGTCTGCGTCACGAACGCATTCTGAACGCGCAGTATCGCGTCAGCGGGCATTCCTCCAGCCCCCATCTGGCGCCGGGTCAGGTACTGGAAACGGACGGCACGTTACCCGATTCCGTCAAGGCAGGTATTGTCATCACCACCGTGCGCACCCGTGGTTCACGCAAAAGTAGCTTTACGCTGACGTTTGAGGGTATCCCCTACAGTGAAACTGTCTGTTATCGTCCGGCATTGCTCAATCGACCGTTGATATCCGGCTCGCTGCCTGCCCGGGTGGAAAGCACACAGAAAGGTGACACCTATTCCTGGCTCGATCCGGACGGGCGATACCGGGTAAAACTGGACTTTGACCGCAACAGTGCTGAGCAGGGCTATGCCTATCTGTGGCTGCGGCTGGCTAAGCCTTATGCCGGTGATACGTACGGATTCCACTCACCGCTTATCGACGGAACGGAAGTGGCCGTTGTTTTTGACGGCGGAGACCCGGATCGTCCCTACATCGCTTATGCCCTGCATGATTCAGAACACCCGGACCATGTCACCAGTGATAATCATACGCGGAACGTGTGGCGCACGCCGGCGAACAATAAGTTGCGGATGGAGGATAAGCGCCAGGAAGAGCATATCAAGCTCGCAACGGAATATGGCAAAACGCAGCTGAACATGGGACACCTGGTCAACAGTCAGCGTGAAAAGCGCGGTGCCGGTTTTGAACTTCGAACGGATGAGCATGGCGCTGTACGTGCGGCAAAAGGCCTGTTCCTGACGGCGGATGCCCAGGCCAAAGCCCAGGGGCCGGTGCTGGAAATGGCCCCTGCGATAAGTCAGATTAACCAGGCCAACAGCCAGATGCAGGCGCTGAACAGCGCCGCTGAAGCCGCCGGAGCCCTGGCCTCTGACATCAATACCCAGATTAGTCTCGTAACCGACAAAATCAAAGACCTCCAGTCTGCGGTCCTGCTGGGTAGCGCTCCACAGGGGGTGGCACTGACCTCAGGTGAACACCTTCAGCTCAGCAGCACCCGCAACACCATGATCAATACCGGTCAGCATCTTGATATCGGTGCGATGAAAAATCTTTCAGTAACGGTCGAAAAAGCCCTGGGTATGTTTGTGCATAAAGACGGGGCGAAGCTGGTTGCAAACCAGGGAGATATCGAGATTCAGGCTCAGCACAACACGATGGCACTGTTTTCTGAAAAGCAGCTGACGGTGACCAGTAGTGAAGACGAAATTATTATCAGCACCCCGGAAACGCTTACGCTGAACGGTGGCGGATCTTACCTGAGGCTGAATAAGAACGGCATTGAGCATGGTTCATCAGGTGAGTTCATTATGAAGACGTCGGACTATCTGGTACCAGGTTCAGGCGCAAATCTCCCCAACGAAACACCCAATTTCAGCCTGACGGATATCACTCAGGAAATCAAAATCAGCAGCAAGTCATTTAACGACTGACAGGGAGTGTGAATCGTGTCTGTTTTACCCAAAATTGTCTGGCCGATCCCTTCCAATAACCGGGGAAGTGAGTTCAAAAATCAGGAAGAGATCCTCTCTCATATCGGGGGTGAATCCACCGGGCAGTATATGATTGGCCGAAGTGGTATGTGGCATGGCGGGATCCATATCACGGAAGCCACGACTCCGTGGTGTGCTCTTAGCGGCAAGTCTCCTCTTGAAGCACTGGATTTTCCGGTCCCCTTTAAAGGTGAGCAGGCTGTGCGATGCATGGCTGACGGCGAAGTGGTTGCTTATCGTGTCTGCAAGGATTATCTGACGCTTGCATGGGAATCCGGCCCACTGAGCTTTTCCGGTTCGTTTGTTCTGGTTAAACACTTTATTCAACCGGGGGAGAAAGAATCCAGCGGGCTGCATTTCTATACCCTGTATATGCACCTTGCCCCCTATTCAGCCTATAGTGTCAATCCGGCGGAAACAAAGTGGACAGTCCAGGATACGCTTACTGCCTACGATCCAGAATGGGTCATGACCGCCAGTACCAACAATAAAAGTACCAGTGAAAGCTATCGCAAGGGCACGATCCCAAAAGGATCTATTGTTGAGTGGGATAAAACAGACAGCAGCCTCCATACCGTTGCATTTAATAAGCGAGAGTATGGCCTTGTTACCTTTATTAGCCTCTCAGAACAGGCGTTGAAAAAGTGCAAGAAAACATCCCTGAAACCAGGGCAACAATACTGGATGCTTGTGGACAAAAATAACCTGTCTCCCGGCACTGATGGGGTGGTACAGCCTTCCTGGTGGCAGAAACTCATGCCGCCAGCAAAAGAAGCGATGAAATTTGACGAGGTAGTATGCCCGACTCCCTTTGCTATCAGTGCAGGTGACCCTGTTGGTCATATGGGATATTATCAGGCACCTAAGGATGGCGGATATGAAGCGCGATACCAGGTTCATATCGAATGCACGAGTATGGATGATAACCTGGAAACGTTCCTGACCAACCCTGAGCAAGCTGGAGAAAAGAATCCACTCTGGCTGAAGTACGCTCCGGGCCTTACGTTGTACAAAAAAGATGTTGCAACAGGAACATTCACAGTAGATACAAGGGCAACAACCAGGGCGGGGATCCTTCCACTGAGTCAGGTGCAAACGGAAGTCGATAAGTCGACCAAACAGGAATACTGGCAGCTGCGACCAGAAAATGCTTACGTCCCCAAAGGCCAGGCGGAACCTCAACTTTTGTCGCAGTATGATCTGGCAAAGCTGGGCTTCAGAACTGAAACCGCAGAACCAGCCAGCTTTGATTACCTGGATGGAAAAAACCAGCCCACTGGATTCTTCCGTAACCTCATCGATTCGCTTTACCAGGCCGCGACCAATGATCCGCGAACCAGTCATGCTCTCGTGAAGCATAATTATCAGCGCCTGCTGGATAAAATTGACAGCGGAAGTGACCGATATTCTCCAATGGAGTACTGGAGAGCACTTCATAACCCCGACTATCGTGACGTTATTCAGAAAACAATCGTAAAACATCCAAGCGACTGGTATTTCAAAAAGGGCGATGCTATGTGGCAACTGTTTCTCAATGCGCTGAAAAAAGATGCCCCAGAATGGAAGAAATACAGTGAAGATTTTATCGATAAAATGGCATGGATGCAGGATGTCACAACAGAAAAACTAGGGCCTTCTTTATGGCATATGCACCCTCTTATGTTCTTAGGTGCACTTCGCAAATCAGTGAAAGTAGGTTGGGCACATAGCAAGTTTGGTTATTTCCTTGGTAAGGTGGAATCTAAAAACGATTATAGTGCCTATAATGTACATGTTACATATACACCGCATTACAAAACCAAATTAACAGGAATGACAATAAAAGAAGTTATGACTTCTCAAGAGGATAATACTTCTAATGGTCTATTTGCCACAGGACGATTCCAAGTGGTACCAAAAACACTGAAGGATGCTGTGAGTAAACTTAACCTTGATGTCAATTCTACTTACAATGAAGAAACACAAGACAAAATATTTAACGAATACCTTATAAAGATAAAGCGCCCAGCAATCATAAATTTCCTTGAAGGGAATGGGAATGTTGAAGATGCTATTTATGATTGGGCAAAAGAATTTGCCTCTGCTGGGGTAAGAAAAGGAAAAGAGATAAGCCCTTCCAAAACTGAATTTGAAACAAACCCAGATGGGTCCTTCGTAAGGGACAAGAAAGGAAACAAAATCCACAAAAGAAGATATGCCAAAACAGAAGGTGTTTCTTACTACTCTGATGATGGAATAAATAAAGCGCACATAAAGCCTGACGATATGGTTAAAGTACTTGAGGAGTCAAAAAATGAAGGTTCCTAAACTTCCCTTTCTTTTTATTTCTGTCGTATGTTTTTGTACACTGGCTAATGAAGGAGATGCTCCAGCATTTAAAGAGCATAATGTGTTGTTAAGCCATGGCCCATTTAAGACAAAGATACACTTAACATATGAGCAGCTAAAAAAGTCTGAAACTTGGAAAAACATAATGCAGAAACAGCTCACCGAGAAAGCTAATTTTGCAGGGCACTATCGCCTATACATAAGCGAGAATGGTGAATTACCTAAAGATTGCGGTGTTAATGGCTGGGTTTGCGGATGGGTAGTTGATAAAATAACTGGAGCTGTAGTTTCTGAGCTGCCAGCATTTAATGGCAATACTAAGTATTACTCCACTATTGATAATGGCACTCCTTCTCCTGCCTTATTTTCTGCGGAATTTTATCCCAACAGCAATTTAATTTGGATTAGTGGTGAAAACATCCCCGAAAGTAAAATCGGAAACATATCGCTAGGTGATAAAAAATGCTCAAACAGCGCTTACTTATTCAATAACAACTCATTCCATAATGTTTTTGAGGGTGAGTGTGAAATAGATACTGGTGGCTAACAAAGATTCATCAACAAAATTTTGTAATCAGTAAATCTAAAATGAACCAGCGAAAATATCAACAAGGAAATGAGCGCAAAATGGGATGCAATAAAAAATCAAACAAATTTTTGCTCTTTGTGTCATGTATGCTTTTGTCGTTTGGAGCGTACTCACAAGACAGTTCTAATCCTCAGTTTTCTGACTACCTGGTTCCCGTAAGCAACGGTCCATTTGAAAGGAATATTCACTTTAATAAAGAGCAGGAAAATTACTCGTCACAGTGGAAAAATGCAGTCGAAGAGGAATTAAAAAAGCCTGTTAATTTTGCAGGGCACTTTAGAATCTATACCGCCTTTGGCGGTCAGGGTAAAGAATGCCTTCGTGATAATTGGGTGTGTGGTTGGGTCATTGATAAAACTACAGGTGAAGTTGTTTCGACATTACCAACGTCTCCAGAAGGTGGTAATAGCTATGCTGAAGCTGTTGATAATGGAACATCAGACGGCCTCAAATTCAAAGTAATTGCCTCCAAAGATCGCACATCATTAACCATTGCAGGACGCGCCGTTAACGCGCCATTACGTGATGCGAACGGGTTTTTTTCAGTACCAGAGTGCAGATCGATAAAATACAACTTCGACGGGAAGGAATATACCATAATTAAAGAGGATGATAACGGTTGTAATCTTTCAAAAGAAATTGAGATTTATGGTAAATAACCAAGAACATCGTCAAATAACACCCTCATTTATAGATGTGCTAAAGTTTTGGCGCTTCATTTAAAGAAATTGCACTTTCATCACACCCTTGAATTTTGATTAAGGCATTAGGGAGTTATTATTAAATTTAATACTCATGCTGTTAATAATGCTTTGAAACATACAAATTAGTTAGAACTGATATAGGATCTTTTCAATGCTCCAGATTATCCGTAAAGGCGATAAAACCACCCACGGCGGCTCGATACTTACGGCTTCCGATACGATGAAATTCGGTGGTATCGGCGTTGCCCGCAAAGGCGACAAAGTGTCCTGCCCGGTTCCGGGACATGGCCCTACAACTATCGTAGAAGGCAATCCTGATTATCTTGATCATGGTATCCCGGTTGCATTTCACGGTCATAAATGCGCCTGTGGTTGCACATTGATCAGTTCCTTTGCCGCTGCAAAGGTTGCCTGATTATGCCCGTCTGGCTGGATGCCATCCCTGAAAAGGCTCCTAAGGTAGCGCGTCCCTGCACCGGTCGTTGGCTGCTATTCCTCGCGTTTGTCATGCTGGGGGGCATAGCGCTCACGCTATGGTGCTGGACGTCAGAGCGAACCGGATTTGTCTTCTGGTTCACCGCGCTGGGCCTCCCGTTTTGCACCTGGGGGCTTATTTTCGGCTTACGCCGGTTTGCCTACAAAGCCGAACAGGTGGGGGCCGAGTCCCGTAATGTCGAGCGAGAAGCGCTTATTGACAGTGAAATTCTGCGCGGTCAGCGCTGCGCCTGGATCCTCGGTACGCACATCCAGGCTCCGGCCGGAAACAAAGCCGATGACCTGCTGAAGGCAATGAAAGTCGCAGCTCCTGTTATCGAATTCTCTCGCCCAAGAGGATGTGACAAACCGGTCAGATACGCGGCATTACCAGAATATCAGACTGATTTAACGAAGGCCCTGAATGCAGCGGTTAATAAACTGACCACACGTGTAGAGGGGATAGTTAAGCCGCTTCCGCCCGAGCTGCCATGCTGGCTGGTGCTGGATTGTGATAACGATCTGTATCCCCTGTTTGAAGAGCAGCTTAAAGCCGATCTCTCACTCAAGACGGGCAGGATTTTTCGCCTGATGGCCGGAAAAGGGCTGGGGGCGTTTGATGCCTGGCTGGACAAGCGATGGGACACCCGGGGCATTTTGGTTGCCATCACGCTGTCGTTACCGGCGTCTCCCCGGGAAGAAGATGCTGATGCTGTCTCAATGGTGGTATTGAGCAACCGCAAAGCCCATGCCTGGCCGGATGCGCTTCGCCTTCATCGCCCCGAAAGGGGAACAGAAACAACGCTTACAAAGACACTTACCCGGGCGCTGCTCTGGTCGAAGACCCTGCCCAATGAACTCAAAGGAAGCTGGATCTCCGGTCCCACATTGACGTCGGGCAGCGGCTGGAATAATGCCTGCGAAGAGAGTGAAGTGGAATTTAGTCTTTCAGAAGACAATTCCAGTATCGATCCCGTGCTGGGATTTACCGGCCATGCTGCTCCATGGCTGGCCATCACGCTTGCTAATGCTGACGTTGAACAACGAGGGGCGCAGGTTATCGCCGCACAACCCGCCGCTGACAAGGACGACATCTGGGTCGCCGTCATCACCAAAGAAGAAGTTCGCAAGGAATCGCCTAAGAATGTCTAAGGTAAAAGTTAAAACACTCATCGGCTCCGTTGTGACTGTCGCTTTTTTTCTGACAGCCATCGTGGCATTTCTGTTTTATGCCTTTCCGGAAAACGTGGCCTCGGCAACCGGATTTGGACCGTATGACGGCCAGCGCATACTCACTTTCTGCGCCATTATGGTTGCCGCGATGTTTTTACTCGGCTGGCTGACAGAGAAGGCTTTCGACTTCGCCGGTAAATCCGGGTTGTATTTCCAGTGGGGCCAGAAAAAGGCTGAGAGTATCACTCCGGTGACGAACACCATTCTCAGTGAAGAAGATGACGACGAACCGGTCTTCAGCGAAGACGCCGTGTCCGAACACCTGCGCTTTCGCTATGGACGCCGATGGCAGCGTAAGGTGCGACTCCTGCTGGTGATGGGCAACCCGGACGACGTCCATAAAGCAGCCCCGGGTCTGTGCTATGACCTCTGGCAGGAAGGTGACGGCAACGTACTGATTTATGGCGGTGATGCGCAGTCACTCCCGGATGAGATCTTCCTTTCAAAACTGAAGCGTCTGCGATCTGGCCAGCCGGTTGATGGCATTATTCAGGTGATGAGTACTTCAGCCCTCCCGACGGATAGCGAACGGGATGCTTTCTTGCGTTGCCGTCAGAAAGCCGATCATCAGCTGGGCTGGCAGGCGCCTGTCTGGCTGTGGCTGGCTGATAAAGCCAAAGGTGCTCATCAGGACGCGGACACGGCTGCGACAGGGGTGATATTCGGACCGGAAGGCACTGTAAAAGAGGCGGATAAGGCATTGACTACGCTGTCTCAGCGCCTGCAAAAAGTCGGTATGGCACAGTTACTGAATAATCCGGCTCATAACGGCCTGCTCCAGTTATCTTCCCGTCTGCAACACGAACTGAAAGCCAGTCTGACTGTTTTGCTCAGTGGGTTGATGCAGGGATCTGCGGCCTTGCGTTTCCGCGGTGTCATGTTCAGCCCAGAACTGGCCGTTGCCGGAACGGTACCGAACACGCGCCTCGACACACCGACATGGAAAGCCGTCATTGATGACTGTGATGCCGTCAGCGGCAGGAAGCTGGGCTTCGACTGGCTGAAGTTGCTGAGGTTAATTCTGCTTTCCCTGATTGTCCTGTGGGGGACCGGTACATTGCTGTCCCTGATCGTTAACCGTACCCAGATTTATGAGGCACAGGAAACAGCGAGGCAGGCAGCGGATACCGCAAAACCACTTGCTGAACGCCTGCACAACCAGCTCGTCCTCCAGCAAGCGATTGCCCGTCTGCAACATCGTGAGGCGACCGGTGCTCCATGGTACACCCGTTTTGGTCTTAATCAGGACAGCGATACGCTGGCCGCACTCTGGCCCCTGTATGCGAAAAATAACGTACAGTTGATGAGGGATGCCACAGCAGATAGTCTCAGGCAGCAGCTGAATGCGTTTGTGCAACTTCCTCCTGCCAGTGATGCCCGAACGCAGGGCACACAGCATACCTACGACGTACTCAAAAGTTATCTGATGCTGGCCCGTCCTGACAAAGCAGACGCAGACTGGCTGGCAAAAAACGTACTGGTCACCTGGCCGAAGCGTCAGAATGTGCCGGATGGCACATGGCAGGACCTGGCACCGAAACTGCTGGGCTTTTATGCGCAGAACCTCCCGGCTCATCCGGAATGGAAATTTAAGCCTGACGCTGAATTAATCAGCACGGTCCGTCAGATCCTGCTCAAGCAGATTGGCCAGCGGAACGCTGAGTCCGGGTTATATCAGGACATGCTGAAGCGCGTGGCCAGCAACTGGCCTGATTTAACGCTTGCCGATATGACCGGCGACACCGATGCCTCAACGGTATTCAGCACTGACGAAGTCGTCCCGGGAATGTTTACACGCCAGGCCTGGGAAGAGCAGGTTCAGGATGCGATTAACGAGGTCGTCAAAACCCGCCGTGATGAAATTGACTGGGTACTGACGGATAAGACGCACCAGACAGGGAGCGATATCTCCCCGGAGGCGCTGAAAGCCCGTCTGACCGAACGCTATTTTACCGATTTTGGTAACGCCTGGCTGAACATGGTCAACAGCATTCAGTGGCAGGAAGCCACATCACTTTCCGAAGCGATTGCCCAGCTCAATCTGATCGGCGATGTCCGCCAGTCACCGCTGGTGGCACTGATGAACACGCTGGCCTGGCAGGGAAAAACAGGGCAAAAGGGTGAGGCACTGGCTGATTCGATAGTGGACTCAGCGAAAAAACTGATCGGTCAGAAAAAAAATGCCAGACAGTTTATTGAACAGGCACAGGGCCCTAAAGGTCCGCTCGATGGCGTGTTTGGACCGCTGATGGGGCTGATGGAAGGTAAAGAGGGCACTGGTGCCAACGGTAACCTCAGTTTCCAGTCCTGGCTGGCCCGCGTAACCCAGGTGCGGCTGAAACTTCAGCAGGTCACCAGCGCCCCGGATCCACAGGCTATGTCGCAGATGCTGGCCCAGACCGTGTTCCAGGGCAAAGCCATCGATCTGACCGATACCCGCGATTATGGCAGTCTGGTTGCGGCAAGCCTGGGGCAGGAGTGGAACGGATTTGGCCAGTCGTTATTTGTGCAACCGCTGGATCTGGCCTGGCGGCAGGTACTTGCCCCGGCGGCGGGAAGTCTCAATGCCCGCTGGCAGACGACCATTGTCGAACAGTGGAATAAGGCCTTTGCGGGACGGTACCCGTTTAAAGCCACCGGCAGCGATGCTTCCCTGCCGCTACTGTCTCAGTTCCTGCGTAGCGACTCGGGTCGAATCACGACCTTCCTGAAAACGAATCTCGGCGGGATCCTCCACCAGGAAGGGAATCGCTGGGTCGTTGATCCTTCCGCAAGTCAGGGGATGGTTGTCAGTCCGGATTTTCTCCGGGCGATTAATCAGCTGGCGGAACTGTCGGATATCGTTTTTGCCCAGGGCGATGCGGGCGTTCACTTTGAATTAATGGCGCGTCCTTCCCGTGATGTGGCCCGTATGCAGCTGACGCTTGATGAGCAGAACCTGGACTTCTTTAACCAGATGGAAAGCTGGCAGAGCTTTACCTGGCCGGGAAACACATATTATCCGGGTGTCAGCCTTCGCTGGCGCAGCGTGAACAGCGGGATGCAGCTCTACACCAGCCATCAGGGGAACTGGGGATTCATCCGGCTGCTGGATAAGGCATTAATTACACCTCTTGATGCAAGCCGCACGCAGCTGGTCTGGATCACCCCGGACGGTAATCCGCTGAAGTTTGTTATGCGCAGTGAGCTGGGTGACGGTCCGCTTGCCCTGCTGAAGCTCCAGGGATTTACGCTGCCTGAAACCATCTTTACGGTTGCGGCCAGCGTTGAAGACGTCGAATAAAGATAAGACAAGGAAAAACATGAGTTCACCGGAAGCCCTGTTATCGGCATGCACCACAAACCACGAGGCGCAGCTGCGCCTTACTGAAAGCGCCTCCGGCACCCTGTCCCTCTGGGAGAACTGGTTAAAACCGGTCCGCCCCGGGGCGGAAACGGGTGACGATCCGGCCAGTGACGACGATTTCCAGCTGATGCGCGAAGAAATCAACAAACTCTCGGGCACCGATCCGGATCTGCTCTGCACCCTGGCGGAAAAAATACTGTGTGAAAGCGCCAAAGATATCCGTGTCGTCACCTGGTATACCCAGGCCCGGCTGAGCCGTGACGGCGAGAAAGGCCTGGCGGAAGGGATACTGCTGCTGGTCGCGATGTTGTGCCGCTACGGCAGACACTGCCATCCGCTGCGCCCGAATGCCCGGAAAGCCGCGCTGGAGTGGCTCAACAGTACAAAAGTACTTGATACGCTCTCGCGCTGGCCGGAAGTGGATCGGGAAGATGCCAGCCTGACGGCCGGAGCGGTCAGCCTGCTGAGTAAGGCGGTCTCAGACTGGCCTGAAAATGAAAAACCCGCGTTCGCTGGCCTCTGTAGCGCGCTGGAAAACCGTCTGGCGCGTTCTGGCGGGGTGACAGTGCTAATCCCCCAGAACAGCAGCACTCAGGATAGCGGGCATGACGCTGTCTTTTCTCCGTCGCCACTGCTGACGGACATAAAGTCGGGGCGCGATTTGCTGGATCAGGCAAAGATACTCTCCCGCTGGCTCGGAGAACAACCCCAGGGGTGGCTGGCCTCTCACCGGCTGATGAAAACCGTTCGCTGGGATACCGTCGATCAAATTCCACCGCTGGACAGCAGTGGTCGTACCCGGCTGATTCCGCCTAAACCAGAGTACCGGGCGCAGCTAAAGCGTCTGTACCTGCAAAAAAGCTGGGCTGAGCTGGTGGAGCAGGCCAGCCAGATGTACTGCGAAGGGGTGAATCATTTCTGGCTCGATCTCCAGTGGTACCTCTGGCAGGGACTCAGCCATGCGGGACAGCCTTGGGAGAACCTGGCGGAGTCAGTCCTGCTGGATCTTCGGTTCCTCCTCAGGCGTCTGCCCGGGCTTGAAAGCCTGGCCTGGAATGACGGTACCCCGTTTGCCGATGAGGTGACAACTGGATGGATTGCGGAAAAGGTGAATGAGGAAGGGCTGTCATTCGGTAGCGAGCCGGTCGTGTCCGCGGCGGTAAACGGGGATGAGGTGCTGTCACTTGAGGCCGAGGCGATGGAGAAGGGTGACAGTGAGGGGCCCGAAGCGGCTCTGACCTGGCTCCAGACCCGCCCCGGACTGGACTCTCCGCGAAATCGCTGGCTGATACGTCTGCTGATGGCTCGTGTTGCGGAACAATACGGGCGTAACGACATGGCGCTTCATCTGCTGGCTGAACTGACATCCGGTGCGGCGCAGTTGACGATGGGGGACTGGGAGCCGGGCCTGATGTTCGAAGTTCAGGCCCGCCGTCTGAAACTGTTGCGCATGAAAGCCGGTCGCAGCGAGTCCGATAAAATCCGGCTGATGCCCGAGATGGATGCCCTGCTGGCGGGGCTGATTACCATCGATCCTGCCCGTGCCATGGTGCTGTGTGGCTGAATCTTGTCTGTTAACTATCAGGAATACCGAGCATGGATGATTTAACCCTGCGCTATTTTGAAGCCGAAATGCGCTATCTGCGCGAGGCAGGAAAAGAATTTGCCCGGGCACATCCGGACCGGGCGGCAATGCTCAATCTCGATAAGCCCGGAGCCCGGGACCCGTATGTGGAACGCCTGTTTGAAGGCTTTGCCTTCCTGATGGGCCGTCTGCGAGAAAAGCTGGATGATGATCTGCCGGAACTGACTGAAGGACTGGTGAGTCTGCTGTGGCCGCACTATATGCGGACTATCCCGTCTCTGGCCATCGTTGAGTTTTCGCCTGACTGGCGTGGTCTGCGTCAGGCCGAAATGCTGGCTGAAGGCTTTTCCGTTTTGTCACGTCCTGTCGGGCCGCATAAAACCGCCTGTCAGTATCGGACGACCCGCGATGTTCCGCTACAACCGCTGCACCTTGCAGATGCCCGCCTGCATACTGAAACCGATGGCCGCTCTGCTATCCGTCTGCGCTTCGAATGCCCTGAAAAAGTGGACTGGAGTAAAGCCGGGATCGACAAGGTCGCCATATTCCTTAACGCAGAGAGTCCGGTGAGTTCTGCGCTGCATCTGGCAATGACCCGTCGTGTACACGCCATGTATGCCCGCCATGCCGGGACGCATACCGAACGTCATCAGTTTGATGGCTGGTGCAAACCCATGGGCTTTGATGACAATGACGGCCTGTGGAAGAAAGCCGACACAGCCTTCAGTGGTTACCAGCTGCTGCTGGAGTATTTCAGCTTCCGTCCAAAGTTTATGTTTGTTGAGCTGCGCGGCCTCGACACCATCGGGCTCACTGCGGCCAGCACCTGGTTTGAAATCGACATTGTACTCAGTGAAGCCTGGTCATCCGATCTGCCTTTTGAGACGGAAAACTTCCGGCTGCACTGTGTGCCGGTTATCAACCTCTTTACTCTGGAAGCCGACCCGCTGACGCTAAACCCGCTGGAGAACGAATACCTGCTCAGGCCATTGCGTCTTCAGGATGGTCACACCGAGATTTACAGCGTCGATAATATTCACGGCGCGGTGAAGAATGGCAAGCATCCTTATGTACCGTTCACCAGCTTCCGACACCGGGGCGGTATGATGCGCCACGATGCCCCTGAACGTTATTACCACACCCGCGTGAAACGCGGTCCCTCTGGCCTGTATGACACCTGGTTAATTCTCGGTGGCCGCTCGTTTGAACTGGAGCAGTTGTCCGAAAAACCGGAGTCACTCTCGATGCGAATAACCGGGACCAACGGTCAGCTTCCGCGTAAGGCACTGGAAAGTACCTTGCTGGACAGGGTGGTCAAATCCGGCAAGGTGCCCGTCAGGGTCCTCAACCTCACAGCACCGACGATGCCGCTGTATCCCCCGGCAAACGACCGCTTTCACTGGCGGGTGATGAGTCATCTGGGCTCAAACTTCCTCAGCATGATGGACAATCCGGAGGTCCTGCGGGGAACGCTGGCCCTGTATGACTGGACCGACGATGAAATGAACCGCCGTCGGCTTGAAGCGATAGTCGCCGTGAAGCACACCCTGATCCGCCGTTTTGAGAAGGGCTTTATGCTCCGGGGCGTGGACATAGAGGTCACGCTGAATATGGATAATTTTGCAGGCGAAGGCGATGTGAATCTCTTTGGCGAGATGCTGCACCGGTTCTTCGCGCTCTATGCCGATATTCACCTTTTCAACCAGCTCACGCTGGTACTGCAACCGACAGGGAAACGACTGAGATGGCGCGAGAATCACAGCCAGCACGTACCGGGCTGACGTTAGCCCTAAATTATAAAATGGAGTCAGCTTATGCCTTAGAGTTTGAATACACATATTGATGCAGACATAGCTTGTGAAGAGGACGAGAACCCAAGTCCAGCTAAAGATGAACCTGATTCGTTAACAGCGGAAGATTTATTGTCGGTTTTCGACCTGGCTGAGATCATGAATGTCAATCAGGTCGTCTGTAAATCGTTTAGTGACTGACAGGGAGTGTGAATCGTGTCTGTGTTACCCAAAATTGTCTGGCCAATTCCCTCTAACAACTGGGGGAAGGAATTTATTAACCAGGAAGATATTCTTTCCCATTTAGCGGGGGAGTCTACCGGACAATATGCGATAGGCCGCAGTGGAATGTGGCATGGCGGGATCCATATCACCGAAGCCACGACCCCGTGGTGCGCACTCAGTGGTAAATCTCCTCTTGAAGCGATGGATTTCCCGGTTCCCTTTAAAGGTGTGCAGGCGATTCGATGCATGGCTGACGGGGAAGTGGTTGCTTATCGTATCTGCAAGGATTATCAGACGATTGCATGGGAATCCGGACCGCTGAGTTTCTCCGGTTCATTCGTCCTGGTAAAACACTACATTCAGCCGGGTGAAACGGAATCCAGCGGGCTTCATTTCTATACCCTGTATATGCACCTGGCTCCGTATTCTGCTTATGAGTCGGAATCGGAAAATCAGTGGATTACTCAGGATACACTTAAAGCGTTTTCTGAAATGGACTGGCTCACGGCAAAACTGACTTCTGAACAACTTCAGCCTCAGATTGCAGGGTATATGCCTGTGGGGGCAGGCGTTGAATGGAACTCCTCTGATACCAGTCTTAACGCGGCGGGGTATAACCAGCGCCGGTATGGTCTTGTGACGTTGAAAAGTTTACCTGATGCCGATGGTAATACAGATGATAAGCAAAAGGTCAGTACCTCATTGATCCTCGGTAAACGTTACTGGGTGGTAGTGGATAATAATAATATTAAACCCGCTCCCGGCGCTGGTCCGTCATGGTGGCGCAAGCTTATGCCTCCAGCCAAAGAGGCCATGAAATTTGACCAGGTTGTGTGTCCGTCTCCGTTCTCCATCACTGCCGGTGATCCTGTTGGTCATATGGGATATTATCAGGCACCTAAGGACGGGGGATATGAGGCCCGATACCAGGTACATATTGAATGCACGAGCATGGATGACAATCTGGAAAAGTTTCTGACCAATCCCGAACAGGCGGGAGAAAAGAATCCGCTCTGGCTGAAATACACTCCTGGCCTGGCGCTGTACAAAAAGGATGTTGCAACCGGTACATTCACAAAGGATACCAGAGTGACGACCAGAACAGGGATCCTGCCACTGAAACAGGTGCAGGCAAAAGTCGATAAATCGACCAGACAGGAATACTGGCAGTTGCGACCAGAGAATGCCTACGTACCCAAAGGCCAGGCAGAACCGCAGCTTCTGTCACAGTATGATCTGGCAAAGCTTGGTTTCAGAACTGAAACCGCAGAATCGACCAGCTTTGATTACCTTGATGGAAAGAATCAGCCTGTTGGATTCTTCCGCAGCCTTATCAACTCACTTTACGAGGCCGCGACCGGTGATACGCGAACCAGTCACGCCCTGGTAAAGCATAATTATCAGCACCTTCTTGATAAAATAGACCGTGGAAGCGATCGTTATTCTCCAATGGAATACTGGAGAGCTCTACATAATCCTGACTATCGTGAGGTCATTCAGAAAACTATCGTAAAACATCCCAGCGACTGGTACTTCAAAAAAGGCGATGCTATCTGGCAACCGTTCCTGAATGCGCTGAAGAAAGAAGCGCCGGAATGGAAGAAGTACAGCAAAGATTTTCTCGATAAGATGGTATGGATGCAGGATGTCACGACTGAGAAACTGGGACCCGAACTTTGGCATATGCACCCAATAATGTTTTTGGGGGCGATTATTAACATAAAAAAACAACATGCGGGACTTTTTACTGTACAAGACGGGAAAGATGCTTTACGTAAGATATATGATAAATATGGTAAAGACATGTCTGTAATAGTTGAAAGAATGTTTCGCATTGAGACGACACATTTTACTTCTGGTCAATACCAGCATTGTGGTGCTCCAGGAATGGAAGTACATGGCACTCCGTCAGCATATGGATGGAGTTCTGATTTTTTTTGCGCAGCACCCAGAATATCAGCCAACGGGGATTTGGAGTAAAAAAGAAGGAAAAGGATTAAGTGGACAGGGAGGTAATACCCAAGTCACGGATAAACCAAAGCAATTTGTAGTATTCGATTCCGTTGAAAGCTCTATGGAATATATTGTGTATTACATCAATAAACACGACGGAAACTATGCTCGGTGGTATTCAACCCAAGACTCAGCACAAAAGTTATATAGAAAAGAATGTGGGGCGATTATACCTAAATTTACTAACGAATTTTCCGAGACTAAACAATGATCAAGTTTAAAGTATTTCCTCTATTGTTACTAACATACTCTATCTCAGCATTTTCAGGTGTTACTGATGATGATTTTGATAATTGCTCGAAATATCTAGATAAAATAGTGGCTTCCAGCGATGCAAATCTGATAAATGAATTGAAAGTGGACAGAGATCTGATTACAGCAGACATCGACCGTGTCAGTAATGATAATATATATGCTAAAGTTCAATTCAATAACAAGCAATCCGTCGACACTCCGGGCGAAGGTTTTCTTTTATGGATGAAGTATGATTATCTCAAATTCAGTTTGGAAGACATTACTATTGACCCAGATAAACCAGAAAAATTAAAATTTGATGAAAGATATGCTTCAGTATATCTTAACTGCTTGAACAAAAAACAGTCTACAAAGTTATTGGTACTGCTCGATTGCAGTTCTATAAAGATGATAAGTTATCTATTCCAAGTCAAGGTTTATTCATTTTGCCAGGGGAGTATGTAGAGGTCGAAGACAACTCAGGGAGTGCTTCGCATATTAAATATCAAGCAAAGAACGGGACAATTTACTCCTCTTGGATAGACTCCAGTCGCATACAGGAAATAACGCTTGGTACAAGAGAAAAATAAATGGTTATTCACCATTGTCAATAAAACCACATCAAGCCCCAACTTTAAAATGATTATTAATCTTACGACTAACATGGATAATTTTACAGGCGAAGGCGATGTGAATCTCTTCGGCGAGACGCTGCACCGGTTCTTCGCGCTCTATGCCGATATTCACCTCTTTAACCAGCTCACGCTGGTGCTGCAACCAACAGGGAAACGACTGAGATGGCGCGAGAATCACAGCCAGCACGTACCGGGCTGACTCTGGTCCTGAACATAGATATCTGGCGGGCCAATTTTTATCGTTTCTGCCAGCTGCTGGAGCAGGAAAATCCGGATGCGCCGAAACTGGGCACCACCAGCCATCCGGCCAACGATCCGGTACGATTCAGGCCCTGGCCTGGTATGGGATTCCCGGTCAGTACCCTGAAAGCGGTGGAGATCGACGAAGACAACCCGACATTGCCCCCAACGGTCCGCACGACATTTCTGGGGATGTATGGCGTGGACTCCCCTCTGCCGACGTCTTATCTGGATGACATTGCGCAGCGCCGGGAAGGCTATGAGGCGGTCACCTCGTTTCTGGATATCTTCAGCCACCGGATCACCACGCAGTATTACCGCATCTGGCGAAAATACGCCTATCCGGCCACCTTCGAGGCAGGTGGCCGCGATGCCACATCTCAGTGTCTGCTGGGGCTGGTGGGACTCGGTATACCGGGAACGGCTGAGCAGGTGGCGACGCCGGTTTCCCGCTTTCTGGCCCTGCTGGGCACCATGCGATTACCCACCCGCAATGCAGAAGGCATCCGGGCCCTGGTGAGCCTGCTGGCACCGAATACCCGGGCAATTATCACCGAACCGGATCCGGTGAAGGTCCATATCGATAACCGTAGCGGGCTGGGTGCAGGGAACCGCATCCGTCTTTCTCAGCGGGCCACGCTGGGTAAAACGGGCAGGGAAGCCTGTAGCAGAGTGCTGGTGACACTGGTCACGGAAGATCCCGGCGAAGCCGAAGGCTGGTTACCCGGTGGCATCCTCCATACCGATTTGCTGGTCCTGATGCGCGTCTATCTTGGTTACCGCAGCAATGCCCGACTGCGCCTCACTGTACCCGTGTGGTTGTTGCCTGAGCCGCGCCTGGGCAAAGGCAGGCGTATTCAGCTCGGGCGCACCGGCTTGCTCGGACTGAAGGACGGCAGACTCAGCGATAACCGGGAAACACTGACTGTCAGTCTGGGCTGCTATGAAGGGATCCGGTGTTCTGCGTTCCCTCCCGCTGAAGACGGACATTACCGCTTCGACTAAATACATATTCACATTCTCAATAAAGGAACTTTTGAATGGCAACAGTAACCCGCTGGTGGGCGCTGACGCTTATTGCCTGTGGTCTGCTCACAGGCTGCGGTCTGACACAGACCGTCACGGACGGTACGGTCAGCATCACGAAATCCATCTTCTACAAGAAAATTAAAACGCTGCATCTGGATTTTACCCCGCGCACGGCCATAAACGCCGATGGCGCACAGACGCCGCTGGCGACGATGGTGCGGGTCTACCAGCTTAAAGACCGTAAGAATATTGATGCAGCAGACTACCAGACGCTGCTGCGTAAGGCCGATACGGTCCTGAAAGAGGACGAGCTGGCGTCAAAAGAGCTGCTGGTGATGCCCGGGGGCAGCGTGACACTTAATATGCCCATGGATGAAGACGCTGAGTTCGTGGCGGTGGTGGGGCTGTTCAACCGTCCCGACATGCAGGACAACCGCTGGCGGCTGGTACTAAGCCGGGATGACCTTGACCCGGATACCCCCCGCACCATCGAGCTGGGCGAGGGCTGGCTCAGCCTCGTGCCGGTAAAGGAGTGATGTGATGGATAACTGGCTGGCGCTTTTCGACGGACAGACCCGATATTTTCTGGATATCAATGACAGTTCAGTGAAGCCGGATGTTCTGTGCTTTCGCGGAAGGGAAGCCCTGAGCGAGCCGTTCCGGTGGGACATTGAGTTCACCTCCGGGCAGGCGAACATCCCCCCGGAACAGGTGCTGATGAAATATGCGTCGTTGCGGATGCGGAGCGGCAAAAGTGTTCACGGGATAGTGACCCGTCTGGAATGGCTGTCCACATCAAAAGACCAGTCCCGTTACCGGCTCACGCTCAGTTCCCGGCTGGCGCTGCTGGGATACACCCGGCAGTGCGCCGTATTTCAGAACCAGTCCGTGCCGGAGGTGGTGGAGCAGGTTCTGCGCAGACACGGGCTGGAGGGACCTGATTTTGAATTCCGGCTGGAGCGCACATATCCTCCGCGTGAGATTATCACCCAGTGGCGGGAAACGGATTTGCAGTTCATTCAGCGCATTCTGTCTGAGGTGGGGATCTACTGGCGCACGGAGATGGATGATGTGCGCGGTCTGGATACGTACATTTTTGCCGACAGCCAGCTGAATTACCGGTTTGATGTGCGCCTGCCTTACCGTGAGCCATCGGGTCTGTTTGACGGGGCGGTGGAATCGGTCTGGGATGTGCGGACTTGGCAAAACATTGCCACCGGCACCGTCGCCACGCGTGATTACAACTACCGGACTTCCTCCACGCCGATGGATGCGACGGTCAGCGTGCGTAATGAGGCGGTCACCACCGGGGAGTATTACCGCTACGCAGCGCCTTACCGTGACGCAGGTGACGACACCAGCCCTGAGCCGGAAACTGAATCCGGCGCCTTTTATGCCCGTATCTACCATGAGCGGGAACTGAATAAATCAGCCCGCATCCACCTGTTCAGCAATGCTGCCCACCTCACGCCCGGGCAGGTGCTGGAGCCGCAGGGCGACGTCATTACGGCCCTGCAAGAGGGTGTTGTCCTCACGCTTGTGACCTTCCGGGGGGCCCGTGATTCCCGCCCGCACGTGTCGGTGTGGGGCATGCCCTACACCGAGCGTTACTGTTTCCGCCCGGCGGACATCCCGCGCCCGGAAATCCACGGCACGCTTCCGGCCCGGGTCGAGAGCCGGGAGAAAAATGATA
>OKMW01000243.1_pt1 | contig 22875 bp, 31 predicted proteins | sample 1612721 | NCBI WGS metagenome assembly OKMW01 (sample SAMN04436815, study PRJEB24849) | human gut metagenome | biome: human gut; feature: NICU; material: stool | host: Homo sapiens | place: USA: Saint Louis, MO | collected 2011-05-01 | reverse complement strand
CAGAGGTGCTGCTTCTAAACTTTATAATGAAGTACATAACTCACAAAATTAATATTTATATAAATTCATTTCCGTCTGGCATTACTGTTTGCATCGATCGGAATTAAATGACAGGTCCGAGTACAGAAGCTGTCACCGGCCGCTACCGGTTGCCTGCTGCCTGCAGGCAACCTCAGCTACATTCGCAATGTATCAATGACCGCTCTCAGCGCGGGCGACACATTGCGGTGCGGGTAATAGAGAAATGAACCTTCCAGACGCTGGCTATAACGCTGGAGCACCCGGATAAGTGTGCCCTGGGCTAGATCGTCGGTAATCAGCTCTTCCGGGACATAGGCCAGCCCCAGACCGAGCCTCGCCGCTTTGGCCTCCATGTAGCTATCGGCGAAAGCCCACTGTCCCTGAGGTGGGTGGGTGATTTTTTTGCCATCCACATTAAGTTCCCAGGCGTAAAGGCTGCCGTCGCCGAACTGATAAGCGATGCAGGGGTGGGCGACTAAATCGGCGGGCGTTTGTGGAAAGCCGTAGCGGCGAAAATGTTCCGGTGTACCCACCACCGCCATCTCCATATCGGGCGAAATGCGTACCGCAATCATGCCGCTTCCGACTTCCGGGCCCAGACGCACGCCCGCATCGAATCGCTGCGCAATAATATCGACAAACCGGCTTTCGCTGATCAGTTCCAGTCTGATATCGGGATAGCGGTGTTTAAATACTGCCAGCTTCGGCAGCAGGACTTTATCAATGGCATGCTGGCTGGCATTGATGCGTACCGTACCGGAGGGCGTTTGACGATAGTGGGCCAGCGTGGCGAGTCCCATATCTAAGGCGTCGAAACCGGATTCGACATTGTGATAGAGCTGCTCACCCGCCTGAGTGAGCGACAACCGGCGGGTGGTACGCACCAGAAGCTGAACGCCCAGCCGCTCTTCAAGTTCACGAACCGCACGGCTTACACCGGACTGCGCCAGGCCAAGTCGTTGCGCTGCGGCGGTAAAACTGCCTTCCCGCACCACCTGCATAAACAGATAGAGGTCATTATAGTTTTCCCGTTTCGCCATTCTCCCGCCTCGTCACCCAGATGCCATTTAGAACAATATGGTATTAATTTTAGCATTTTTCAGCCTCTAATCAGAACCATTACTGCTGGCTACACTAAGCGCACGACAACAAAGCACAGCAGCGTTGTCTACTGAAGACTTGCATTGATCACGTTTATTTAGGGGAATTTTGATGACGGTTTTCACCAAAAAACTGACAGCCGCGATACCCGCCATGCTGCTTTGCGCCTCATTAACTGGAGTCACAACGATGAGCTCTGCTGAGACAACTAACCCGAATGCGCCTGTTTCACTGATTGAACAATGGGATAAAACGTTTGCTGAGAGTTTGAAAGTGGATCACCGTAAGGTGACCTTCCAGAACCGCTACGGGATAACCTTAGTTGGCGATCTCTACCTGCCGAAGGATCGCGGTGAACGCAAACTGGCAGCCATTGCCGTGAGCGGTCCCTTCGGCGCGGTAAAAGAGCAGTCCAGCGGCCTGTATGCCCAGACGCTGGCCGAACAGGGGTTTGTCACCCTGGCGTTTGACCCATCCTATACGGGCGAAAGCGGTGGCTACCCACGCAACGTAGCCTCACCGGATATCAATACCGAGGATTTTAGTGCCGCGGTGGACTTTCTGGGCCTGCAAAAAGAGGTGGATCGCAACCGTATCGGTTTGCTCGGCATTTGTGGCTGGGGCGGTATGGCCCTGAACGACGCGGCGATGGATACACGCGTCAAAGCGGTGGCGACCAGCGTAATGTATGACATGAGCCGCGCGATGGGGCATGGAGTGGGCGATGGCAAAGACCGCTATACCACTGCCGATCGTCGCGCCGTACTGCGCTATCTGAACGTGCAGCGCTGGAAAGATGCGGCAAACGGCACCTTCGTCCCCGGTGGGCATGACATTTATGTTGATGATAAGGGCAACGTCAGCGCTGCCGATCGTATTTTGCCGGAAACCTTGCCCGCCAACCCCAACCCGGTCCTGAAAGAGTTCTTCGATTATTACCGTATGCCGCGTGGTTTCCATCCGCGTTCGGTTAATTCAACCGGGGCCTGGAATGCGACGATGCCGCTGTCGTTTATGAATATGCCGCTGCTGAGTTACGCCAGCGAAGTGACTATTCCGACGCTTATCGTGACCGGCGAAAAAGCCCATTCACGCTATTTTGCCGAAGATGCCTTTAAGGCCATCGGCAGTAAAGAGAAAGCGCTGGTGATTGTCCCAGGCGCAAACCACGTCGATCTCTATGACAACGTCGCGGGCAAAATTCCCTTTGCGACGTTCGCGCAATTTTTTAAAACCAACCTGAAATAGATCTCCTGTGCCGGAGACATCCCCAAAGCCGCCACGCGCCTGCGGGCGGCTTTGTCTTGTCGGAGAGAAATAATGTCTGCATTAGGTCACACCCGGGCACACTGGAGCGGCGTCCTGGCGATGACGCTCTGCGTATTTGTGCTCATTGCCTCAGAATTTATGCCGGTCAGTCTGTTGACACCCATCGCGGGTGATTTACACATTACCGAGGGATTAGCCGGTCAGGGCATTGCGCTTTCTGGCGCGCTGGCGGTACTGACCAGCCTGACGATATCCCGTCTTACCGGATCGCTGGACCGTAAATGGCTGCTGCTGGGGCTCACGGCGTTGATGGCAGCCTCTGGGGTGATTATTGCCCTGGCGTCCAGTTTCCCGGTTTATATGCTGGGCAGAGCGCTCATTGGGATCGTCATCGGCGGCTTCTGGTCGATGTCGGCGGCAACGGCCATTCGGCTGGTGCCGCAACGCCAGGTCCCCCGCGCACTGGCCATCTTTAACGGCGGCAACGCGCTGGCCACCGTTGTGGCAGCGCCGCTGGGCAGCTACCTGGGGGCCACCGTCGGCTGGCGCGGCGCCTTTTTATGTCTTGTCCCGCTGGCGGTGCTGGCCTTCGTCTGGCTATGCATTAGCCTGCCGTCGATGAAAAGTCCGCGCGCACCACAGCGGCAGGGATCGGTGCTGCGTCTGTTCCGTCTTTCTACGCTATCCCTGGGATTGCTGGCCTGCGGACTGTTCTTTATGGGACAGTTTACCTTATTTACCTATGTGCGACCGTTTCTGGAGACGGTGACCCAGGTCAGTCCTTCTGGTCTGTCCCTGATATTGCTGACAATGGGTATCGCCGGTTTTATCGGCACGCTGCTTATTACGACCGTTCTGAATGCCCGATTTTATCCGACGCTGGTGGCTATCCCGTTGTTAATGGCCGCAATTGCCGGAACGCTTCTGCTGGCCGGACACCACACGGGATCGGTCGCCGTACTGTTAAGCCTGTGGGGGCTGCTGGCGACGGCGGCGCCCACCGGCTGGTGGACATGGATTGCGCGGACGCTGCCCGAGGATGCGGAGACGGGCGGCGGGCTGATGGTCGCCGTGATCCAGCTATCGATAGCCCTCGGGTCAACGGTAGGCGGCCTGGTGTTTGATAGTCTGGGATGGCACAGCACTTTTGCACTGAGCGGTCTGTTACTGCTGGGCGCGGCAGGGGTGACTTTTCTGCTCTCTGTCAAAATCAGATCATCTTAGCGCACTGCGATTAATGAATTGAATGCATAAGTCAAATCAGGAATGACAGGCTAATCGTGACCGCGTTCCTGTCTTACCATGGTGTTTTAACAAGAGGGGAGCTTCACCGTGGAATATTCAGTATTAAGTAACGCTCGCAAAATGCCGATGCTGGGTTTCGGCGTTTTCAAGGTGACCGATAAAGCGGAGTGTAAGCAGGCGGTGTTGAACGCCATTCGCACCGGTTATCGCCTCATCGATACCGCTGCCGTCTACGATAATGAAGATGCGGTGGGTGAGGCCGTGCGCGAAGCCATCGCCGAAGGTCTGTGTACCCGCGAGGCGCTGTTTATTACCTCCAAACTGTGGGTCCAGGACATGGCCAACACCGGGATGGCGAAAGCCGGGATTGCCGCGTCATTAAAAAAATCGGGCCTGGAATACTTTGATCTTTATTTGCTACATCAGGCGATGGGCGATTATTTCAGCGCCTGGCGTGCGCTGGAAGAGGCCTATGAGGCCGGTACCCTGAAAGCGATCGGCGTCTCCAATTTTTACCCCCATGTGTTAGCTAACTTCTGCGAAACTGTCAGAATTAAGCCAATGGTGAACCAGGTTGAACTGCATCCTTATTTCGCGCAGCCCGCGGCGCTGGAAGCCATGAAGCATTATCACGTTCAGCCTGAAGCGTGGGCGCCGTTAGGCGGTGGCAGACATAATCCGTATCAAGATGCATTGCTGCAGGGGATCGCCGATGCGCACCAGAAAACCATTGCGCAGGTTGTTCTGCGCTGGAACGTGCAGCGTGGCGTCACGGTGATCCCTAAATCCACCCGCCAGGAGCGCATTGAAGAAAATTTTGCTATCTGGGATTTCGTATTAACAGATAACGAAATGGCGCAAATCAGCGCCCTGGATTTAGGCTATGTTGGCGAAGCGGTAAAACACTTCAACCCTGAGTTCGTTCGCGGATGTCTGGGGGTGAAAATCCACGACTGACCGCGGCACCGATTGGCTCCATCTTCATCTCCCCGCCTGCGCCGCGGCGACGGGCTCGGTATGCTGGTTAGCACCCACGTGTTTGCCGCGACGGTTGTCAATGCGGTAGTCGATCGTCACGGGCAGCTGACTGGTGACAGTTGATCCTCTGGCCGGTGACATGTCGGTTGGATGCTTCCGTCGCAGTGGCCTTTAAAGCGGCAGTCTCCCGGGAAATTTTCGCTGCCAATGACCGCGTGACGCTGCGCTTTATCGATGCGGGAGAGATCTTTCCTGCCGAACGCCTGGCGCTGGCGCGTAACGATGAGCACTTTGATGTCGATCCGTTAGCTGAAGGCGGCAGGGGCTTGCGGCTTATTCTGCGTGCGGTGGACTATTTTAATGTGGAAACTGGCGCCGGGGAGAACGTGACTACCCTGATAGAAGCGTTGCCTGATACCCGCCTAAGCCATGCCACCGACGATCGCTGCGGGTGAGGGAACAGATGTTGCCCCCGGGCGAATCACCGGGGAAATTTCCCCACCCGCGTTCACCGGCTTCATCATCTTATTGCTGTGCCTGGGCAGCGGAGTGCACGCCCAGGTGATGAGGACGGATGGTATCTAATGTCATCATGGCTGATTTGCAGAAAATGCATTTCGCACCAAAAGGGTTTTTTTCAGTGACGTCAAACTGGGACGTTCTGTACTGGGAGCCATGGCAGCATGGGCATCTAAAATGGATATGTTCGATCATAATGTAAACCTTGTATGGGTGATGTTCTGTTGAAAAGACAATGGTCGTTTCAGGAAAATTAACGCGGCTGATTTTAGTTGGTGGTAAGCCGGGTTTTGGGTCAGATGGCGGACTTTTTAAGGAGTCGACAAGGATCTGACAGGGCCTGTTTACAGAAAAAGCAAACTACTAACGGGACTGCTCAAAGGAAGGTGGTATCAGGGATAACGCCTGGAGATGAGAACACGTACTCAGATAATAACTTTTTGTCTGGTAAATCGACTCAACGATTAACGCACGTGCCGTGAATAATAGCAAACGTTATTTTAGCCTTCCGGATGCCTGCTGCGCCAGGGGAGGCTTCATCAGCGCCGTCACCCAGTCGATAAATACCTGTACCCGGGCAGAGAGCTGCCGATTACTGGGATAGAGCAGGGAGAGCGGCAACGGCGCAGGACGAAAATCGGCCAGCACTTCCGTTAACGCGCCCGACGCCAGATCGGCCTCAAGGCGGGGCAAGGGCGCCTGATACAGGCCAAAGCCAAGCCTTGCCGCTTCGGCGCCGACGTCGGCATCGGAAGTCAGCAGCCGACAGGGCAAACTGACCTCGCTCTGACGGCCATCCTGGGTAAAGCTCAGCGGCAAGGTACGTTGCGTGCGCGATGAAACAAACCCGATCATCACGTGGCCCGTCAGTCCTTCAATCGTATGCGGGGTGCCGTACCGGGCGAGATAGGTCGGGCTGGCGCAGGTGATCTCCTGCAACCCGGCGAGCGGCCGGCAGATCATCTCGCTGTCGGGGAGATGGCCGCCGCGAATGACGCAGTCGACTCCCTCGCGAACCAGATCGACGTCACGCTCGCTTTCGCCGATCTGCAGCGTAATGTCCGGGTAGCGGGCGAGAAACTGCGGCAGCGCGGGCAGAAGCAGGGTCCGCGCCAGGTTGCCCGCCACGTCTACCCGAATGGTGCCGGAGATGCTCCCCCCGGCGCTGCGGTTGGCCTCCTCAAGGGCCGCCAGAATGGACACGCAGCGCTGATAATACAGCGAGCCTTCTGCCGTCGGCCGTACGTGCCGGGTGGTACGATGTAGCAGCCGCGCCCCGAGACTGACCTCCAACGCTTTAATAGCCGCGGTCGCTACTGGCCGGGAAACCCCCAGATCCGCGGCGGCGGCACTGAATGAGCCCCGTTCGACGATGCGCACAAACAAGGTCAGAGTATCCAGTTTATCCATGACATTGTTCCAGCTGGCAAAACTATCCTGTCGCCCAACGCGGTCTTATCGTCGGCATTCAGGGGCTTATAATCGCTCATGTTTTCAGCAGAGAGAAAAGGAGAAAACATGAACAATAGCGCAAAAATCGCCCTGGTGACAGGCGGCAGCCGCGGCCTGGGACGCGCGACCGTCGAAGCGCTGGCACAGCGCGGCGTAAATGTAGTACTGACCTACAAAACGCGTCTTGCCGAGGCGAACGAGGTGGTTACACGGGTTGAAGCACTGGGCGCCCGGGCGATCGCGTTGCCTTTCAGCGCCGGCGAAATCGACACCTTTGACGCATTTGTTAGCGCTTTTCAGGGCGCGCTGACGGAGCTGGGTGCCGATAAATTTGATTATCTGGTCAATAATGCCGGCAACGCCAGCGGCATGGGATTTCTTAACGCCACGGAAGCGGAATTCGATGCGCTGTATCGCATCCACGTGAAGAGCGTTTTTTTCCTCAGCCAAAAACTATTGCCGCTGCTGGCCGATGGCGGGCGAATAGTGAATGTCTCGTCCGGCCTCACCCGCATCGTGATGGCGAACCGGGCGCCCTATGCGATCATGAAATCCGCGGTGGAAACCCTGACTCGCTATATGGCGTTTGAGCTGGGCAGTCGCGGGATCACGGTGAACTGCGTGGCGCCCGGCGCCATCGCCACCGATTTCAGCGACGGGGTGGTGCGGGATAACCCGCAGGTCGCTCAGGCGGTAGCGAACATGACGGCGCTGGGCCGACCTGGCCTGCCAGAGGATATCGGGCCGATGATCGCCTCGCTGTTATCCGATGATCATCGCTGGGTGAATGCCCAGCGCATTGAGGTTTCCGGGGGAATGCGCATCTGAGCGAAGAAAACCGGGGCTGTTTTCATCCGTAGTCAATCGATATGTCAGTGGATGCCGATATAGCGCGACGCTGTGGAGAGATAAGGAAATAATGATCTGCCGCGTTGCTCGTTAAATATTAGTGATTGACCTTATTGCCTGAATGCGCAAGATTATTGTTGAATAAACAGTCAATATGCTAAATATATTTAATGCACGTATGAAAGGATTTAAGATATGGATTTTGAAAATGAATTGACCAGTAAGATCCTTGATCCCATTCACGGCACTATTCGTTTGACGACACTCGAGATTGCCTTTATCAATCACCCCCTGTTCCAGCGCTTACGCAACATTAAACAGAACTCTTTTTTATATAAGGTGTTTCCCTCTGCGGTGCACAGCCGCTTCGAACACTCTCTCGGGGTGCTGCATTTATCAAGTGAAATACTCAATAATTTACGCCTGAATGCGATACGGTATCAAAAGAAATATGATGATGGCCATGTGTTTGGTCATATCGATCAGATACCAAAACACAACATTCAGGAGTTGAGACTCGCTGCCCTGATGCATGACATCGGGCATGGGCCGGTATCCCACCAGTTTGAGAGTTTTATGCCTGGTAAGCACGAATTCTCCGATGTTCTCCCCACAGCCTACCATTCGATCATTGATGTATTAAGCAAGCCAGAACAGAAAGTTGAACATGAACAGCTTTCGCTGTTGTTCAGCCTGATGATTTATCATGATCTGAGAAAACAAGGTAAGGTCGATGACGAAATAAATATCGAAAATGTGTTAAAAATTATCGAAAAAAGATACGGTGACCAACAGATCATTGAGGAAATTAATGGAAAGGCAACAGATATCCTGCCGTTAATGACCTCGATCATCTCTTCCTGTCCGATCGATGCCGACCGGATGGATTACTTGCTCAGAGATGGCTATTTCTCCGGCGTCAAGTGTGGCATCTACGATTACAATCGCTTGTTTATGTCAATTGTCCCGGTCGAGGAACAGGGAAAATTGTACCTTGCTTACAAAGAGAGTGGGATTGATTCGATCGCTGAGTTTATTGGGGCGCGCTCCAGCCTTTTCTCGCAGGTGTATTACCATAAAACAAACCGCGCCTTTGCGACGATGTTGAGCACATTATGTGAGATTATGCAAAGCAAGGATCCACAAAATGTCATTATCGCTGACGTTACCGACCGTATCGTTGACCATAGCGATGAAAGCTTCATCGACGCGCTGAAGGAGTTTTATTTGGCGTGCAGTGATGATTATTTTTTGAATGACAAGGTTGGTGAATGGATAGATATCAGCGATACCGAGGCGGTTAATAAAAAAATACTTGCTGACATTATTAACTGACACCCATGGTCGAAGGTCTATGAGGCCAAACACTCTGTGTATAAAGCTAACATCGCTGACAAGGAAAATAAGGCGTGGAAGAGTCAACTCACCGGGTTATTGACTTCTGTATTACAGCCTCATTTCAAACCACATGAATTTGCCGTTGATATTGTCTCCGACTGCGCCTTTAAAGACCTGGATAAAACCGAAGTTAAGCTTTTGGTGAAAGATCTTAAGAACCGCTACGAAATAAAACCGTTAATTGAATGTGGTGATAAGTTAAATCAGTATCAAATCATCAAATATTGCATTCGGGTATTTGTTGACCGCGATATCAAAGAACGCGTAACTCCTGAAATAATCTATAAAATCAATGAAATAGTGGTCAAGCAGATCGCGTTGCTGAATTGATGATGCCCGTCAGGGCAGCGATAAATCTTTCAGGGGCTGGTTTTTTAACCGGCCCCTGAAGATAAGCGGTAAATCGTGGCGCATCCCCGCCATCGGCATAACATACAACAGCGCGTTTACCCGAGACTAAACACCGCGCTGAGGCATAGATTCCCGCAGGGGAGCGGGTGGCTCAACAAAAACACCGGCTCAGTATGGTTATTCCGCCAGCAGGGCGGCGAATTTCGCCAGCCACTGTGGATGAGCAGGCCAGGCGGGGGCGGTAACCAGGTTACCGTCCACATGCGACTGGTCGATACCAATATCCGCATAGTGCCCACCGCTCAGGCGCACTTCCGGAGCGCAGGCGGGATAGGCGCTGCAGGTCCGTCCCTGCAGAATACCGGCGGCGGCCAGCAGCTGCGGGCCGTGGCAGACGGCGGCGATAGGTTTACGCGCGGCGTCGAATGCCTGTACCAGTTTAATAACCTCCTCGTTCAGGCGCAGATACTCCGGCGCCCGGCCGCCGGGGATCACTAGCGCATCGTAGTTCTCGGCCTTAACTGCGGCGAAGTCAGCGTTCAGCGTGAAGCGATGGCCCGGCTTTTCGCTATAAGTCTGGGCGCCGTCAAAGTCATGGATTGCGGTCATGACATAGTCGCCAGCGGCTTTTTCCGGGCAGACGGCATCGACCTGGTGTCCAATCATCTGCAGTGCCTGAAAAGGAACCATCGTTTCGTAATCTTCGGCAAGGTGTGGTCTTTGTACATTGTTGATACTGTACGGCCAAAGATGAACATGGTTAGCTATTTATGTATATGACTTATAACTATTATTTCTTTTTTTCTGTCAAGTTTTGAACATGGTTGTACATGATTTGATATTGTTGTTTATGTTCGTTCATGCGATATTGAGTACAGAATAAGTACATAAAATACCAAAATGGTGAGTACAGAAAACTAACATGGCAATCAGTGACACAAAGCTCCGCTCTATCTATGGTAAACCATATTCCGGGCCTGCTGAAATTACGGATTCAGACGGGCTTGGAATTCGCATAACCCCCAAAGGCGTGATCAGCTTTCAGTTTAGGTTCCGATGGGAAGGGAAGCAGAACCGAATGGGGCTCGGGCGTTACCCAGCGCTGACCCTGCGCGATGCCCGCAATATCGTTGCAGACCTGAGGGAGTCGGCAGACAAAGGCATTGACCCCCGAACGCTGGCTGGTGGCAACAAATCCAAGAGTAAGCCAACGGTAAAGGATTGCCTGGATTACTGGAAAGAAAATTACGTGGACGTAACGCTAAGAGCTAAGACGATAGCGCTTTATAAATCAACGGTTATAAAGCATATGCGCGACGCTTTTCCCGGCATTCCGGTTGAGGATATCCCTGTCCGCTTGTGGGTAGAGAGGTTTACCGAAGAGGAGAAAATCAACCCTCGCCGAGCCCGGCATTTATTGATACAGCTCAGGTCTGCCATTGGTTGGTGTACGCGCCGACAATTCATTAGCACAACCGAACTCATGCTTTTGCAGCCGAAAGATATCGGTGTTAAACCGGTGATTGGGGAGACCACGCTCAGCTATAACCAGCTTGCCAAAATCTGGATGGCTATAGAAAGAAGTCGTGGGTCAACTTCTAACCGATTGCTTCATCAACTGCTAATGCTGTACGGCGCCAGGAATAGCGAACTTCGGCTGGCTATAAGGGGGGAGTTTGACCGAGAGGAGGGGTTATGGGTTGTGCCGGCAGAGAAAAGTAAAACCAACAAAATTATCAGGCGCCCCATTTTCTCCGCCGCAGATGATTTGCTGAAAAAAGCTGAAATGACGTATGGGGATATACTTTTCCCTGGCGAGGCTCTGAAAAGCCCCATTACTATTTCTGGTGCAAATAAATTTCTCAGAAGAATCAAGGACTCGTTGGGGTTTGGTGAGTTTACTTCACATGATTTTCGGCGCACATTGGCAACCCGGCTATCCGAAGAGGGTGTTGCTCCGCACGTCATCGAAAAGATGCTGGGGCATGAACTTGGCGGCGTGCTTTCTGTCTATAACAAGCATGACTGGATTGCCGAACAGAAAGACGCCTATGATCTGTATGCTGAAAAGATATTCTGGCATATCAGGAGGATTTCTGGTTGATTCCCCCGTTTAAGATCCACTCCACAATAGCAGAGCGCAGATATTGCTTAGGATAGGTCCGGACCGGTTTGGGGAAATTATAGCGCTCGGTGTATTTGCGGATGGTCACGCGTGAAGATACTCGGATCATCCGCATTGCCTCTTCCTCGTCAATCATTTCAATGTCTACCATATAACCCACCTCATACCACTTTCAGGCCACGACAGTGGCACCAGACTTCATAATTAATTACCGGCAGTTTCAGTTCCAGCCGTACCCGTTGCTCATCGTTTGCTGTCATCAATCATTCCCTTCAATGCATAATCGGCGCTTCTGGCACACCTTCGATCTGGATGTGTTCGATAAAGCTGTCGTGGAGGAGGTTAAACCCCTCCCGGCCAAGTGCTGATAACCTGAACCCAAATTCTTCGTCAGCAATAACCATGTCCTGATACATCCGCAGCGCCAGCTGCTGGCCAACCTCTGGCCCATATTTCTCGATTGCCCCCAGCTCAATATGGTTGGGGAGTGCAAAGCGTTCAGGTCCCGGATAGACGCTAATGGCGCCATGCTTGCTGGAATAGATAACAGCAGTATCAACACCGCCAGTATCATTCGGAACGTCGACAGTTCCGTTTTTCTCCAGCTCCTCAGTGATGAACACGGCAGCCAGTAACCAGCGCCAGAGGATCAACTCTTTTTCGATATTGAGCGTGATCCAGTTGCTTTCTACCGCTTCCATGATGCAGGCCAGAATTTCCATTCCATCGGCAAGGTGTTTGTCATAGCGACCGTTATCCAGCAGGCGAATAGCAGCGGAGTAGCCAATCACCCGGTTTCCAGACCGGATCCCTGTTGAGGTTGGTTCCGGGTTAAGCATGTTCTGAAGCATTGCGAACCTCTCATATGTGCCCGGCTTGTCGCCGGGCTGGTGGATCATTTAACCTGGATAAACGGGGTGTTTGTTCCGCTGGTCATGTACTGGGGCAGGGTGCCATTCCATTTGTTGATGGCCTCCAGTTGCAGTACCTCAGGGTTCTCACGCATGGCCTGCCCACGGATCTGGATAGACTTTGCTTCTGCTTCAGCCAATTTCAGCTTTGCATCCGCCTGGCCATCGGCTTCGGCTCGCAACATGTTGGCTTCAGCTTCACGTTGTTTAACTTCCTGCTCGCGCTGCAGCGTCTTCTGGTTGGCCGTAACTTTGGCGTTGATGCTTTCGATCACTGTCGGCGGGTATTCCGGACGGCCAACGTAAGAAAGGCTGATCACCTGGATACCAACCGGCCCCATATCGGACTGGATCTCTTTCAGTGCGTTTTCAAGCAGCTCAGCTTTCCCGCCGTCAATGAATTTATCGGTGCTCATCCGACTTGCGAGACGATTAAGGGCGTCAGCAATTTTCTGCCGCAGGTCGGTGTCGGTGATGTCGTCCACGCCTTTACGGTAGGTCTGGAAAACGGTTGTAACTTTGGTCGGATCAACCTTGTACGCGACCCCGATGTGGTAGCCGATGGTGGTGCCATCGCTCATCTGGAAGTTGAAAGCGTCATCATACGTTTTCATCTGCTTGAAGGTCGGAAAGATATAAACCTCTGTATTCCAGCCGGTCCAGTAGCGGCCGACTCCGACGACTTCACCAACGCCTTTATCGTCGCCCAACTTATTCACCTTGATACCCACGTTGCCGGGCTCAACTCGATCGCAACCAACAAGGCCGATGGCAGAGAGTGCGATAATTGAAGCCATAATTGCTTTTTTCATTTCTTTTCCTTCGTTACGGTAAGCACAAGACCCTTACAAATGGCGTAGATGCACGGCGGGGTCAGAATCGCCAGGGCAAAACCGGATATAACTGCTGTCGTGTCCTTCATCGAAATGAGGATCGGAACGAACAGCCCATAAACGCTGGCGACAATCACCACCGATAGAACAACGCGTAAGTAAGCAATCATCGACTCAGCCCTCCAGGCTTACAGGCCTGTAGTTCTTCGCGCTCTTTCACGTAGCGGTCGTGCATGGCATCCCACTTTTTGCACCAGTTTTGCATTTCTCTTTTGCGGGCGAGGATGCGACGCAGCCGGCGAACGGTGCGCTGGTGGGCGTTAAAATACTCAGTGGTCACGGCGCCACGTTGCCAGCTACTCAGTTCTGGATTCAGTGGATGAATTACCTGCACGTCCGGATAACGCTGCTTGAAACCAGAACGCCCAAAAGCTCGGGAGGTCATGAAGAACGCCAGGTAACGAATTGCGGTATCCCGGCTGAAGCACCGCTTCATGCGTCCGTGGCGGATCGCGGCGAACAGATCACCAACTGGCGTTGGGTGCTTTTGCAACGCCAGGTCAATAGCGCTGACAGTTCTGTTGTCAATCATTTGTCTTTCTCCCGGTTATAGGTTTCATGACTCATAACTTCCCAGTTCCGGCCATCGTCTTTCGATAACAGGCGCCAGCGTGGGTTAACCTTCAGGCTGAGGTAGCCGGTGCGGCGCATTCGCCGCGGGAATATCCGCCGGCGCCGATACCGCAGCAGGACCTGCAGCGCCTGCAGGTGAACCCTCTCAGGAATTCGTATTGCTGTCAGTGCCACCAGCTACCTCCTCAAATCTCAGCTCCATTTCTCGCGCCATTTCGATAAACGTGGCCAGTGAGCAAATGTGCTCGTCGACGAACAGCTGGCGGTCGCATATCACCCTCCCGTTCTCGATGTGCACGACTACCCGCCCGGTAAAATCAGGGAGGACATGCAGATCCACGTTCAACACGGGGCGGGGGATCAGCACACCCTGATAGAGCATTGTTTGCTGGTTATTCATTGCCGGACTCCGCAGTAACTGGTTTCTGCTTTTTGACGAACTCCACCAGTTCAGAAATAAGCTCGTCGATTAACTCTTTCCCGCTTTCTGTGAGGAATTCGCCGCTGCCATTAACATCAACAGAGTTGCTGTAGATTCCCTTAAGAGCTTTCACGCCTTCCACATTTCCGTATTCACCGAGGGCCAGTCGCTCGAATTTCCGCAACAATCCATCAAGAAGAATCTCAGTTAATTCGATAGTACTAATCCCACCCTTGTTAAGCTTAATGACAAGTAAGCTACTCCCAGTCTTTCGCTGGTGGCGTAACAAGGCTGCTTTTAAAATTCGGCGGCGATAGGTAGTAATTAAGTTACTCATCTAATTACCCCTTCTTTTGTGTTCTTCATTTTGCTGTACAATCTTTTCCTCTTTTTCCATCCATGAATAGACCTCGCCAGCAAGGTCATATGCAAGACCTAAAACCCCATCAAGTTGATGGCAGTCAAAGTCCTTATGATGTGTAAAAATTGTCTGCATAAGGAAGTTAAGTTGCTCAGCCTTAATGGTGACGCACTGAATATCTTGGCGGCCCTGCATACCCATAATTACCTCCCGTAGGCTTTACGCAGATAAAGGCCTGCTATTATTTCGTGCCCGTTAGCTGCATAAAGCAGGGCGGTTTTATATGCGTTGCGGTCAATAATGAAACTCATAACAAATACCTCGCAATATTTAGGGGGCAAGAACCCCCGGCACCCCAAGGCCGTTCTAAACTGGTTTCGTAATTAGCCTATTTTATTCTCGATAGCCTTAAGATCAGTGCAAAGTTCACGAGCATAGTCAAATATCACAGCTGACATATGGCACGCGGGGTTGTCATTGTCCTCGTCAGTAAAAAAAGACTCACTATAAGTTTGCGCGACTGCTTCAAGTTTTTTAGCAGTAAGAATCACATCGAATATATCATCAGTCAGATCGTTTCTGGCCGCTACAGGTATGCAGGGTTTGACTGAATTAATATGACTCTTAATATATCCGTTCATGTTATCTACGGTCTTTTGCATTGAACGAATTAGGCTGTTTATAGAACAATCCGTTTCGTAATTCTCGTTACTTTTTTTATAGATCTCCTCCAGAAGAACAGTGTTTTCTATTATGTCTGATACAAACACTTCAAGCATTTGGATTGGAGTTTTCATTGTTCACCTCACACAAGTATTGAGCGCTTACTAAATCAAGTTAAACTTGATAGTGAGAGGTTAGCTTTATGATTTTATACAGTCAAGTTAAACTTGATTGTTTTTTTGGGTATAGGTAGATTTAAAAGGGAGGAACGGGCAAAAGCCCGTTGTCTATCAATAATTAACCGAATCTGTTGATGTTGAAAGGAACTGATGAGATAACTTTTGACTGGATGTAGAGCATATCCAAGGCATCCTTCTCGATGCTCCAAGATTGGTAATTCGAGTTGTCAGATAATACTACAATTTTGCTGCCTATTTTTTGCAGCCTCTTTACATAACATTCACCTTCAAAACAAAAAGCATAAATCCCGTCACCATCGAAGTATGTTATTGTTTTATCTAGAAATAATAAATCACCCGGTGCTATTGTTGGCGACATGCTATCACCCCTGGCATTGCCAATCTCAATGTTCTTGAAGGGTCTGTTGCCTACAACTTGACGAGCGTACTCGGGGTCTAACTCTATGGAGCGGACCACATCAATGAAGTCACTTTTCACGCTAACTCCATCACCACAACTGAATTCAATATCTAATACTTTGAATTTAACGCTATCAGTATCTCCTTTTTGAGCGGACGCAGGGAAGGTGGCGGGTTGTCCCTCACCCAGAAACCAGGATTGTGGGTAACCACTGATTTCAGAAAGCTGGGCTAATCTCTTACCCCTTGGGACAGTGTCTCCCTTCGTCCAGTAGACAACCGTCTGCGTGCTAACCCCTAACTGACGAGCCAGCTCGGCTTTACTCCACCCTTTTTCCTTCAGAAGTTCTTGAATCATGTTTGCCGTGGCCACTGTATCTCTCCAAAAGTTTCATTAAAGCCATTATCTAAAGCAATGCTTGATCTCAAGTTTAACGCATGGTTTTACTTCTTGCATGTTAATTAAATCTTGATATAGACTCATTCAAATAAAGTTTAACTTGATGGTGATTTATGAACGAAGAGATTCGGGTGAAATTGTGTGCCATTACTTCCCAAAGAGCGATTGCTCAAGGCTTGGGAGTAACTCCCCAGGCAGTGAATCAGTGGTTTGCTAAGTCTGTAATCCCTGCTCGCTTTGTATTGAAACTTTGCGAATTTGTCGGCTGGGCCATTACCCCTCATCAGGTTCGCCCTGACTTGTATCCAAGCGAGCTTGATGGGATGCCACGAGCTGCAGAGGTGTGACATGTCACAACAGTCAACCGCTAAGCCTGATCCTCGCTACTTCCAGAAGCTGCTACCACGCAGCATCAGGTATGACCCAATAAGCGGGATTTTTTACCTCATTGCGAAGCGGGCAGAGTAAGCAATGCAACAGGATTTCGTCAGGGTTGAAATGCCAGCGCTTTACTGCCAGGCGGATGCTCAGTGGATACAGGAGCAGTTGTTGAGATTGCCTTCATCACTGCGCCGGAAAATAGCTCTGAAGTATTCAGAGGCTTACGAAATCGAGTTTAACGCTGAGCCCGTTTCATACCGGCAGGAGAATCGGGCTCGACATGAAGCCAATGTGAGGCTTCGCAGATTCGTGGATGCACACGGATGCGCACTGCAGGGGTATACGACCCAGCCACCCCTTGCCGGATCACGGTAACGATCCGTTGGTCACCGGGCTTAAAGGCGCCGGGTGATAGCAGGGTAACCACGTTGACTGTTTTTTATTCACTGTATCAGCTTGCGAGTACATAGGATGGGGAAGAGGGAAGAGGGGGGTTTGGGGGGAGTTGGGAGTTAGGGCAGGAATAGCGTCCTTTTCCAACAGACAGGTACATGGGTTAGGTAGGTACCGATCTTGAAGGCAGAACCATAAAAGAGCGGCGCACTAGCAAACTGGTACACGGTATCCCGGCAAGAGGTCAGGAATGTTTCTTCCTGGAAGAGTAGAACTCAAAAAGGGCTGACAATGCTTAACATCACACCGAACTTTGCACAGGAACGTGGGCTTAACATGCTGCGGCGCACCTGGAAGGCGCACGATTCCTTCATGGTCTACGCACCGACCGGAAGCGGCAAAACAGGCCTGGCTGCGTTTATCGCCGCCGGCCTGGTTAGTCGTGGTATGCGTGTTCTGTTTGTCGCCCCGTATACGATCCTGATTAACCAGACCGCCCAGCGCTTTACTGAATACGGGTTGCCGGAAGACCAGATTAGTTTTATCTGGCGTGATCACCCGAACTACGACCCTAATCTGCTGATCCAGATTGCGAGCGCTGACACGCTCATTAGGCGTGAATTTCCCAAAAACATCGATCTGCTTATTGTCGACGAGGCGCACCTACGTAAACGCCGTATCCTGAAAGAAATCGAACGGATCACAGCGGAGAAAAAAGCGAAGGTTATCGGTTTATCTGGTACCCCTTTTGCGCCGTTCCTAGGCCATTACTATCAACACCTGATTAAGCCAACGACGATTGGCGAATTGATCCAGCGTGGTGACCTCAGTAAGTACGAATTTTTCGCCCCAACAAAACCAGATCTTAGCGGGGTAGAAACAAAGCCATCTATGGAGTTCGGTACTGATTACGACGAGTCCCAGCTGGCGGAAATCATGTGCGGTTCTGACCTGGTGGGCGATATCGTCGATAACTGGCTTCGTCATGGTCGTGACCTTCCTACGGTGGCGTTCTGCGTTAACAAGGCTCACGCAAACTTTGTAACCATGCAGTTTAACAAGGCGGGTATTAATGCTGAGGTCATGGTCGCAGAAACACCCCACGAAGAACGGCAGGTGATGATTCATCGCTTCGAGACTGGCGCCACAAAAATAATCGTCAGTGTTGGTGTTTTGGTAGCCGGTTTTGATAGCGATGTTCGCTGCATTATCTACGCCCGGCCGACAAAGAGTGAAATCCGCTGGTTGCAGGCGCTTGGCCGCGGACTGCGAACTGCACCCGGGAAAGATGCCTGCCTGATTTTTGATCACAGTGGCACTGTGCATCGCCTCGGCTTCCCTGACTCCATCGAATACGACGATCTGCCATCCAAAAACGACGGCATGAAAGCGGCCGCTGCCGGCGCAACTAAGGAACGCGAAGAAAAACTTCCGAAAGAATGCCCCGAATGTCATTTCATGAAGCCATCCGGCGTTTACGTCTGCCCAAAGTGCGGATTTAAACCGCTCGTTGGTCAGGACGTCGAGACTGACGGCACCCGCAACATCAAAAAAATGAGCAAGCACGAAACGGTTTATACCAAAAGCGACAAGCAGTCCTGGTGGAGTCAGATCAAGTTTTACCAGCGTCATCGTGCGGCGCAGGGGAAACCTGTCAGCGATGGCTGGTGTGCTCATACCTTTCAGGAGAAATTCGGCGAATGGCCCAACGGCTTAAGCGACTTTCCAATGGAGATCACACCGGAGGTCAGCAATCACATCAAACACAAACTTATCAAATTTGCTAAACGCCGCGAACGCCTGCAGCAGATGGGGAAGAAACCTGACCAGGATCTATTTCCACCTCCGAGCGCCAGTATCAACTATGAGCCTCCTGAGGGCAGCGACGGGCAATTAATTATCGAAGCAAAACGAAAACTCCAGAAAAACGTAAATAGTGCGAGTCAGTGATATGAAAACAGCAGAAGCAGCAAAAGGCCGGTGGTCAGAAATTTTTGAATATTACGGGCTGCCGCCTATCACCGGGAAAAACCATTACAAGGGAGAATGTCCGGTCTGTAAGGCGCGGGGGAAGTATCGCGTTGATGACCGTGACGGTCAGGGTACATGGATCTGTGTATGCGGTAGCGGTGACGGGATGAAGCTGCTGACCCTGACCCAGTCAAAAAGCTTTTCCGCCATCTGCGCAGAAGTGGACCAGCTCATCGGGAATAACTATCAGCGCATCAACGTGCCTGCTAACAGTTCGGCGGCGCGGCAGCGCCAGCGAGTCATTAGTAAGTTTTCCAAGTTGCTCGATTTACGGGGAACTAGCGCGGCTGGTTACCTTCTTCAACGTGGGATAAGCCGCCTGCCGGCAGAAGGCATCCGTTTTTGTGACCGCCAACGCCATGCTGGGCGTGTATATCAGGCTCTGTATGCCCTGGCTACCGATGACAAAGCCGAGCTTTGTTACCTGCACCAGACGCTGCTGGACGGCGAGAGGAAAGCAGATATTGATAGTGCGAAACGTCTTAAGTCGCTTCAAGAGGACAGTTATTTGGATCACGCTCGCTCTGTGGCCATTCGCATGTTTCCGGTATCAACGACGATCGGCATCGCCGAAGGTATCGAAACAGCACTCTCCTGTTATCAGGTTTATGGCGTCAATACCTGGGCGGTAATCAACAGCGGGTTTATGAAGAAATTCCGGGTCCCGGCAGGTGTGAAGCATCTGATTATTTTTGCCGACATGGACAAGCACTCTGCAACTGGACATGCCGCGGCGTTCGAGTGCGCCCACGCAAACCTGCTGGCGAAAAACGACCTGGTCAAAGTCAGCATACGCTGGCCGGATAACGGAGATTTCAATGATATGCTTATGAACGGCGATCAGGTTCGTGAACAAGTTTTCTATAAAAAGGTGGCAGCATGATGAACAATAACAATCTGCAACATAACCAATTCTTCACCATCGAACAGGACTTTTCGCCTGATAAAATTACTGATGCTGAGCGCCTTGTTATGGAGCGCTTCAGTCATATTTATGCAAACTGGGCCGATGAAAAAAACTTAAGTCGTGAGGCGGAAGAACTTCGCGTAAGAGAAATTAAAGGTTTTAAAAACATCCTCCTCTCTCCCTGGACATTAAGCGATGTAACCATTGAATGGGATTACTGGGAATCCGTACTTCGTCACAGGTATAAAACACAAAATGGCGATGGCTACGTCCAGATTATCTGGGATCGGCGCGGGTGGCTCACTGACCTTTTGTGCGCCATGAAACCAGTTACCCGGGCTGAAGCATTAACAGTCTGCAAGTGGTTACTGGCATGTGACTATTTTGAGGAACGGGATTCGCTGTTTGATTGCATTATTTTGAACCTGGTCGGGGAGTGCGAAGAATGAAACTGGAAGCCTCCCTCAAACACTTTAGCCCGCAGGGGATGCATATCAGCGACGACGTGAAAAGCACATCGCCGAATCGCCTGAATGGCACAGACATTATGACCGGGATCGGTGTGACCAGCAGCAGGGCACGCTTCGGCCTGGCCGCTTTCTTCGGAAAGGCTGGTATCAGCAAAACGGATGAACAGCTTGCAATTCAGGCGCTGGCGCAGTTTGCCATCAAAAACGCTCCTAAAAATGTCCGCAAAGCCGCCGGTGACAAGCTCGGCGCCTGCATGTTGACGCTGGCACAATTTGCCTTTGCGGAGTACTCACGTTCGGCGGCCACCAGCGCAACGTGTCACAGCTGCAGCGGAACCGGCTTTATTTCCAGCCATGAAGATGTAATTAAGCACCCTGGTATTTTCGATGCTGACGGTGTCGAAGTGAAGGCCCCAAAGATTAGAAATGAACTGGTGAAAAGGGTCTGTGGAGTGTGCGGAGGAAAGAAAGTGATCCATGCGCGATGCAGGTGTAGTGGTAAAGGGGAGGTCTTAGATCGCAAAGCGACCAAAGAACTTGGCGCACCGGTTTTCAAAACATGTGAACGCTGCTCTGGTAATGGCTTCTCTGTTGTACCCTCTGCGACGGTACACCGCGCCATTCTGAAGCGTCTCCCGGATCTCCATCAGTCTTCGTGGTCACGCAACTGGAAGCCGTTCTATGAAGGGCTGGTGGATATGCTTCACAAAGGAGAGAGACAGGCAGCGGCTGAATTTGAGAAGGCGACCATTTATTGATGTGATCGAAACAGATGGCGGCAAATTTTTGCACGATAGAGTTGACTTTGCATAAAATTGTCCTGTATTATTCTAATCATGGATACGTACATCCAAATGAAACTGATTCTGAACCCTGCCAACCGGCGGGGTTTTGCTTTTCTGGGGGAAACGATGCAGCAGCCATATTTTTTTAACCCGGGCATGACCACTCAACAGCTTGAAGACTGGCTTGGGCAACAGAAAATCTATCTTGCCCACTTCAACCGTCTGATAGCAGAAAAAGCCGCTCTTGAGGAGCGACTGAGTCAGATCTCTGCGGAGATTGGGCGAGTCGCTACTGGTAGCTTTGAAGGAATGCTGAGTTTTCCCTGGGATCCCAGTCCTCTTGTGGAAAATCCTCAACAGGATAGTGGCCAGTCGGCAGATTGAGTGACGCCAGGACAGCGGCAGCATCTTCTGACATATAACTGGGCTTTAGTTGACTGGCAATGATAAAGAGACAGTCGTTTAGCGAGAGTCTTCTAATCTCTTCAGGTTTCCACTTGGTCATTTCGAAGATAAGGTGATGAAGAGCCTTATCGTTATCAAGATAATAATAATCCGATGAAAAATGTTTCCTGTACTCATCGAGAATACATTCAAGAGTGAATATTTGTCCTATTCGATACCAAACCTGCCAGGCTCTGTAACTGTGTGAGTCTGCCAGTAATGTTTGGGGGAAGTTGTTATTTTGACAAACCCGGGACTTGATTACCTGTAAAAGGTCTGAGTACTTACTCATATTTTCACCAGTTGATGTTTTAATCATTTGCGAATCAATTTTATCAAAGAGAAAAACAAGCCGCTACACGCTGATAACATCAGGCTGGGCGGTTATGGTGAGCCGATACCTCAGACAAGCAGAGTATTGAAACCAGAAAGACTGAATGTTAAATTTCTGGTGTGGTGAATCCCCCTATGCGGAGGGGCATTGCCAGTCTGATATGTTTTTTTGCGCATTGCGAGTCGTCTGTGGACTGGCGGCGACTTACCGGGAGGCACCCGGCACCACACCTAATAAAAAATGATGATAGCTGTAAGGCCCACTTCGGTGGGCTTTTTCTTTGGGCAAAAAAAAGCCCGCATGGTTTCATGCAGGCAAGGCAGTTACATTTAGATTTTGTCCCGGTATATGTTTTTTGTCCGGAAGTCGAAAGATACTGTCTCGAATACATTTTGTAAATAACGGATTCAAATCACAAGGCCATGCATTTGCATGGCTTTTTTATTATCAGGTCCCGCAGGAATCATCATCGACACGCTTCGTTGTTAAATCCAGCCTGACGGGCCTGACCCTTTTCAAACACACAGCTTCCCGATCTTCCATCGGAGGCGGTAACTATGGCTAAACGTATGCAAGACAAAGAGAGCATTGCCGGGATGTCCTGGCTGGTTCTGCTGATCATTGCTTGCTGGGGTGGACTTGTCCGCTACCTGATAGATGTGAAGCAGAGCAAGGCAACATGGAGCTTGATCAATGCTCTTGCCCAAATGGTGGTTTCAGGGTTTACCGGCGTTATTGCTGGCCTGGTGAGCATTGAAAGCGGACTGAGCATTTACATGATACTGGCCACTTCCGGAATTAGCGGGGCAATGGGTTCTGTTGCTTTGACCTATTTCTGGGAACGCATTACCGGAGTTAAGGCGCCATGACAGCAGATCAGATTATCGAGGGGATCCTCGGCAAAGAGGGCGGTTATGTCGATCATCCGTCGGATAAAGGCGGGCCGACCCGCTGGGGCATCACGCAAACCACCGCCCGTGCACATGGCTACACCGGTGATA
>OKMW01000189.1_pt1 | contig 29719 bp, 24 predicted proteins | sample 1612721 | NCBI WGS metagenome assembly OKMW01 (sample SAMN04436815, study PRJEB24849) | human gut metagenome | biome: human gut; feature: NICU; material: stool | host: Homo sapiens | place: USA: Saint Louis, MO | collected 2011-05-01 | reverse complement strand
ATTATCGCTTAAAAAGCACTTTATAAAAATTGTTCAGAAAAGTGTTGCCTTTTCATGATAACGCTTGGACATTTTATTTTGTGTAAGAATACAAGGCAAAGAGTGCGTGGAACGAACAACAGTCGCTAATCACTTTGAAAGGAATCAAAAACTTATGTTCTATGTTGATGATATTGCCAAAAACAAACACGATTTAGCTTGTATGGATGAAACTGGAGAAACAGTAATCACTAACTTCAGATTTGCCAATTCTTATCAAGGCTTTCATCAGCTGAAACTCAAACTAAAACAACTCTCTCCTATCACACAAGATGTCCAAATTGCACTTGAAAGTACAGGACACTATAACTATAATATTGTTGTTTTTTAAGAGAGTTAGGCTACAACGTATTTGATTACAATTCTTTTATTATCAAGCAATTTGCCAAATCTCAATCGCTTAGAAAAACTAAGACTGATAGAAAAGATGTAATTGCTCGTAAGCTACGCTCCGATATCACTCCTGAATATTATCAAACACATAAATCAATGGATGAGTTAAAAGAGCTCACACGCTATCAAAATCGCTTAATTCAATCACGCTCTAAGTGCAAGAACTTATACATCCGATTACTTGATATTATCTTCCCCAAGCTTAGTAACTATGTTAGTAAGCTTCATAATCAGTTTATCTATGAGTTATTGACTAAGTTCCCTTCTGCTCAAAAGATAGCTCGTGCTAGATTCTCATCATTACTTAAAATCAAACGACTAACCGCTGATAAAGCTCATCAGATACAAGAGATAGCCAAACAAACTATTGGTAATACTTCTACCGTGTTATCCTTAGAATTAGTGCAATTAATTGAAAGCATTAAACACTACGATAAGCAAATTAACCAAGTCCAAGAAGAAATTAACCTCTTGATAATTGAGTTGAACTCTCCTATTACTTCTATTCCTAGAATTGGAAGTCACCTTGTCGCCATTATCTTAGCTGAAATTAAGAACATTCATAACTTCAAGAATCCGAATCAACTCCAAGCCTTTGCAGGTGTAGACCCTGCCATTTACCAATCTGGACAACTAGATGCTCAGGAAAAAATGGTCAAACGAGGCTCATCACACCTACGTTGGGCACTCATACAAGCTGCCATTAAAGTAGCTAGATACTCCCCTGCGTTTAAAGCTTATTTTAAAACCAAATTAGCGCAGGGAAAACACTACAACGTCGCTATTTCTCACGTCGCTAAGAAGCTCATTCGAGTGCTGTTTTATCTGCTTAAGAATAATGAAACTTTTGATGAGGATAAACTGAGATAAACCAACAAAAACATAGATGAAAAACTTTTTAAAACAGTCGTTTTAAAAGGCTTTTTGTCGGGGCTAAAACACATTCTAAAGTTTTCTAAAAAAATTTAGAACAAACTATTGACAACTCTTATAGTTTGTCTTTCATTACTGTATCAATAAAGTAAAGACAGTATCCGTCAATAATTTTCGTGTGAAATATCCTTGGCGAACCAGAGGATTGAACTGTCGAACAGAGGTCACTAGGTCTTGGTAAGCGTCATCAGATAATTCTTCTACGATGCGACTAGCTTCTGCCAAATCATCCACAATAAAACCAAGTTTATTCTTTTCGATGATGTTCTGATTCGCAATCCCGCGTTGAACAATGACAGGAATACCAGCAGCTATAAAGGCTCCTAATTTGTAAGGACAGTAAAGTTTTTGGTAGCCTTTGTCGTGATCATCCATCCATACCAAACCAAAGCCGCCTTGCGACATTTCCAAAAGTAATTGTTCTTCTGGAAGATAGCCTTTCATGACGATATTAGCTGGGAGTTCAGCATGTCGGTTGGTGTATAAGTGCAACGGCGTTGCTTCTGCCCACTTGGTAACAAAGCTAAAACGTTCTGGATTTCCTGGAAAATGAATAACCTTCCGATTCTGAGCTTTTTGCAATGGAAGATGAGTTGGATGATCCCACATGCCTTGGATGAGCGTCTTTTTCACGGTTAATCCCTGCTCAGATAAAGTATTAAGCATAGCCTGACTAGGAGCAATGATAAGATCAGCCATATTGAAATAATCAATAGTGTAAGGCATCAAGTAATAATTACCAGAAAACATCAAGGGCACAACATCATGGATAAAGACGGCTATCTTAATATTATAGAGTCGCAACTTCTGCATAAAACGAATATCAAAATCCGTCGTATTCCAAGTAGGAACCTGAAAAATGACAATGTCCCCTGCCCTCAAACCCGCTAAAATTCCATCGATTCGCTTGGTCAATTCTGACGGTGAATCTGATTTGATATTGTAGTTGTAAATCGACAGTTCACGGTAGCCAAGCTCTGCACCAATATCTACCACCATATTTTGAGCAATTTGTGCCGTACTCGTACCTGATTGTCCGTTAATGTTGGTAATGTATATTCTCATGCCATTTATTTTCCTTTATATTTATCTAGCAGGAATTCATAAAATTTTAAATTTTTATAGCCGACAACATCTCCCGTTGCCAAGCAATGATCCCTGTCAATTTGGCTGCGCCAGCGGTAAGCTTTCACTTCTTTCGACACATCAAATCCTAGCATACCTAATGCAGCCAGACGTTCAAAGACAGGTTGTGGTGAAAAGACCGTTGCTGGATTAGCCATCTGTGTCATACTAGCAGAATTTAGACGATAAATTAAGCTCGAACGGTGCATGTAAGCTATCTTATCAGCAACCAGATAAAGCTTCCAGGTCGTCTTATCGTCTTCACCAAAACCATCAGTCGCATATAAGACATACTCAAATAACCCTTTCTTGTATAATTTTGCCCATGGCACTGTAAAACACGCGCTCAAATTATGCCCAACGCCATATTGAAATTGGAACCACTCTTGCGGCGTGTAAACAGCTTCGTAGTAATCTTCTGCACTAATATGAATATTATAGCGATCTTCATCTTGGATAAATTGAGTGAAATTACAGATAGCAATATCACTATCCGTCTTCTTCAAAAGATTATACAAATCTGAAATGTGAGTCTCATCAATCCAATCATCACAATCGATAAAGAGAATATAAGCGCCTGTTGCTAGTGAAATACCTGTATTTCGAGCTGCTCCAAGCCCCTCATTTTGCACCTTATGATGAACTCGGATACGCTTATCTTTGGCGCGGTATTGTTCAATAATTAAGGCACTACGGTCAGTTGAACCATCATTGATCAGAATAATCTCTAAATTCTGATAATCCTGCTTGAGCACACTGCCCAAACATTCCTCTAGATACGTCTCACCGTTATAAACGGGAATAATAACCGAAATTTTTTCCATAATTCTTTCTATTTTGATTTAATTTGTTAACGATAAACACCATAAAAATGATGGGTCGTCCATAGACCTGTGACCAAAGACTGTAGAAGTTTTGGATCTGTCAAGAAGGATTGCAGTTCTTACCCATTAAGAAAGCCCTCTTCACTCTTATAACCCGTATAGGCTTCACAACGTTTTTCAAGGTCTTGTCTAATCAGAAGATAATCTTATGGGTTTGGTACAGGATGATTAACATCGTACTGACCTTCTAAAAACTCTTGAATCGTTAGATGATGAGCTAATTCACGTAAGCCTTCAAATCGTCTAGGTTCAAAATTAGGCATTTCAATATTAAGAACGGGAGTCCCTAAGGCAAGGTAAAGTTGCATGTAAACGCGTTGTTACAACGAGACCAGCTGATTGATATAGGTATAGAAAATACTGCGCAACTTTTAAACGTTGCCATGGTTTCATATACCGATGACAAACATCAGCTCCCATACGTAGAATAGGTAAGTCTGAATTTTCCTCTAATTTTTTAAAAACATCATTTGGTAAATCAATCGCCAGTATAAAGTCTTGTTTAGGGATGTTAGGTTCAGCTTGCAGCGTCAAAGTCAGGTAGCCTGAGAAGTAGCTATCCCCTCCTGATAATTCATCCATAAACTGAACAGTATCATAACTGCGACCACCAACAGGACCATATGCCGTTAAGAAATCACGACTTTCCGGTCGAGAAAAACTCTCTTTGCTTTTTTCATCAATGTACATTGATAGCAAGAGTGGGGTTAACTGAAGAATATAGGGTGGGAAATTTTCAGGATGATGGGAATACCAACCATTCATGATAAGTTTGATTTCTTCGTCAGTATCTGGATGAAAGTCCTTCATGTAATCACGGTTCACCATATAATCTACCTGTGGTAAAAAACGACGAGCAGCTAACGATTGAATATCGTCACCAATATTTCCTGTTGAATAGGTAAATAAAGCATATTTAGTCATCTTGGTACTCCCATCTCAGAAAAAGCGCAGCAATGAAAAGATCACGGATACGGTCACAAGAAAGACAACTATCAAATAAAAAAGTGAATGGCGATTATTCTTTTTCTCTGGTTTTACATATCGTGCATCCTCTATTTTATCAATGATGTCTTGCTCCAGAAGTTCATTTTTCTTCATCAGTTTATCCTCCATTTCTCTAATACCTGACGAATATTTTCAATACTATCTTCTTGCGACTGTTTCCGTTGTTTGACTATCAAAGAAGCATAGTCTTCTACATTTTTCAGTAAGGCTAACATCTCCTCAGGATGTTCGTGAGAAAAAATCTGTCCATTAGCAAGCAATGATGGCTGATGAGCCGTATTATCAAAAGCTAAAATCAATTGATTTTCCTCATAAGCACGTCTTACTGCTGATAGAATTTCATTACCGTGGTTTAAATCAAGATAAAGATCACAGTGGCCATACAGCTGTTCAGCTAGTGTGGCATTGATATTGGGATACAGACTGACATTGCTGGACGCCTCGAAAGCTGTCAGTTTACTAGACATGGTCGTTAAGGCCCCAATGTGAAAATGGATCTCAGGCAAGTTCGTCACTAAAAGTTCCAACGCTTCGATCTGATCTGAATTGGTCAAAATAAGCGCTTCTTTGCGATTCTGATTCTGACGTCGTACGGGGTATAGATAACCGAGATAGCTTAAACGCTTATGATACTCTTCTGGTAATAATTCACACAAACGATTGTAAGTTCTCTTATCTTGAACTACGACATGTTTCACGCGATTGCCACGCCCTTCTAGCACCAAACGTAAATTTCCTGGAATGTCAGCCCCCATCTCTTCTTGATAAAAGAGCACATCAGTCCCTGCTTTTTCGTAATAATAAGAAATAAGAAGTGGAATTGATAGGGAATTAAACCAAATAGAAGTCTCCGACAAGCCAGCAGCTACAAGATAAAAATAAAAAAAATCAATTTTTCTGTCAAAAAGATGGGTTTTCTCTTGCCACATTAATAAAAGCGTCCCTGTTTTGACATTTTCAAGAATCACTTCTTGACCATTATTGTTGAAATAGCGCTTTATAATTGGCTTTTCATCTTCATCTAAAGTTGTCTGAGCAAAGCGTCTCCCAAAGCGATTATAGTGATCACAGAGACGAGCCTTTCCCTTTTTATCCAACCAATCAACTGTTTTGATATAGCGATTATGCATCTCTGTATGGTAAAAAATACGTCCTCGTAAATCACTCATATCCCAAACTTCTGCTTGTGTATTGGTCCCAGTGATCTGCCAGAATTTTGGAACGGGTAATTGATTAAAATAAAGATAGTCTCCCTCTTCATCAGCTGTCCCACAGAAAAACTGATAAGGGGAAGTGAAATCAGTAGGTAAATTACCGTCATCATTTAGGACGATCGGCTGTACTGTCAAGTGAGACTGTTGCAAGGTATAATACAAATCCAAACCTTTTAGTGTTATATTTTCTAGCAACAATATCATCCAATCACCTCCATAATCAGCATTTTCCATTTATTTTCAATTGCTTCTTGTAAATACCCTTTAGCAATGTGATAAGACGCTGCGGAAGCCTTATCGTAGGGTAACTGTCCATAGAATTGAATAATCTTATCAGCAAATGCACTAATAAGCTCAGAGCTATCTGCTGTGTTCTGATAAGGAATCAGATAGCCATTTTCAGCATTTTTAACGAAAGTTTGATTGCCATAAGGAACATCCAAACCAATTATTGGAAGCCCTGAACCTACCGCTTCTAATAAAGTCAGCCCAAAACCTTCACTCGTTGACCCAGTGAGATACATTTCATACTGGTGATAAACATCTTTCAATTCCTGATGCCCTTTAAGATGAATATAGTCTTGCGCCTGATGCTCTTCAATCAGCTTAGACAATAGCTGACGCTGACCACCTTCACCATAAATATCAAATTGAATCGGCAAATGTTGACGAACTTCAATCACAGCAAGCACAAGCCAATCAATGTGTTTTTCACTGGCTAAGCGTGAAGCTGTTATGAGAGAGTAAGGTTTCCTCGGCGCCAATGGCTGAATTAGTCGAGGCAAGCTCCCAACCGGAATCGTTATGATTTTCGGAGACCTCGCATTGTATTTCAAAAATTGCTTTGCCAGAGTTTCCTTTTGAACATCCGTAGAGGTGATAAAGAAATCAATCTCATCAGCGTTGGTAAACTGATATTCATAATAATTATTCCATAGAATATGATTCTCTGTTGTTTCTTTGGCATTGTAATGCTCGGCATGAATCACAATCCCTAATTTGGCAGCCCCATGATATTGAACAACGGCTTGACCAATTCCTGTCGCTCTATCCAATAAGATAATATCTTGGCTAATTAAGCTCAACTTTTCTAGCAAATAGGCTAATAACTCATCTTTTGAATAGCAAATTTTATTTGGAAACAGATACATAGACTGCTCGCCAACACAATGTTCCTCATAAGCACAAGTCCCATCCCCATTAAAAAAACTTCTCAGATAAAGCTTATTCTTCCCATCTTGTGAAAGATAATACTCACTGAACAACTTAGTCTTAGCGTAGTAATCCTTCCTGACAAGCTTTTTGTCATGCAGATACTCTACTCGCTGAAGGCATTGTCCACCTTCTTCACGTAAAGCTACAACAACCGTCATCTTAGAATTTTCAAAATGATAGCAGCATAATTTTCCGTCTCTATCAACACGTGCTATTTTCTCGCTAAAAGTTTCTTCTAACTGCGCTAGTGTGTAAGTACTTGGTGCTATTTTTTGGTCGGTGAAAAAAGTATAGAGCCAAATAATCTCATCATCTTCAAATCCAATATTTGCCGTAAAATGTTGAAGATTCTCATGCTGAAACATATCTGTAAAGATAAATTTAGCTCTTTGATTAATCGCTCGAAATACTTGAGCTCTATAAGCTTGAGCATACTCGACACCGCTACTAGCCCATCCGATACCCAGATTTATATTATATATTGTCATCCTTCACTCCTTCTATACAAAATAAATGGATTGCCCATCATCTTCGACAACACTTAACATAACATTTCGGACAATCTGTTTCTTTAAAATAACCTCCATCTGATTATAGCTTTCTAAAGATTCATGATAATATTCCTGCACAGCATTACGTTGTCCTAATTGACGCATGGTAACCATACCTTTTAATTGCTGTAAGGTATCAACTTGTTCAACCCAACACTGATCGATAGCCTTAAGAACAGCCAGACGATAGAATTCTTCTAATTTTTCAGGAGTTACTAACCGCTTTGCTTTACGCTGGACTTCAGTCTGATAGATTTCTCCAAAAAGTCGGCTAATGTCTTTCTGAGATGTTGGATCAAAATTTTCTGGCATCGTCTGAAAATTGTAGTCTAAATTATCCAAAATATAACGTCTGACAGAAGTCTCAGTCAAGGAAAGTGTCTCGGAAAGATCGTAATTCATCACTTCAGAGAAAATATGCGTAATTTTTTCTGAGAGACTAGCATCCTCATAAATCAGACTATCGCGTAAAGCGTAGATTTTATTGCGTTGGAGCCGTAGGCTTTCATCGAACTTTATCGTAGACTGACGTGCTTGCTCTGCTTTATCTTCACTCTTATCTTGTGCATTCTTCAAAGCACTTCTAAAATAAAACCCCTTTAATTCTTGACCATATTTAGAATGTTTGTTCTGCTGGCGCTTATCAAAATAATGACGGAGCCATTCTGGTGAATAGAGAACAAGGAGCTCATCTTCTAAGGATATAAAGAATTGACTCATTCCAGGGTCTCCTTGACGTCCTGAACGCCCTCGTAATTGCCAATCCTCACGGCTACTTTGCATTCTCTCTGTTCCAATAACAGCTAGCCCCCCCAACTCACGAACACCCTTTCCAAGTTTAATATCAGTCCCACGACCAGCCAGAGAAGTCGCTACGGTTACGGCACCCATTTGACCCGCCTCTTTAATAATTTGGGCTTCTTTGGCCAAATTTTTAGCAGTCAGGACATTATGAGAGATGCCTTCTTGAAGCAGCAAACGTGAATAAATTTCTGCTACCGCTACAGTTCCTGATACCAATAAAATTGGTTGACCTTTCGCATGCAAGTCTTTAACAAAATCCATCGTCGCATAAAGCTTCTCTGGTAAGGTTGTGTATATTTTATCGGGATAATCCATGCGCTGAATGGGGGTGTTGGTTGGAATAACGATAACAGGTACTTTATAGGTTGCAATCAACTCATCTTCAGCAATCTTTCCTGTTCCTGTCATTCCTGACAATTTTGGAAACATATTAAAAAGGCTTTGATAAGTGACTGAAGCAATCGCGCGAGAGTCCTTAGTCAATTTGACCCCTTCTTTCATCTCAATTGCCTGATGGATACCCGATTGCAGACGCGTTCCTTCCATGATACGCCCTGTACGGTTATCTAGCAATTTGACTTCATCGTCCATAACAACGTAATCTTTGTCTTTCTCAAATAAATGATGGGCTCGTAAGGCGAGGTTGATATGTCGATTCAACTCAAAATAGTTTTGTGAATACAAGTCATTAATAGCAAAATATTCTTGCGCATAAGCTGCTCCTTCTTCGGTGAGATAGACGTATTTTTCATCTTTATCAACCACATATTCTTCATCTTCATGTAAGACCTTGATAAATTGGTCTGCTGCAGGATAGAGATTTGACTGAACACGAGGTAATCCTGAGATGATTAATGGCGTCTGCGCACTATCAAGAAGCACCGCATCAGCTTCATCCACGATAACAAAGTTGAATGGCCTCATAAATTTACTCTCAGCAGAGTCAGCTAGGTTTTCACTCAAATAGTCAAAACCAAGACCTGTACCTGTGATGTAAGTGATATCAGCAGCATAAACACTTCTTTTTTCGTCAATATCAGCTTCTTCATTCTCATCAAAAACCCCAATACCAACGGACAAGCCCATCCATTGGTACACTTGTCCCATCTCTTCAGCATCACGCTTAGCAAGGTATTCATTGGTCGTTACGAGAATGGCTCCCTTACCACTAAGGGCATTAAGATAAAGCGGCAAAGTTGCTGTCAAAGTCTTCCCTTCACCTGTCTTCATTTCAGCAATATTGCCCAAATGTAAAGCCAGTCCACCCAAGACTTGAACGTCAAAAGGAAACATCCCAAGGATACGGCGATCAGCTTCACGCATCGTCGCAAAAGCTTCTACCATAATATCATCCAATGTCTCACCAGCAGCCAACCGTTGTTTAAAAATCTGTGTCTGATTTTGCAAGTCATCATCTGAGAGTTGCCGCATCGCCTTCTCTAGTCGATTAATCTGGCGCAAGGTCTTTTTTAATTTTCGTAGTTTTAATTTATTTAGTAGTGATTGTTTTTGTTTAACTTTCATTGAACTTTCTTGATAGTAGTGTTAAGCAGAGGCCTTATTAAATCGAGTTCCGGCAATAACCCAGTTGTCGTGTAAGACCCAGATTCTTTTTGCTCCGAACGCAAAGGCATCTGCACTTTATCTTGATAAATATTTAAACATTCAAAAACAAAATAGGTACAGCCTGCTGTTCTCAAAATAATAGTATAAGTATAAATTTCTTCAGGACAGGTAAACTCTCCATAACTTTCTCTAAAAATAAAGTTCCCCACAATCTCATTGTGACGATTGTAAAAAATCATTTCAACAAAGAAATGCTGAAGTGGTTCTGCTTCAGCCACCACCTCAAGATAATAAGCTCTTTTAGGAATAAGAAGAGGCAACTCAGGCGAACGGCGATTCCCTTGATAATTTGTCCGAGAAACAAAGGTCCTAAGGGGTTTTCCAGGTGCAATCTGTGGATTATCCATCAGCACCTTACCATCCTGAAAATTGATCTTGGTACCATACATATAATTGGTACCATTGCTGATTTCTCTCCAGTCTAGAGAAACGAGGAGTTCTTTAGTCATTAATAAGTCCTTCCAAATCCATGTCCTAGTAAATCAATATACTGCCGCATAAACCAGCGATTGATAGAACGGCTGTTATCATTGTGGCGACCTTCATAGCCCTGTGTAAAAATATGAGAGTTCGTCTTAGACAGATGCTCAATGAGCTTCTGCGTTGCCGTACTATCATAATCATCGTTTTCCATATAAGCAATCGCAAAATGAGTATCTGGAAATTCTGACCGCTTAAACTTATCCCAGAATTTTTCGTTAAGAGAATCTATGGCGTGTTGATCATTATCACCAGTTGCATTCAAAAGAACATCACCAGACGTTTCAAACTCATAAGGTCGTTTTAATTTCATTCCTGATGCGGTATCTCCCACATTGGTAAAAGGTTTCCCGATAACGATACCGTAGGGATTAAATCTTGAAGCATAGTACAGGGCACCAAAGGTTCCCATTGAGAGTCCTGACAAAATCATCTGAGAAGACTCAAAACCGAGGTAATTTAGCGATTCTTGAATAATCTCTTGAATGCCTTCCTCTAATTCAGTTGACCCTAAGTAGAAAGCACCCCCCTCAAGACGTGGATCTCCTATAAGCATAAAAGGAGATTTTAGAGATTTTAAAATTCCAAATCCCTCAAAGCCTTCAGCCCCACGAAAACCAGAAAAATAAACATTCATCGGCGGTTTCATATCACCGGGATTGAAATAATAGATAAACTCTTGTCGTGAACTATCCGCTCGACGTTTTCCACCTAAAACAAAATTCCCATACCCTTCACGTGAATAGCGCCAATGCATTGGACCAAAGCTCAATAGTCCTTTTCCTCTTGCAAAAACAGAGACGGCATAGAAACCAATTTCTGGACGTGAAAGTAAGATATAAGAATCTTCCATGTCCTTCTCTGTCAGAATAATCGGCTCATCCATGTTATAGAGGCTTCCTTTGTACATTGGCACTATCTCAATCTGAATAGCACAATTACCCTCTTTAACATATTCTTGCCATAGCTCTAAGGCAACTGGAAAACTACTGAGATTATAACGGTAGGAGAAGAGCGGAGTGAAGTCCTGTCCAAAATCTCCTTCGAAATTCGCATGAACATAGCCAGTATAGGAAACTTTCCCATTAAAATCGGGACTTACATCAATATCTGGAATTTTTAACTTTGCACCATACTGGCTAGGGAAGCAGATGCGACTTAAAAACTGCAAGGTTTCAAATCGATTTTCCGAAACATCCACTTTTTGTGGCAATTTTCTACGAATAAAACCATCTGTTTTTTCGGATATAAGTTCTACCGTAGAATCGTAAAAAACAGCCGAGGATTCCACCATATTCATCAGTGGTTCGAGTTGTTGATCTCTGACCGAACTAGTTATCAAGATACCTTGAAAACGAATTGAAATTTTTGGAGCTTCTTCACCCTCACCTACTGGAGATAAAGCAGCAAGCTTGGCCTTCTTCAAGTTTTCTAGGAAAAGTGATAAATCATCAATCGTCGTATGATGCCAAATAATATTTTCAGGAGCTTGAAAATATTGTATCCAATTTTCCTGACCAATTTGTAATAATTCCATCTATCCCTCCCCTAGATTTAATACAGATTTCCACTGTGTCAGAATACGACCGCTAGTATAATCAGACATTTTTTCAATCGCATAAACAAGTGATTGGTTCCAATTAGTCAAACCATCAAAGTAATAATGAATCGGATGACGCAAATCATCACCATCAGACAAGATCCACCCATTCTTCATATGGTCGATATAATCTGTCTGTACACGATTAATTTGTGGAATACCAGCCGAGATACTCGCAATTTGCGTATACAAATCTGGATTTTCACCTAGATCAATCACTAGACGCGTCGTGTCCAAGGCGGTGATAACCTGATTTTCATTGGTGTAGTGATTAATAGCTAACCTGCTAAATTTTGTTTTGGTTGATTCATCGATGTGATTTTCACTACCGTCATCTGCCACTTTTAGAAATGCCTCAACAGTATAATTTTGCCAAATCAGATTTTTCAGATAAGTTTCCAATCCTTTTAAATCATAATCCTGACGGAAATTTACTAATTCTAAATGAATAGCTGAATTTTCCTCCATCATATCCAAAATAGCAGGCAAATAAGTCCTCAACTCCTGTTCACTAATGGTATCAATAAAGAAATAGATTTTGAGTTCTTTTACCGTCTGACTGTGTCCTAAACGTAATCGTGTGTCAAAAGGCGAAATACGGGATAATTTTCCAAGTAATTTAGCAAAACCTGCACCAATAAGTGCATGATGTAATTTTTTTTCCTGCTCTTGCGTATCCACAATTAACAAATCGGCCTGTAAAAACAAGGGAATTAGATCACGGCTTGTTTGCCACTGATAGCGATTCCCAAAGAATGAAAATCCCTTCTTATTTTGAACAAACACATTCAGAACGAGATTATTATGCTGAGAATCTGCAGCTGAGATAAAAATATCCCTATTTGTGACATTTCTCACCTTAAATTTACGCAACCTCTCGTCAATAAGTTTTTCCCACGAACGGTATTCAGTCTGATTGAAGTCTTGGTCAGCATTAGGATTTACTGAAATTTTAAATTCTCCTTGTAGCGATTCACGGACTTGCCAGACACCATTCTTATTGAGATAATCTTGATATTGAGCCACTCCATCTGAATAATAGATTAAACTCGACAAAAAACCACGGTCATCAAAATAGTAAATCTTATCTGTTTTTTTCTCACTATAAGTTTCAATATAGAAAAGATTCCCATTTTCAGCAAAATGGATAACCGCATAGGTCTCTTGTCCTTGCTTGGCTACTATTGCAAATGGACTATAGACGAAGCGAATCCCCTGTGGCCACTTTAAATGCTTAAAATTAATAGGAGTCATTGTTTGCTCATGAACATTTTGAATATCATCAAACAAGGACCAAACGACTGCGCCAACCATGTCTTGTTTATGCAGGGCATAACGCAACTGCGGCTGATAATTTAAAATAAGCAAACAAGTCTCTTCACCCGCTTTCTCAAATATTTTATAGTGATTAACCGTGTCATCGAAAGTCATACGTTCGTAAGTTCGAAACCATAACTCAGTCGTATGATACCACGGACGCTGCTTCTGATACCAAGCAGGTATAAAGTAAAACATATTATCTCCTTCTTATGAGTTATGAGGCTAAGGCTAGACCCAAACTCTATCTTTATAAATGTATAGTAAATTAATTAAAGGTTATGACATATTGAGTCGCTTTGATGAATGTCAGTTTCGTTTGAAATTTATGCTCCACAAGCCATACCTATCCCATTATACGGTAGGAATCATACTCTATAAAAATCAAAACGATATGTCGTTAGCTTGCCTTGATGAGTGAAATACGCCAGTGGTGTGTTTCAGGTTGCTGCTCGGAAATAAAAAGGTGGTAAGTTTCTATCTACAGCTTGGGTTGATTTTTCTTAAGTATAAAACTGTCCAGTGGACAGTCTCAAGTACGAGCCCTAAAACAAGAAATGAGAGGGGACCCTATTTATTTTTGAGAGTTTTTTATCAAGCCTACTAAATCAAATCTTTATATTGTTTCCACATTCTGAGCGTATTGATTTGCTCAATAATAGTTAACATTAATGTTGCTACAATAAAGCCATTATTAATTAGCAAAACGATACTAACCGATTGATCCTGTCCAGCTAAAATCAATAGAGGTAAACCACCAACGAGGAAGACATAGACTGCCCCAATTTGAGACATGATAAAGATTTTCTGACTCAGAAATTTCTGAGTATCACGGCCTGGCACTATGTCTTCGATGTACTCGCCATTTTGCCTCAAGCCTTTTGCTAATTCATAGGGATCGTAATTATAGTAAGCAAAGCCTACTGATAATAAGTACAACAAAATAATATAAAATAGTGCTCCTATCCGTTGAGATAAGCCTATATTTTGATACAGATAAAGGAGATGAGGTTCATCAGGGAAGAACTTAAGGAAGATGGAAATAATGTAAACTGGCAACATCATTAAAGTCATCCCATACATGAATGGCATGCTACCCGCTGGCAATATTCTTATGGGGAGATAACTTTTATTGGAGTAAGCCGTGTTAATCCCAATACGAAAAATAGGGATACGCAGCTCTGCTCTAAAGGTAATAACTGCGAGCATGATTAAGATAAATAGAACAATAATCAGTGCACCAATGCGGATAGCTAAGTCTTCTCCCATAAACTGACCAGTTGAAAAATAAGTCATCAGGTTTGTGATAAAAGCGAGAATCATATTGGTGATAATAATAATCATCATCCCACCTAAACCTCGACGGCCATTGGCATTTCCTAACCAAATCAATGAAAAAGTTCCAGCAACCAGCAGCAGCATTGTCACCAAGCGCCCTAAAAATGGGCTTTGAATTCCCCAGAAAGCAAATTCTGAAAAAGACATTGACATCGTCAATCCATAGGACTGAATGCCTGCAATTCCTAAAGCTAATAATAACTGATTACGATTTACTTTTGCGGCAGTAACGTTTTTCATTAAGCCAAAAACAGATACGAACCGCCACAAAATCATGGAAGACATCCAAGGACTCAGACCTAAACTAAATAGGGTAATCGCACTAATTTGTCCGCCACTTACAGAAAGTAACTGATTCAATAACGTTGTTGTCGCGGATGTCTCCAAAAAAGACTCGTTCAGAGGCACTGTAAAAACAGGAACATCTCGCCCTATAAGATAAACAATAATAAAGAAAAGGGTCCATAACATTCTTTGTAAAAGAGTATTATTTTTCCATTTCAAACGTTTGAAATTAACATTCATAATTAGCACAATACCTCAAAATTACTTTTCATCCTTTTAGTTTAATACATTTTTTAAACCAAAGAGTTACAAAAAGTCTACTAATGCACCATTTTTAAAGAAAAAATGTCTTTTCAGCCCCCTAAAGTTATGATGATACTCAAAACAATCAAAAATAGGCTAGGGCGTCATCAAATATGACTGAAATCTCCTTATATTATATTTAGTGCAGTTAGCTACTGCCAAAGCCCAAGTGTTATACTTGGAAAAAGCCACTGTGGATTAGTTTGTTGTCTCCAATCGCTTGACGATTTCAGAAAGGCTCTAACCACAGCTTTTTGTTTTCATTGGTAATGAGTTTGATAACGCTAGACGTTTAATCTTCAGTAAGGTAACAAGGCAAAAAGTAAGTGGATACCAAGTGGGCTTAATACTTAATATCTGGAGGTACTGTTATGCTCTATGTTGGTATTGATGTCGCTAAAAACAAACACGATGTGACAGTTATTGATAATACAGGGAAAATGGTGTTAAACCTCATCACTATTACAAACCGTAAACAAGGATTTGAACTACTTCATAATACCTTGAAACAACTCAACCAGAACTGTCTTATCGCCATGGAAGATACTGGACATTATGCCTTAAATCTCTTAACATTCTTACATCAAAACAATTATCAGATTTATACCTATAATCCCTTACTCATCAAAGAATTCACAAAGTCTCTCTCACTTCGTAAAACAAAAACGGATAAGAAAGATGCACGTACAATAGCTCTTAAGTTACTTTCAGACCCTAATCGTGCCCTATTTATGCATGACAACAGGCAAGAAGAACTTAAAATTATGACACGTCACATGAATCGTTTAAAGAAACATCAATCAGATTGGAAAGTCCAATATACCAAGTGTTTAGATATTATTTTCCCTGAACTACATCAGGTCGTTACGAAGCACTCTGACTATGTCTATGAGTTACTCAAACGTTTCCCTTCTCCCGAGAAAATGGTAACGGCTGGCTTTGATAAACTTATTGAGATTAAACGATTAACAGCTAAACATGCATTGGATATTCTCGAACTAGCTCCAAATTCCATTGGCACAACTTCTTTGGCTCGTGAATTTGAATTGATTGAAATTATTGAGAATATCCAACACTACGAAAAACTCATCAAACAAACTGAAAAGAAGATTGATGAGTTGATGGCTGAGCTCAACTCGGTCATCACTACAGTACCAGGCATTAGTAATCGTCTTGGTTCTGTCATTTTAGCTGAAATCAGAAATATTAATACTTTCAATCATTCAGCTCAACTCCAAGCTTTTGCAGGGTTAGAACCAGCTATCTACCAATCTGGACAACTAGATGCTCAGGGAAAAATGGTCAAACGAGGCTCATCACACCTACGTTGGGCACTCATACAAGCTGCTATTAAAGTAGCTAGATACTCCCCTGCGTTTAAAGCTTATTTTAAAACCAAATTAGCGCAGGGAAAACACTACAACGTCGCTATTTCTCACGTCGCTAAGAAGCTCATTCGAGTGCTGTTTTATCTGCTTAAGAATAATGAAACTTTTGATGAGGATAAACTGAGATAAACCAACAAAAACATAGATGAAAAACTTTTTAAAACAGTCGTTTTAAAAGGCTTTTTGTCGGGGCTAAAACACATTCTAAAGTTTTCTAAAAAAATTTAGAACAAACTATTGACAACTCTTATAGTTTGTCTTTCTAATTTGATGATAAGATATCTTTTGGTTTCATGCGAATGATACCAATACTTGCTAAGATAGTTGAGACAAATGAGATGAGAAGGGTGATTCCGCCGAGTTTTGCGACATCAGTTCCTGTTAGTTTGATATCGAGATTATCGATTTCTTTTGGTGAAGTTGTTGCCATTGACATCATGTTGCCATAACCACCGCCGGATGGTTTGTTATTTTGGGATTTTGAGTCATTTTGCTTATTGTCATCATTAGAAGAGTTTGTCTCTTGACCAGGACCACCGCCATTAGGTCCTTGGTTTGTAGTTTGTTGTGTCTGAGTCGAAGATGACAACAGTTGGTTACCAAAGGCATTTCCGACAAAATTTCCTGCAAATGATGCAATCACAAGAGAAACAATAGTGACCATGAATAACTCTGTGAAGAATTGTCCGATGATTTTAAGGCGATTTTCATCCAAGCTCATGAGAACTCCAATTTCGTAACGGCGCTCACTAATGCTTAAAATAACAATCAAGGTTAGGATAACTGCACCAGCAATAGCTACCAAAATAACGATATTTTGTGCAATTGATGAAATGTTATTAAGTGGTGAGAGCATTTGTTCGCAGATTTCATCGCTTGATGTCACAGAGTAAGTGTCAGTGTCGATTTCTGATTTGACTTCTTTAACGAAACTGTCCATTTTTTCAGGATTTGAAAGGGCATAAACAGCTGAATCAAGTTTATCTGTTTCGCCTTTCATGGTGTTAGTTGTCGTCAGCGTTGTGTAAATGTTGTTTTGTGGGTTTGAAGCATTTGACATCATTTGTGCTGTTGTGGCAGTAGATGAATTGTCATAAATGCCGATGACGGTCAGTGTATAGCTTGTTTCAGTGCTATCTACAGTAGTTGTCACTGTGAAGGTATCTCCCACACTTAAATTGTTTTCGCTAGCCAAATCTGAAGAGATAAGTGCGGAGTTGTCGGCAGTTTCTGAAGTAATGCCATCTCTTTTAGAAATCGTACTTGTTCCTGAAGTGAAGTCACTGACATTGTCACTTGTGTTAACACCAGTAATGGTAAAATCACCCGATGTCATCATGCCACCGTGGTTCTCAGGCTGGTTGCCATTTTGTGAAGCATTATCGCTTAAATCATCAGAAGATGAAGAAGTAGAGATAGCAGAAATACCGTCACCCGCATTAGCCGTTGTAGTTGTTGTGAAAAGGTATGATGAGACACCACTTTTTTCTGCAATAGATTTTGCTGTTGCAAGGTCAACAGAAGTAGTAGCTGTCGTGTTGCTACTTGAGTTAGAACTATTTTCGCTGTCAGGTTTGAAAGCTTTCATCATGGCTTCGCGGTTAACAGATAAAGTCACTGTTGCACCTGCTTGTTTTTTAGCTGATGTGACGGCAGAATCTGCCGCATTTTTAATGGTTAACCCAGCTAGAACAAAAATCAAAATCGCGCTGGTTACCAAAACGAGTAATCCCGTGCATCCTTTTTTGGCTTTTGTCACAAGCCAGGCTTGCTTAATAAAATTCATGTCAATAACTCCTTCGCAAATGTATTATGAAAAAAGTTTAGGGGATGAGGCTTAGGTCAAACTGAAACAAAACTTAAAAATTATGAAAATGATACCAGTAAATATAGTTCGTGAAAAACGAACGATATAAAAATATAAAATAAAAACATTTGACATAAAACGAATGAAATTGTAGAATGATAATGGAAGGGTAAGGTTTTACCTAGCGATGCTTTATTAAGTCAATGCTTAGTGGAGTTATAGGAAGGTCATTTTTTAATGAAAGAGTCGATGTGTTTTTGGGCTACTCTGACAAAGAAAAAAGTGACCTTTTTAGATTGTCCTTTGACCTTGTCTGAGTGTTCACTGACACAAAGACCACGGAGAAATTGATATGTATAACGAAATGCCTGTCTTTGATTATGAAGATATTCAACTCATTCCTAACAAATGTATCATTAAAAGCCGTTCAGAAGCTGATACGCATGTGAGACTTGGTGATTATACCTTTAAATTGCCAGTTGTCCCTGCTAATATGCAGACGATTATCGATGAAGATATTGCTGAAAAACTTGCTAAAAATGGTTACTTTTACATTATGCATCGTTTTGATGAGGCTTCTCGAAAACCTTTTGTCAAACGCATGCATGACCAAGACCTGATTGCTTCAATCTCAGTAGGTGTTAAAGATTATGAGTACGACTTTGTCTCAAGCTTAAAAGATGATGCGCCAGAATTCATTACCATTGATATTGCTCATGGACATTCTGATAGTGTCATTGAGATGATTAAGCACATTAAAAAAGAATTGCCAGATACTTTTGTTATCGCTGGTAATGTTGGAACGCCTGAGGCTGTTCGTGAGTTGGAAAATGCAGGTGCTGATGCCACAAAAGTTGGGATTGGTCCTGGTAAAGTTTGTATCACAAAAGTGAAAACTGGTTTTGGAACAGGCGGCTGGCAATTAGCAGCACTACGTTGGTGCGCAAAAGCAGCTCGCAAACCAATTATCGCTGATGGTGGTATTCGTACTCACGGTGACATTGCCAAATCTATTCGTTTTGGAGCGACAATGGTTATGATTGGTTCTCTCTTTGCTGGACACTTAGAAAGCCCAGGAAAATTGGTAGAAGTAGACGGAAAACAATATAAAGAATATTACGGTTCCGCTTCTGAGTATCAAAAAGGAGAACACAAAAACGTTGAAGGTAAGAAAATCTTACTCCCTGTTAAAGGACATTTAAAAGACACACTTATTGAAATGCAAGAAGATCTTCAAAGCTCTATTTCATATGCTGGTGGTCGTGATTTGCATGCCTTGACACGTGTCGATTATGTTATCGTTAAAAATTCAATCTGGAATGGTGATTCAATTTAGAATAGGAAAGTTGTCATTATTTTCAGAATATTACTTCTCTAATAATAGGACCAATGTCATCTTGAAATCCAAGTTTAAAATGATACAATAGTTCTATCATTAATGTGATGGTTAAAATTCAATATTACTTATTTATGCTACGAATAGGCGTAGCGTTTCTACAAGACACCGTAATGTCTAACAATAAGTCAATTCTCAGTTGTTGTCTGAGAAAACATTTTTGCATACCTGTAAAAATGTGACCGAGTTTTGCAAGAGATGTTTACAATTTGTAAAGACCTCTTTTTATACAATCTGTCTTTGTTTAATGACGCTTGAAAAGTTTCATAGTAAGTTGTTTGTTTTAACAATCCGATTTTAAAAATTTTTCAAAAGGAGAATCCATGAAATTATTGGAAGATCGCATCTTAAAAGATGGTAATGTTTTGGGTGAGGATATCTTGAAAGTAGATAGTTTCCTTACTCATCAAGTTGACTATGAACTCATGCAAGAAATTGGTAAAGTTCTTGCGGAAGCTTATAAAGACGCTGGTGTCACTAAAGTTATTACAATTGAGGCGTCTGGTATTGCACCAGCTTTATATACGGCACAAGCCATGAATGTTCCAATGATTTTCGCTAAAAAAGCTAAAAATATCACAATGACAGAAGGTATTTTAACAGCAGAAGTTTATTCATTTACTAAGCGCGTGACAAGCACAGTATCAATCGCAAGTAAATTCTTGTCAGAAGATGACACTGCACTTATCGTTGATGATTTCTTGGCAAATGGACAAGCTGCTAAAGGGCTTCTTGAAATTATTGGTCGATCAGGTGCTAAAGTTGCTGGTATCGGTATTGTCATTGAAAAATCTTTCCAAACAGGTCGTAAATTACTTGAAGAAACAGGTGTACCTGTAACATCTCTAGCTCGAATCAAAGAATTTAAAGATGGCCAAGTTGTCTTTACGGAGGCTGATGCATAAGATGGAAATGAATGAACAAAAACACTCACAAGCTGCTATCCTAGGTTTGCAACATTTACTTGCCATGTATGCAGGGTCAATCTTGGTTCCTATCATGATTGCCAGTGCCCTTAACTATTCAGCTGAACAATTAACTTACCTCATTTCAACTGATATTTTCATGTGTGGGGTTGCTACATTCTTGCAATTGCAGTTACGTGAGCACTTTGGTGTCGGACTTCCAATTGTTCTTGGTTGTGCCTTCCAATCTGTTGCACCGTTATCAATCATCGGAGCTAAACAAGGTTCTGGTTACATGTTTGGTGCCTTGATTGTCTCTGGTATTTATGTGATTTTGATTTCTGGCATTTTCTCAAAAATTGCAGATTTCTTCCCACCGGTTGTTACTGGTTCAGTTATCACAACTATTGGTTTGACTTTGATTCCAGTTGCTATTGGTAACATGGGTGACAACTCTGACAAACCAACAGCTCAATCATTAATCTTGGCTCTCGTAACCATTGCGATTGTTCTTGCGGTTAATATTTTTGCTAAAGGTTTCATTAAATCAATTGCTATTTTAATTGGTTTGATTGGTGGAACGATTGTGGCTGCCTTTATGGGCTTAGTTGATACATCAGTAGTCGCTAACGCACCGCTTGTTCACATTCCACAACCATTCTACTTTGGCGCACCAAAATTTGAAATCACATCAATCATTATGATGTGTATCATTGCAACAGTTTCAATGGTTGAATCAACTGGTGTTTACCTTGCTTTGTCAGATTTGACTGGTGAAAAATTAGACAGCAAACGTCTTCGTAACGGATACCGCGCAGAAGGTGCAGCTGTACTTCTTGGTGGTATTTTCAATACTTTCCCATATACTGGATTCTCACAAAACGTTGGTTTGGTTCGTATTTCAGGAATCAAAACACGTCGTCCAATTTACTATACAGCTTTATTCCTTGTGATTCTTGGACTTCTTCCAAAATTCGGTGCAATGGCACAAATGATTCCAAGTTCAGTTCTTGGTGGTGCTATGATTGTACTTTTCGGTATGGTTGCTCTGCAAGGGATTCAAATGCTCAATCAAGTTGATTTCCAAAATAACGAATACAACTTTATCATTGCGGCGCTTTCAATCGCTTGTGGAGTTGGTTTTAACGGAACAAATCTCTTTGTTAGCCTTCCAAATACAGTTCAAATGTTCTTAACAAATGGTATTGTTATTGCTGCATTATTTGCTGTTGTTCTTAATTTGATTTTAAACCGTCATCAATCTAACGAAAGCTAAGAAAAGCAGCTCAAAACGAGTTGCTTTTAGTCTGGTTAATGTTATCTGGTATTAGCCTTTCATTATGTCATACTCTCTAAAAATACGTCATTTGACTTACCTTAATGAGTGAAATACAGCGGTGGCGTGTTTTAGGTTGCTAGTTAGAAATGGAAAATATGGTAAGGTTCTGTCTAAGACTATGGTTGCGCTAAATTGGGCTAGGGAAGAGATCATCTTTCCTAGCCCGATTTAGTGTGACGTTTAGTAAAAAGTCCCATAAGATTGTACGTTACATGAAGGAGTTGTAAAATGGAACCTAAAAAAATTGCTCGTATTAACGAGCTTGCTAAAAAGAAAAAACGGTAGGTTTGACCCAGAGGAAAAGGTTGAACAAGCCCAACTCCGTGAAGAATATATCGAAGGTTATCGTCGTTCGGTTCGTCATCATATTGCAGGAATTAAAATTGTTGATGAAGAAGGTAATGACATCACTCCTGAAAAACTTCGTCAACTACAACGTGAAAAAGGTCTGCATGGACGTAGTCTTGATGATCCAAATTCGTAGTTTTGACGAAAAGAAAGACAGCTAGCTCCTTTTTTTCAAAGTTATTAGCACGCATTCATTCGGCGGATAACTTATCGCTGTCAAAATAAGAACCAGTATTCGCAAGTGAAGTGATTTTAGATAAGAGATAGTTTTTCGCTAATCAAGGCAGTTTTTTGAGGGAATACTGACTGTATTTTAAAAATGACGATGAGCATCTTAAAAACTGACCTTAGATGGAAGTGCTGAACTGTGAATACTGTTTCTAAGATCTAAGCTTAATACCCCTTGAATATTGACTATTCGGGGGGGGGGGCTTTTTTTCTACCATTTGTCAAGCCTATCAAGGTTTTAGAGAAAAAATAATTTTCATTGAGGCTGGGCAAGCCATCGTGGATGTCTTGCCCACTTCCAATTACTTTAGAGTTGTATTGATTGTTAATTTTTTCTTGACAATAAAAAAAACAGTGCTATAATGTTACTTAACTGGTTAATAACCGGTTAAGTAAAAGGAGGTTTTTTCATGACAAAGCGATTCTCTCACTGGTGTCTGCTAGCTATATTAGCTTTGATAGTGACAACATTGACAGGATGCCAGAATAAGTCCTCAACACAAAAGGGACTGCGAATTGTTACAAGTTTTTATCCCATATATGCCATGACAAAGGCTGTTTCAGGTGATTTAAATGATGTCAGAATGATTCAATCAGGGGCGGGTATTCATTCCTTTGAACCCTCTACGAATGATGTGGCAGCGATTTATGATGCTGATGTTTTCATTTATCATTCGCATACTCTTGAAACTTGGGCTGGAAGTTTAGAGCCTAGCTTAAATAAGTCAACAGTTAAAGTTTTGGAAGCTTCTAAAGGGATGACTTTATCTAAGGTTCAAGGTCTTGAGGATATGGAGGTAAGTGATGGTGTTGACCCAGCCACTTTGTATGATCCTCATACTTGGACAGATCCGCAAATGGCTTCAAAAGAAGTTGAGCGAATCAAGAAAAGTTTGATTAAGCTGGATCCAAAGAACAAGGATACTTATGAAAAAAATGCAAAATCCTTTAAGGAAGAAGCCAAGCAATTGACGCAAAAATATCAGAAAAAGTTCAAAAATGTTTCTAACAAGGTTTTTGTTACACAACATACTGCCTTTTCTTACCTTGCTAATCGCTTTGGTTTGACCCAACTTGGCATTTCTGGGATTTCTCCTGAACAGGAACCGACACCACGACAATTGAAAGAAATTCGTGATTTCATTAAACAATATAAGGTTAAAACTGTCTTTGTTGAAAAAAATGTTTCTCAGAAAATGGCAAAAACTGTTGCCAAATCAACAGGAGCCAAGCTGAAAACACTTAGTCCTTTGGAGTCAGATCCGAAAAATCAGAAAACTTATCTTGAAAATGTTGAAGAAAATTTAGAAATTTTATATCAAGAGTTGAATAAATAGGGGAAGTTATGAAAAAGAAAATTGTAGCTAGTTCCGCCGCAGCAGTTGTTTTGCTGTCGGTCAGTTTTTGCGCCTATGAGCTAGGAAAATATCAAGCAAGTCAGGCTCAGGAGTCTAATATAGCATATGTGGAGACATCAAAGAAAAAATCCACATCTCGTCAATCTGAGAATAAAACACCTGATCAAATTAGTCAGGAAGAAGGCATTAGTGCAGAACAGATTGTTGTCAAAATTACAGATGATGGTTATGTCACTTCGCATGGAGACCATTATCATTACTACAACGGAAAAGTTCCTTACGATGCTCTAATCAGTGAGGAACTGGTTATGAAAGACCCAAATTATGTCTTTAAACAGGAAGATGTTATTAATGAGGTCAAGGATGGTTACATCATCAAAGTTGATGGGAACTATTATTTGTATTTGAAGGAAAATAGTGACCATAAGAATATACGCACGAAGGAACAAATTGCAGCCGAGAGAGAAAAAGGAACGAAAGAGGCTGCTCAAAAGCATAGTGGGTCGCGTAAACACAGAAATCAAAAGAAAGCGAATGCTTCAACTTCTGAGAGTAAGTCAGGGAGTCATACTGATGGACGTTATAAAACAGATGATGGATATGTTTTCAGCCCAACAGATGTCATTAATGACTTGGGTGATGGTTTCTTAGTGCCACATGGTAATCATTTTCACTTTATTCCTAAAGATGATCTATCTCCTAGTGAATTAGCTGCTGCACAAGCTTATTGGGACAGCAAGCAACATAAAGGAACAAAAGGAGAGACAGTCGTTGCTCATCAATCAGGAGGAGTATCTCATGGGGATAGGAAGATCAGAACAGCACCTGTAGTATCCTATCCGACAGCTTCGACAGGGCAAATTTTCCCTTCAATTATCCCATCTCCAAGCCAACCAACCACTTCTAACAAAGGACAGACTGGTGTTCAAAATGGTATCGTCTCTGTATTACCATCACATCCGACAATTGAAAAAACTGATGAGTTAGCCACTCTTCTCTATAAACTTTATCATAGTCCACAATCAGAAAGGTATACGGAAGCAGATGGTCTTGTTTTTGATCCATCCCAGATAACAAAGCGTACAGGAGAAGGAGTGGTAGTTCCGCATGGTGATCACTTCCACTTTATTCCTTATGACAGGATGTCTGAGTTAGAGGCGACCCTTGCTAAGCAATTCCCAATTGGTACGGCAATACAGCCAAAAATGGAAGAAAACAAACCGACAACAGATCCAATTGTTAAACCAGTAGAGAAGCCAAAAGAGATTGTTCTTAACTACAACGGAACAAAAATAGTTGCCTATGGAAAAGGTTTAGATGGCAAGCCTTACGATACATCAGATGGATATGTTTTTAGCAAATCTTCTATTCTATCAGTTGACAATAATGGTTTGACAGCCAGTCACGGTGACCATATCCACTATATTGGATTGGGAGAATTGGAGCAGGGAGAATTGGATCAAGTCGCTGCTTGGGTAAAAGAGAAAGTGGAAGAGAAAAAAACTTCTCAACCGAAACAGGAAACACCTAAGAGTGATACTAAGAGTGACGCAAAGGCAAGTCAGTCTGATGAGGTAAAACCAGCGTTTGACTATAAGAAAGTTTCTAAAAAAATGATACGAAACGGTCAAACAGGCTATCTTATGAAAGATAATGGAAAAGAGTACTTCTATTCACGTGAAGAATTAGATTTAACTAAGATTTCATTTGCTGAGCAAGAGCTGATGTCGGCAGCTGATGGAAAATACATTTATGACATCGTCGCTCCTAAAGAAAATGAATTAGCTCCTAAACTCTATGTGACAGCAAGTCAACTCAAGACGCATGCTGGAAATGCCACATATGATACTGGAGAGTCTTTCATTATTCCACATATTGATCACATTCACGTTGTTCCATATACTTGGCTAACTGCGGAAGAAATTGCAAGTGTGAAGTATATCATGCAGCATCCAGAAGATCGTCCAGCGATTTGGACAGAGGGACATGGTAGCAAGAAGGGAATTGGAACAATTGTCAATGTCACTCCAGAATCAGAACGCAGCAAATTGAAGAATTGGCAAATCATTCATTCAGCTGATGAAGTTAGACAGGCTTTGAAAGAAGGTAAATTTGCCGATTCAGATGGCTATATCTTTGCCCCAGAAGATGTTCTAGATCCGGGTACTTTCGTATGGAAAGAATCATTCAGTATTCCACGGGCCACAGGAGGAAGCTTGCGCGCGATTTCTAAGAAAGAATTATCAGAGCAAGAATGGGCAGCGGCGCAAGAATTGTTAGCTAAAGCTAAGGCTGATAAGGAAAAAGACAAGGACAAGAAGGAAGAAACGTCCAAAGATCAGAAATCTCAGTCCTCAGAATCTAAAAAGGATGATAATCTGACAGAGGGGCAAGGGACAGTTTACAGTGCATCAGAAATAGCAGCAGCTAAAAAGGCTGGGCGTTATGTCTCTTATGAAGATGGTTACATTTTCAATGCTTCAGATATCATTAGCGACGAGGGCGATCAATATATTGTTGTTTACAAAGACTACGTTCACTGGGTAGATAAAACCCAACTTTCAAAAAGTGAAGAGGCTTCAGCTCAAGCATTTTGTAAGAAAAAAGGATTAGCGGCTCCGGCAAAAAACGATAAATCATACTTTACTCCAGATAAAGAATCAGCTGAAGAAGTCTATGATAGAGTAACACCACAAAAAATCATTCCAATTGAAAAAATGCCATATAATACAGCTTATGTTACGATGGTCAAAAATGGAAATCTTGTCATTCCTCATAAGAACCATTACCATAATATTGCAATTTCTTGGTTTGATGATTCAGAAGCCTTCAAAGCACCAAGTGGTTATAGCTTGGAAGAACTTTTTGCAACCATCAAGTATTATCTTGAACATCCAGAATACCGTCCAAGTTCACAATATGGTTGGGGAAGTAAGACCGTCCAAAATACACCGAATAAAGATGTTAAGAGTGATCAACTCGGATCTGATGAACGCAAAGGTAAGCCAAACTCACAAATCACTTATAATGCTGATGAAATTGCCAATGCTAAGGCTTCTGGTAAATATACAACTTCGGATGGTTATATTTTTGATGCTAAAGATATTGTGAGTGACGAAGGAGATGCCTACATTGTCCCTCACATGAGTCATAGCCATTGGATTCCGAAAAGTGACTTGTCAGAGAAAGAAAGACAAGCAGCACAAGCATTCTGCGCAGAAAAAGGAATAACAGTGGGAACTGAGTCAAAAACTCCTGAGAAGAAAGCACAAGACAATGCATCTTCTAGTGCCTCTCCAAAACTAGAAACAGCAGCAGAACTTTATGAACGCGTTTCTCCAGAAAAGATAGTTCCTGTTGACGTAATACCATATAATGCCGCATATGCAGTTGCTTATCAAAATGGAAGATTGGTTATTCCGCATCAAGATCATTATCACAACGTAGCTTTATCTTGGTTTGATGACAAAATCATCGAAATGCCATCTGGATATAGTTTAGAGCAGTTGTTGGCTACAATCAAATACTTTGTTGAACATCCAGAGGATCGTCCAACATCTGATGATGGTTGGGGAAATGCCAGTGACCATGTCAAAGGAGAAGCATCTGGTGAAACTGTTTCAGAAGATAAGAGTGAAACTTCCAACTCAGCTAACTCACAAGATTCTGTGGAACCTAGCGAAACTGACCAAAATCAAGATAGTTCTGAAGACGAGGTTGAAACGGAAGAGGATGAATTTGATTTGGAAATGAAAGAACGGGGCAAACTTCACAATTTAACAGGTGAAGAACTCAGCAACAAACTTTATCAAATCGCCAATACTTATCATATAGCGCTTGATGGGATTAAAGATATTAGCAGTGGTCTCGTTTCTATCAGCACATCAGATGGTCAAACAATCACCTACAATCTTGTTACAATGTCTGAAGTAAAGTGATTGGATAAAAGAAGGAACGTCACAATCAAAAAACTATTGCTGAACAAGCTAATTATTAGTAATAGTGTAGTTAGCTAATTCATCATTTGGGGTGAAATCTTTCACAAATGATGTTAGTCTAGGACAACATAAAAGGCTGGGATTAAGTTTCCAGCCTTTTAGTCTGTTTTCAATGTTAGAGAAAATTACATCATTCAACCTTAATTTTATCATTTCATTGTTGCCTTAGATTCTCATAGCTCTGATTAGCCTACTAATATTGGCTTACCAGACTGACCTCCACGGTAGTAAAGGCGGAAGTTTACTGAAAGCTATTTTTTAACTAAGGGACCGTATGATTTTAAAAAAGTAGGAGAATAGCAGAAAGTATATAGAATCAACCGTTTCCTACTTCTTTTCTTTGTGCTTCAATAAATATTGAAGATTGTTAATTTTACCCATTCATTTATAGAAAGGTTTTATTCATGACATTTGATGCTATTGATCAGTTGGCAGAAAACACTGTCCGCTCACTTTCGATTGAGGCTATTCAAGCTGCTAATTCAGGTCACCCAGGGCTTCCTATGGGTGCTACTCCTATGGCTTATGTACTTTGGAATCATGTGGTGAACGTGAATCCTAAGACAAGTCGCAATTAGTCTAACCGTGACCGTTTTGTATTGTCAGCGGGTCATGGCTCCGCTCTTCTTTACAGTTTGTTACACCTTTCTGGTTACAAGGTTAGCATGGATGATTTAAAAAACTTCCGTCAATGGGGTTCTAAAACCCCAGGCCACCCAGAGGTTAATCATACAGACGGCGTTGAAGCGACAACTGGTCCACTTGGACAAGGAATTGCCAACGCTGTTGGTATGGCTATGGCTGAAGCTCATTTAGTGGCTAAATTCAACAAACCAGGTTTTGATATTGTTGATCACTACACTTATGCCCTCAATGGAGATGATTGCTTGATGGAAGGTGTCAGCCAAGAAGCCGCTAGCTTAGCGGGGCACCTCAAGCTGGGGAAATTGGTCTTGCTCTATGACTTAAATGACATTTCCCTTGACGGACCAACTTCAATGGCCTTTACTGAAGATATTAAAGGCAAGTTTGAGGCTTATGGTTGGCAACATATTTTAGTTAAAGATGGTAATGATTTGGAAGCAATTGCTGTTGCTCTTGATGAAGCTAAGGCAGAGACTGAAAAACCAACCATTATTGGCTTTGGTGCTGAAAAACAAGGGACATCAGCTGTTCATGGAGCACCACTTGGTCAATAAGGGATTGACTATGCTAAGAAAGCACTTGGCTATGCTTATCCAGCTTTTACTGTTCCAGAAGAAGTTGCCCGTCGTTTTGAAGTAGGAATAAAATTCCGTGGCGAAGCTGCTGAAAATGCATAGAATACTAAATTTGCAGAATAAGAAAAAGCTTACCCAGAGTTGGCGGCAGAATACAAGGTTGCTTTTGCGAATGAGCCTGCACAAGTAGAGTTGGCGACGCATGAACTTGGTACAGCTGTCGCTAGCCGCGTTTCTAACCAACAAGCTATTCAACAAATCTCAGCTCAACTGACAGATTTCTGGGGAGGTTCAGCTGACTTATCAGCTTCAAATAATACTATGGTGAAGGCTGAAACAGACTTCCAACCAGATAATTACGCAGGTCGTAACATCTGGTTTGGTGTCCGTGAATTTGCTATGGCTGCTGCTATGAACGGAATTGCGCTTCACGGAGGTACACGTGTTTATGGTGGAACCTTCTTTGTCTTCTCAAATTATCTGCTTCCAGCTGTTCGTATGGCTGCTCTTCAACAATTACCAACGGTTTATGACATGACGCATGATTCAATTGCTGTCGGTTAAGACGGACCAACTCACGAACCAGTTGAACAATTGGCTAGCGTTCGTTCTATGCC
>OKMW01000152.1_pt1 | contig 35935 bp, 35 predicted proteins | sample 1612721 | NCBI WGS metagenome assembly OKMW01 (sample SAMN04436815, study PRJEB24849) | human gut metagenome | biome: human gut; feature: NICU; material: stool | host: Homo sapiens | place: USA: Saint Louis, MO | collected 2011-05-01 | reverse complement strand
TGATTCAGGTGCTGGGGTATTCCACGCCGCTGCTGCCGTATCAGGCGTCGCCGATCGTGGTGGCGATGGGGTTAGGCAAGGTCCCGGCGAGGGCGGGGATGCAACTGTGTCTGGCGCTGGCGGCGGTGAGTTATCTGATTTTACTGCCGCTGGACTACGCCTGGTATCAGCTGTTGGGGAAACTGTAACGGCAAAAGAAAGCCCGGCTTGCGCTGTGCTAGGCCGGGCTCCCACGTTTTGTCAGTCAACCCGGTCGCGTGTCGCCACCGGGAAAAGCGAATTACGCTTTTTTCGCTGCTTCTGCTGCTTTAACGATCACCGCGAAAGCGTCAGCTTTCAGGGAGGCGCCGCCAACCAGCGCGCCGTCGATGTCCGGCTGGGTGAACAGCTCTGCGGCGTTGCCAGCGTTAACGGAACCGCCGTACTGGATGATCACTTGCTCAGCGATTTTGGCGTCAGCTTTAGCAATGTGGTCACGGATGAATTTGTGCACCGCCTGCGCCTGAGCCGGGGTCGCTGATTTGCCGGTACCGATAGCCCATACTGGTTCGTAAGCGATAACCACGCCTTCGAAAGCGGCAGCGCCCTGGGTTTTCAGCACGGCGTCGATCTGACGCGCGCAAACTTCTTCCGTTTTGCCCGCTTCGTTTTCGGCTTCGGTTTCACCGATGCACAGAACCGGGGTCAGACCCTGCTCTTTCAGCACGGCGAATTTCTTCGCGATCAGCTCGTCGGATTCTTTGTGGTAGGTACGACGCTCGGAGTGGCCGATGATGATGTACTGCGCGCCGATATCTTTCAGCATTTCGGCGGAGGTTTCACCGGTGAATGCGCCGGACAGGTTCACGTCAACGTTCTGCGCGCCCAGGTGAATGTGGCTGCCTTCTGCCGCGCGCTTAGCCAGGTCCAGATACATTTCCGGCGGGGCGATGGCAACTGCACAGCCGCTTACGCCAGCCAGCTCGGTACGCAGGTTCGCAACCAGTTCGTTTACCATGTGGCGGCTGCCGTTCAGTTTCCAGTTACCCATCACTAAAGGATGTCGCATTTTAATTCTCCACGCTACTTAAGCGAATTAAGGAATATAGCCGCCCCAGAGGGCAGCATGGTCTGTGAAACAGTATAGAGACTCGTCACTGGAAAGGCTTTGCTTTTTGTCATTTATTGTTACCTTCCAGCGTTTCAGATAGCGCCAGCTTAATCGGTTCAATGGCGAAGGTCAGGCCCTTTTCCCCATGATCTGCCACCACATAGCGCACGGCGCCTTCGGTATCGGCGAAGTAGCGCTTGCCCTTGCCGGCGGCCAGCAGTTTCTGCAGTTTTTGCTGGCTTTGCGCCTGGCTAAAAGTCGGCACGAAGGCGCGGATCATGGCGCTCATATACTCCAGCGCTTTGGTCCTGGCCGCCTTTTGCTCCGGCCCCTGGATCGGCAGCCAGGTGATCTGCATGGATTTGATCTTCAGCGTGCCGCGCTCCAGCGCGGTGGAGGCATAGAGATTTTCGTTAATTTTGCTGGCGGCGCGGGTCAGGTTAGCCCGATCGCGACTGGTGGCGATGGAACGGAATTCGTTCAGAGGCAGCTTTGGGTTATCGGCGTTGAATTTCTCGCGGAACTGACTGATCGACTGGTCAAAGCTCGGCGCGCCGGCGAGCAGGTAGGGCGCTGCCGCGGTCGTCGATTCGCTCTCTGCGGACAACGCGTGCGGGCCGACGGCAAGGCCCATCAGCCCACTTAACCACAAAATTGTCCACTTCTTCATGCCCGTCGTTCCTTTTTTTGCCTGCTGACGATTAAATCGGGAAGCGCGGCGCTTGTCAAAAAGTCACGACGCCAGGGTAAACTACGCAGACGATGATGATAAGGAAAAACGCATGACCCTACAGCAGTGGTTATTCTCAATTAAAGGGCGCATTGGCCGCCGCGATTTCTGGATCTGGATTGCCATCTGGCTGGTGACCATGAGCGCCTTGTTTACCCTGGCAGGCAGCAATCTGCTCAACCTGCAGACGGCGGCGTTTATTATCGTCTGCCTGCTGTGGCCGACGGCGGCGGTGGTGGTCAAGCGACTGCACGATCGCGGCAAATCCGGGCTGTGGGCGCTGCTGATGGTTCTGGCGTGGATGCTGCTGGCGGGGAACTGGGCGATGTTGCCGCAGGTCTGGCAGTGGGGCGTCGGGCGCTTTGTGCCAACGCTGATTATCGTCATGATGCTGATCGACCTGGGGGCGTTTGTCGGCACCCAGGGCGAGAATAAGTTCGGCAAGGAGACCCAGGACGTGCGCTGGAAAGCGGACGCCTGATTACCAGTAGTGCTCCGCCGTCATATGGCCCGGCCGGCGACGCAGATGTTTGGTCATCTGCCGGGTCTCTTTTAACAGCTGTTGGGTATCGCGCACCATTTGCGGGTTGCCGCACAGCATCACATGGCTGGTGTCGGTGGTCATCGGCAGGCCGACGGCCTCTTCCAGCGCGCCGGTTTCAATCAGAAACGGCACCCGGCCGGTCAGCGAGCCTTCCACGGTTTCGCGGCTGACCACCGTCTGAATACGGAGTTTGCCGGCATAGCGCTGCTCCAGTTCGCGCATTAGCGGCAGATAGCTCAGGTCCGCGGCGTAGCGGACGGCGTGGACCAGCACCAGGTTATTAAAGCGCTCAAGGTCCTTGCCTTCCTGCAAAATTGACAGGTATGGCCCCAGCGCAGTGCCGGTCGCCAGCATCCACAGGGTATCGCAATCCGGTACTTCCTCGAGGACGAAGAAACCTGCCGCTTCACTCACCACCAGGACTTCATCGCCCGGCTTCAGCGCCGCCAGACGCGGGCTCAGCTTGCCTTCCGGGACGGTGACCAAATAGAACTCGAGGTCGGGATTGCCGGGGGCGTTGACGTAGGAGTAGGCGCGCTGCACGCGTTCGCCGTCGATTTCCAGCCCGAGCTTGGTAAATTGCCCGGCGGTAAACGGATGAACAGGCGCCCGCACGTATAAACTGAACAAGGCGTCCGTCCAGTACTCCACTTTTGTCACTTTGCCGCTAACCCAGTCCGCCATCGTCTTCTCCTGTTGCCAAGCGATGCCTTATCTTCGGTCCAGACGAGCCAGATTTCCACCCCGAAGGCGCAAGAAAGCTCTATTGATCAAATATAAACGAAGAACAGGGCAACCGCCTGCGGACGGTTGCCTGGGAGAGAAAAAGCGGTATTACAGGATGTGCTGCTGGATGTCTGGATCTTTACGGTCGAGGTAATGAATCGACTGGATACGACGGATAGTGCGCGACTTGCCGCGGATCAGCAGCGTCTCGGTGGTGGCCATGTTGCCCTTGCGGGTGATGCCGTCCAGCAGATCGCCTTTGGTGATCCCGGTGGCGGAGAAGACGACGTTATCGCTGCGCGCCATTTCATCCAGACGCAGCACTTTGCCCGCTTCAATGCCCATGGTTTTGCAGCGCGCCAGCTCATTTTCACCGATGCGGCGGTTCTCTTCGTTATCGCCCTTCACGTGGTGGCGAGCCAGCAGGCGCCCCTGCATATCCCCGTCGAGGGCGCGGATCACCGCGGCGGAAACCACCCCTTCCGGCGCGCCGCCGATGCCGTACAGTACGTCGACTTCGCTATCCGGCATGCAGGTGAGAATAGAGGCCGCGACGTCGCCATCGGGAATAGCGAACACGCGCACGCCCAGCTGCTGCAGCTGGGCAATGACCGCGTCGTGGCGCGGTTTCGCCAGCACGGTGACGGTCAGCTCGCCCAGCGGCTTGTTCAGGGCGCGGGCGATATTGTGCAGGTTCTCTTCCAGCGGCAGATTGAGATCGATAGCGCCTTTAGCGCCCGGGCCGACGATCAGCTTTTCCATATACATATCCGGCGCGTTGAGGAAGCAGCCCTTATCGCCGACCGCCATCACCGCCAGGGCGTTGGCCTGGCCCATCGCCGTCATGCGGGTGCCTTCGATGGGATCGACGGCGATATCTACCGCATCGCCCTTGCCGGTACCCACTTTTTCGCCGATATAAAGCATCGGCGCTTCATCGATTTCGCCCTCGCCGATGACGATGGTGCCGTCGATATTGACGAGGTTAAGCATAATGCGCATGGCGTTAACCGCTGCGCCGTCGGCGGTATTCTTATCGCCGCGGCCCAGCCATTTATAGCCCGCCAGCGCGGCGGCTTCGGTGACACGCGAAAATTCGATGGCCAGTTCTCGTTTCATAATCCACTCGTTGTGTAGAAAAGTTGCCCGCAGCGCGGCAAAAGCGCGCTACGCGTTGGAATAGCGTTCGGTTTCCGGCATCCAGCGCTCGATAAGCGCCTGGGCCTGCAGCGGATAGCGTTCATGAATGTGGCGAGCAATGCGCTGGACATCGGGGATCATCGCCTGATCGCGCAGTAAGTCCGCCACTTTAAATTCGGCGTTGCCGGTCTGGCGGGTGCCGAGCAGCTCGCCGGGACCGCGAATTTCGAGGTCTTTCTGGGCAATGACGAAACCATCGTTGCTGTCGCGCAGGACCTGCAGACGTTTCTGCGCCGTTTTGGAGAGCGGCGATTTATAGAGTAGCACGCAGTGGGAAGCGACCGCGCCGCGCCCGACGCGCCCTCTGAGCTGGTGCAGCTGCGCCAGACCCAGACGTTCCGGGTTTTCGATAATCATCAGGCTTGAGTTAGGCACGTCGACACCGACTTCAATCACCGTGGTGGCTACCAGCAGATGCATCTCGCCCTGCTTGAAGGCCTGCATCACCGCCTGCTTCTCCGCCGGTTTCATCCGCCCGTGGACGAGGCCGATATTGAGCTCCGGCAGCGCCAGTTTGAGCTCTTCCCAGGTGGCTTCCGCCGCCTGGGCTTCCAGCAGATCGGACTCTTCAATCAGCGTACAGACCCAATAGGCCTGGCGACCTTCATGGGTACAGGCGTTGCGCACGCGGTCGATAATATCGCTGCGCCGGGTGTCGGGGATGGCGACGGTGGTCACCGGAGTTCGGCCTGGCGGCAGCTCGTCGATAATCGAGGTGTCCAGATCGGCGTAGGCGGTCATCGCCAGGGTGCGGGGGATCGGCGTGGCGGTCATGATCAGCTGATGCGGGTGGAATCCCTGCTGCTGACCTTTCTCCCACAGCGCCAGCCGCTGATGCACGCCGAAGCGGTGCTGTTCGTCAATAATCACCAGCGCCAGGCCGTTAAACTGCACCTGCTCCTGGAAGATGGCGTGGGTGCCGACAATCATCTGCACCTCGCCGCTGGCGATAGCCTCCTGCTGCGCCTGGCGGGCTTTGCCTTTCTGTTTGCCCGCCAGCCAGCCGACTTCAATACCCAGCGGTTCGAACCAGTTGCGGAAGTTATTGGCATGCTGCTCGGCAAGCAGTTCGGTGGGCGCCATCAGCGCCACCTGTTTGCCGTGGACGATAGCGCGCAAGGCGGCCAGGGCAGCGACCAGCGTTTTACCGGAGCCAACGTCGCCTTGCACCAGGCGCATCATCGGCACGTCCAGCGCCATATCGTGTTCAATCTCGGCGGTAACCCGCGCCTGCGCGCCGGTGGGCTTAAAGGGCAGGGAGGCCAGCAGTTGGTTTTTCAGGGTATCGTTGGCGCCGAGCGGCAGGGCGTGATAGCGCTGGGCGCCTGCCCGCAGCGCCAGCATGCTGAGGTTATGCGCCAGCAGCTCTTCCAGAATCAGACGCTGCTGCGCCGGGTGCTTGCCGCTTTCCAGCTCGCTAAGTTGCAAGGAGGGCGGCGGGCGGTGCAGCGTACGCAGCGCCTCCGGCAGGCTCATCATCCCCTGCGCCAGCTCCGGCGGCAGGAGTTCGCTAATCGCGCAGGTTTCCAGGAGCTCAAGCGCCTGATCGGTGAGCTTGCGCAGGGTCGCCTGCTTGATGCCTTCGGTGGTCGGATAGACTGGGGTTAACGTTTCCTGCAGCTCCGGAGTACTCATATCGCCCTGGACGCGATATTCCGGGTGGATCATCTCGGCGCCGTACTTCCCGCGTTTGGCTTCACCGTAGGCCAGCACCCGACGACCGGTCGCGAGGCTGTTTTTCATCGCCGCGTTGAAGTTGAAAAAGCGCATGGTGAGGATGCCGGTGCCATCGCTGATCTGGCAGGTCATCATCCGCCGGCCGCCGAAGGTGATATTGCTGTTGAGCACTTCACCTTCCACGGTGGCATAAACTCCGGGAAGTAGCTCGGCTATCGGGTAAAGATGGGTGCGATCTTCGTAACGCAGCGGCAGGTGTAGCAGCAGGTCCTGAACCGTATGCAGGCCAATCTTCGCCAGTTTGCTGCTCTGCGCAGCGCCCACACCGGTGAGTGAACTGAGCGGAACGGCATCTAACAGGCGGCCTGACATTGGGTTTACCTCGCAGCCTGCATGGTAGCCCACCACGCGGCATCGGCTTCCACTTCGCCCTGCTCGTTAACGTGGGGGTAAGGCAGACCTTTTTGTCTGGCGACGCGGGCCAGCACCGGATAGCCGCCTTCGAACAGCAGGCGCTGCTGCTCTTGTGGCGGCAGCATGCTGTTGGCGCGTTGGTACATCCCGGCATTCTGCCGCTGGCGCTGCGCCTCGTAAAGGATCAGCGCCGAGGCGACGGAGACGTTCAGCGACTGCACCATGCCGATCATCGGGATAATGATGTCCTGATCGGCCAGCGCCAGCGCTTCCTGGGTGATGCCGGTTTTTTCCTGACCCATCAGGATGCAGGTTGGACGCGTATAGTCGATTTCACGAAAATCGATGGCTTTGTCGGAAAGGTGAGTGGCGAGAATTTGCATGCCCTGGCCTTTCAGGTGGCCGACGGCATCTGCGATAGTGCGGTGGGTTTTAACCTGCACCCAGCTGTTGCTGCCCGCGGCGGCGGAGGCCATGGTACGCATCCGGCTGCTCGGCCAGACGGCATGCACTTCGTGTACGCCAACGGCATCTGCGGTCCGGATGACCGCAGAGACGTTATGAGGCTTATGGACCTGCTCCATGCAGACCGTCAGGTCAGGCTGACGCCTGGCGAGCATCTCGCAGATACGCTCGTAGCGCTTTGAGTTCATAAAGCTAGTTTCGGTTACGGGTGACTTTAATCACGTCCGGCATGACGCGGATTTTGCGCATGATATTCGCCAGATGCACGCGGTCGCGCGCGGTCAGGCGGATAAAGGCGCTGTATACGCGGCCATCTTTCTCTTCCGTATTCAGGCTCTGGATATTGGAAGACGCGGTGTTGATCGCCGCCGTCAGGTTAGCCAGCGCGCCCTGGTGGTTAAACATGTCCACCTTGATTTCGGTGATGAACTCCTGAGCGGTCTCTTTATCCCACTCAACCGCCATAAATTTCTCCGGCTCTTTCTGGTAGCCGCGAATGTTACGACAGGATTCATGGTGGATAACCAGCCCTTTACCCGGGCTGACGTGGGCGATAATCGGGTCACCTGGAATTGGACGACAGCACTTGGCGAAGGTGATCAACACGCCATCGGCGCCTTTGATTGGCAGATGACCGTGGTTCGACGCGTTAGCCGGTACCGGCGCCGCAGCGGCTTCGCCCTGCTGCAGGTTTTTTGCCACCACGACGCTCATGGCGTTGCCCAGACCGATTTCCGCCAGCAGATCGTCAAGCGAGGCCAGCTTCATGCGATCGAGTTCGCGCTGGATATTCTCCGGTGGGATCTCGGCGAGTTTGCGGCTTCCGCCCAGCGCGTGATTGAGCAGACGACGGCCAAGGCTGACCGAATCGTCGCGCTTAAGGTTTTTCAGCAGCTGACGGATCTTGGCGCGCGCTTTCGAGCTGACGACAAAGTTCAGCCAGGCGGCGTTCGGGCGAGCGCCCGGCGCGGTGATAATTTCGACAGTCTGACCGCTGGAGAGCGGCTGCGACAGCGGATAGGGCTGACGGTCGACGCGCGCGCCGACGCAGGCATGACCGATATCGGTATGCACCGCGTAGGCGAAGTCCACCGGCGTGGCGCCGGCAGGCAGTTCGACAATGCGCCCTTCCGGGGTGAAAACGTAAATCTCATCGGGGAACAGATCGGATTTTACGCTCTCGATAAATTCAAACGAGCTACCGGCGCTCTGCTGTAGCTCCAGCAGGCTTTGCATCCAGCGCTGAGCGCGGATCTGCGCGGTGGTGCTGCTTTCGCCGCCGTGCTCTTTATAAGCCCAATGCGCCGCTACCCCCATCTCCGCCATCTGGTCCATGTCTTCGGTACGAATTTGTACCTCGACCGGGACGCCGTGGGGGCCGATCATCGAGGTGTGCAAAGACTGATAGCCGTTAGCTTTCGGAATGGCGATGTAGTCTTTAAAACGACCCGGACGCGGTTTGTAGAGGCTGTGCATCTGGCCGAGCACGCGATAGCAGATATCGGCATCATGGACTATAACGCGGAAGGCGTAGATATCCATGATCGAGTGAAAACGTTGCTCTTTGAGCACCATTTTACAGTAGATGGAGTATAGATGCTTCTCGCGACCGCTGACGCGGCAGGGGATCCCCGCTTCCTGTAAACGCCCTTCGATTTCAGAGAGGATCTTTTGAATCATCTCCTTACGGTTGCCGCGCGCCGCTTTGACCACCTCTTTAATGACGCGGTAGCGGTTAGGGTACAGCGCTTCAAAGCCCAGCTCTTCGAGCTCGGTTTTGATGTGATGGATACCTAAACGGTGCGCCAGCGGGCTGTAAATTTCCAGCGTTTCGCGGGCGATGCGGCGGCGTTTATCCGGGCGCAGCGAGCCCAGAGTACGCATGTTGTGGGTGCGGTCGGCAAGCTTGATGAGGATGACGCGAATGTCCTGCACCATCGCCATGATCATTTTGCGAAAGTTTTCGGCCTGCGCCTCTTTCTTATCGCGGAACTTGAGCTTATCAAGTTTCGACACCCCCTCTACCAGCTCGGCGACGCTTTTACCAAAAAGCTGTTCCATGTCCTGATAGGTGGCGGGGGTATCTTCAATCACATCATGCAGCAGCGCGGCCATCAGCGTTTCATAGTCGAGCTTCATCTCGGCCAGAATGCAGGCTACCGCGACCGGGTGCGTGATATAGGGTTCACCGCTTGAACGTGTCTGACCCTCGTGAGCGTCACGTGCAACGAGATACGCCTGCCGCAGACGCTTAATCTGGTCTTCCGGCAGGTAGTTTTGAATCAGCTGATTCAGGCTTTCAAACAGATACAAGGGCGACCCGCTGTGTGATTAACGACGACCTTCAGCAATCGCGGTAACGGCTTGTAATTCAGCGGCTTCCTGCTCTTGCTGTTCCTGGCGCTCACGTACGTCGAGGATCTGGTTGTTGATCAGACCTTCTTCGATTTCGCGCAGTGCGATAACGGTGGTTTTATCGTTTTCTTCCGGTACCAGCGGATCCTTTCCGCCAACCTGCATCTGACGAGCGCGACGCGCGGCGACCAGTACCAGGTCAAAACGGTTACCAATTTTCTCTACAGCGTCCTGAACAGTTACGCGTGCCATACTTAAAATGCTCCACAGGTGAAGAAATGACTGGGCATGATACTGAATGTGGGTTCAGTCTGCCAATAGTTTGGTGATTAAAGCGCCATGTCGCTGCTTTTGGCGGCTCATGCGCAGACGTTCAGCGCGGATGATATTTTTCAGGTCGCTCAGGGCGGTGTCAAAATCATCGTTCACAATCAGGTAATCATATTCCGCGTAATGGCTCATTTCCGCAACGGCCTGGGCCATCCGTTTCGCGATCACCTCTTCGCTGTCCTGGCCGCGGCCGCGCAGGCGACGGTCCAGTTCATCTTTTGACGGCGGCAGAATAAAAATACTGCGCGCGCCGGGCATGCTTTTACGGATCTGCTGCGCGCCTTGCCAGTCGATATCGAGGAAGACATCGACGCCGGTCGCCAGCACCTGCTCGATCGCTTTACGCGACGTGCCGTAATAGTTGCCAAAGACCTCTGCATGTTCCAGAAACGCGTTTTCGCCAATCATCGAGCGGAATTCGTCGTGATTCACGAAGAAATAGTGTTCGCCGTGCACTTCACCCGGACGCGGCGCCCGCGTGGTATGGGAGACCGATACCTGGGTGTCATACAACGGTTGGGTTTTTAATAAAGCCTGAATCAGGCTGGATTTACCCGCGCCGCTAGGGGCGGAAACAATATAAAGCGTGCCTTGAGCCATGAGTGTCTTTTGTATGTGGTTATCGAAAGAGGTCCTACATACGAGCCTATTATACACGTCGCCGCGGCGTGACGCAGTCATTGTCACACTTTTTGCCGCTGTTTCTTTCATTTTGCCTGCCGTTTTCCTGCATTCGCCAGCCTTTGCTGCAATGAGGCGTAAATCCTGGAAGGCGTTTCGCAAGGCGAAAAAGCTTCCGTCGCGGCTCGCGGCATTCTGCAGCAGACTCTCCGCCAGGTGATGGAGGAGGGGACTGCAATGCGTAAAGGAGGGTGGTGGCTGGCGTTAGGGATGTTCTCTGCCAGCGCGCTGGCGACGTGTCCGGACTGGCCGCCGGCCAGAGGAAGGCAGGAGACATCCCGCCTTCATCAGCAAATTGTCGCCTGGAAAGAGGCTTACTGGCGGCAGGGCGCCAGCGGAGTGAGCGATGACGTTTACGACCAGCTCACCCTGCGCCTGGCGCAGTGGCGACAATGCTTTCCGGGCGCGACGCCTGAGGATGACGATCTGCCTCCGCCCACCGGCGATGCGCGTCATCCGGTGGCCCATACCGGCGTGCGCAAGCTGGCGGATGAGGACAGCGTTGCCCGCTGGATGAAAAATAAATCCGACCTGTGGATACAGCCTAAAGTGGACGGCGTGGCGGTGACTCTCGTTTATCGCCAGGGGCGTCTGGTTCAGGCCATTAGCCGCGGCGATGGTCTACGCGGTGAGGCATGGACCGCCCGAGCGCGGCAGATCCCGGCGCTGGCGAAAGTGATGACCGGTGAACTGGCCGACAGCGTACTGCAGGGGGAACTGTTTCTGCGCCGGGACGGCCATGTCCAGCAGCGGGCCGGGGGGATGAATGCGCGGGCGAAAGTCGCCGGGTTGATGATGCGAGCCGACGCGGCGGCGGCGCTCAGTCAACTGGACGTTTTTATCTGGGCCTGGCCAGACGGCCCGTCGGATATGCGCCGTCGTCAGCAGCTGCTGGCGCAGGCGGGGTTTAAGTACAGCGGACAATATACCCATCCGGTGTCTCGCATCGAGCAGGTGGCGCAGTGGCGCCAGCGCTGGTATCGCTCGCCGCTGCCCTTCGTCAGCGACGGTGTGATTGTGCGCGAAGGACGCGAGCCGCCGGGACGAGTCTGGTCGCCCGGAAAGGGCGAGTGGCTGGCAGCCTGGAAATATCCTCCGGCATCGCGGGTGATGCAGGTACGGGCGATCCGTTTCAGTACCGGCCGCAGCGGCAGACTCAACGTGGTGGCCGAGCTTGAGCCCCAGCGGCTGGATGATAAACGCGTGCAGCGGGTTAACGTTGGCTCTGTGTCCCGCTGGCAGATGCTGGATATTGGGGTTGGCGATCAGCTGCAGATCAGTCTGGCAGGGCAGGGTATTCCTCGGGTCGACGCCGTCGTCTGGCGGACGGCCGAGCGCCATAAACCGACGCCGCCGCCGGCGAAATTTAATGCGCTAACCTGCTATTTCGCCACCCCTGAGTGCAGCGAACAGTTTCTTTCCAGGCTGATCTGGTTGTCATCAAAGTCCGCCCTGAATGTCGATGGCGTGGGGGAAAATTTATGGCGCGTCATTCAGCAGCAAAACCCGATGACGCATATCTTTTCCTGGCTGGCGCTTACCGTTGAGCAGCTGCAGGCGTTGCCAGGGATTTCCGCCGCCCGCGGGCAGCACCTCTGGCATCAGTTTGATCTCGTTCGCAAACGACCTTTTATCCGCTGGGTGCTGGCGATGGGGATCCCGGTGCCGCAGGGGGCGCTGGCGCAGCTCGAAAGCGAGAACTGGCATTTGCTGGCGGCAAAAAGTGAAGCGCAATGGCGCACGCTGCCGGGCGTGGGGGAGATCAGAGCCCGCCAGCTGGTGGCTTTCCTGCACCATCCGGACGTGGTGGCGCTGGCGCAATGGCTTAGCGGGCAGCGCATCCCCGGATTTTAAGGCGGTTAGTGGGCGTCATGGGTGTAGTGGAAGACCGGTAGCCCCAGTTTCCAGCGTAGCGCCAGCATGCGGGCGGTAAAGCCGAACAGCAGTGTAGCCAGCACCACCACATCGTGGCTGCTGACGTAATGTTGCAGAGCAATATAGAGTACGGCTGCGGCAAAGGAGATCCCGGCATACAGCTCTTTCTGGAAGACCAGCGGAATGCGTTTGCAGAACATATCGCGCAGTACGCCGCCGAAGACTCCGGTGATCACGGCGGCAATAGAGGCGATAACCGGGCCTTCGCCCATGTCCAGGGCGATCTGCGCGCCGATGATGGAAAACACGATCAGCCCCAGCGCGTCCAGCACCAGAAACAGCCGACGAAGGTGCGGCATCACCGGAGCGGCAATGGTCGTGAGGACGGCGGCGACGGCGACAATGATGACATATTCGGGATGCTTCACCCAACCAAGAGGATAGTGCCCCAGCAGGATATCGCGAACGGAACCCCCGCCCAGCGCGGTCGCAGTGGCGATAATGATGACGCCAAACGTATCCATCCGCCGGCGCCCGGCAGCCAGTGCGCCGGTCATGGCTTCCGCGGTGATACCGATTAAATACAGAACATGAAGCAGCATAGATCCCCCCAGGTAATGGCGGGCAGGTTAACGATTTGTGCGCAGGATCACGATTGAGATTTTCTAAAGCGAATCATTTACGCCAGGAAAAATTAATGGAAATAGTATCTGTGATGGCTTGAGTTAAAGGTTTATTGATTTTTTAGGGATTTTTATTGATTAGAAAAAGTAATGCTAAGTGAAGCGATGGGTATCACTATCGAAAACACTATGATTACGCAATGTTTAAGTCTCGTCCTTTATTCTTTTATTTTTCCTTTTCAAGGCCTGAGAAAATGAGCGTCGCCGCCGGGAATAAAAATCATCTGATCCGCCTGATAGCCGTGGTATTAACCGGGATTCTGGCCGGTCTGTCCGGCATGGTTTTGGCACTAATTTTACACGCGATTCAGCACCTGGCTTTTGGTTACAGTTATGGGCAGATCGTCGGTTCGGTGTCATTTTTACAGGGCGTCACGGAGTCGTCCTGGCCACGCCGCATCGTGGCAATCGTGGCCGGCGGCGCCGTCGCCGGATTTGGCTGGTGGCTGCTTGGTCGCTATGGGCAGAGGCGGATTTCCATTGCGGCGGCGGTGGCCAACCCCTGCGTACCCATGCCCGCGGGCACCACGACGATCCACGCGCTGCTGCAGATCGTCACAGTAGCGCTGGGCTCCCCGCTTGGCCGCGAAGTGGCGCCCCGGGAAATGGGCGCGCTGGGGGCGGGGATGGTGGCGCGTAAGCTGCGCCTGCTGGAAGATGAAACCCGCACGCTGATTGCCTGTGGGGCGGGCGCGGGTCTGGCGGCGGTCTATAACGTCCTGCTGGCCGGGGGGTTGTTCAGCCTTGAGGTCATGCTGCTGTCGTTTAGCTGGGAAAAAACGCTGGCGGCGATGATGACCTCGGCGATTGCCGCCTGGACGGCCACCCTGGGGTTAGGGGATGAATCGCAATACCATTTTGTTTCCAGCGCACTTCCGCACACCTTTCTCTGGTGGGCGATTCTGGCGGGCCCGATTCTTGGCACCGGCGCCTGGCTCTTTCGCAAAGCGACCAGCGCGGCGCGTTCACGCGCGCGAAGTAACTGGCAGATGCCGGTGTTCTGTCTGCTGGGGTTTTCTCTTCTTGCCATCCTGAGTCTTTATTTCCCCGAGCTTCCGGGCAATGGCAAGGGTCCAATGCAGCTGGCGCTCAGCGACGGGCTGCCTCTCTCCATGGTCGCTGTCCTGTTAGTATTGAAGATGGTGGTGATTCTGGCGGTGCTGCGCGGCGGCGCGGAGGGTGGATTGTTAACCCCAGGGCTGGCGGTGGGCGGATTGGTCAGCCTGCTGCTCTGCGCGTTCTGGCAGCTCGGCTTCCCTGGCGGTGATAAAAGCAGCTTCGCTGTGGTGGGGGCGGCCGCGTTTCTCGCCGCCTCCATGCAGATGCCGCTGACCGCGGTGGCGCTGGTGATGGAGTTCACCCACATGGATCACAGCTATCTGGCTCCGGTGCTGCTGTGCGCGGCAGGGGCGTTTTTAACCTGCCGGGTGCTGGATAAAAAATAGGCTTACCGAGCCGCGGTGAAAGTCAGGGAGGGGCCCGTTGATCCTGAAAGTAAAATCAGCCGCGTTTTTCCCTGATGGTTGCCTCATGGTTAATAAGCCATATTTTTCGTGCAATGCCGCCGCCGTAACCGGTCATCGAACCATCTTTGCCGATAATTCGATGGCACGGGATGATAATCGCGACGCGGTTAGCGCCGTTTGCAGCAGCCACCGCGCGCGTGGCCGTTGGTTTACCTATCTCCATCGCAATCGATTGATAATGCGTCGTCTCACCGAAGCTAACGTGCTGTAAACGGCGCCAGACCGCTCGCTGGAACTCGCTGCCTGGGGTATCAAGCGCCACCTCGAACGATTGACGCTGTCCGGCGAAATACTCCGTTATTTCCTGTTGCGCCTGCCTGGTGTGGGCATTTTCACCTGCGATGATGCTGGCGTTGAACCGCCGCTGCAGGTCGCTGAATTCTGACTCCAGCGCTCGTCTGTCGACAAACTCCAGCAGACAAATTCCCCGTTGCGTTGCACAAACAAACATTGGCCCCAACGGGGTGGTAAAACGATGAATTAAAACAACCTGGCGTTGTGCGCTGGGTGCGAAACCGGTCAATTTTTTGCAGGTATAGCCGAAGCCGCTTAAGGACTCGTAACCGCTATCGAAAGCGACATCGGTAGTTGAGCGGCCTGCTTTTAATTCCTGAAGCGCCATATTCAAACGCTGCATCCGTTGAAAAGCCTGAAAGGTGATCCCGTGGTTTTGCAGGAACCAGCGGCGAACGCGTTCCGGGCTAATATCGTGCTGACGTAGCTCGCTATCGCTGAGGCGGACCTTTGGAGCTTCTCGCAGCAGGCGGAGCGCTTGTTCAACAAAGGCGGGGGCCGTCCGGGCATTCTCCGTCGGGCGACAGACTTTGCATGGCCGGAAGCCGGCATCCAGCGCGGATTTAAAGTCATTATAAAATTCGACGTTTTCCCGCCGGGGTTTTCGCGCCCGACAGACCGAGATACAAAATACGCCGGTGGTTTTCACGCCGACGAAAAAAACGCCGGTGAATTCCACCGCGCGTTCAAGCAGCGCCTGATACCAGATATCGCACTGCATGCTGTCGGTAATTTTCATGGTCAAAAAACACCTGAGAAAGAGTGTTGGGTTTGCACCTGACATAATAAGTCTTTCAGTCTGGCCTGCGTCGCAGCATAAATAAAATTGCCCATCGAAATTCGTTTTACGCCCAGTGTCGATAAGGTGCTGAAGTCAGCCAGCTCAGGCATACACATTACGTTTAAGGGTAAACGCACGTGGTGAACGATGGCGATAATATCCTCCGCGCGGGTGACGCAAGGCACAAAAAAACCGCATGCGCCGTGTTTGGCGTAGAGTTGACCGCGATAGAGCGTCTGAACCAGCGCATCTTGTACGTTGAGAAGAAAGGTATCGGTGCGGACATTAACAAACAGACCGGGACAGGCGCGGGTTATTTCCTGCAGTTTGACGGCAAAGCGCTCCGCATCGTCAAGACGACGCGTACCATCCACCACATGACTATCCTCGAGATTTATTCCACTCACGCCGAGATGCGCCAGACGCCGGATATTGTCAATGATGTGGCTGGTTGTCGCGCCGTAGCCCGCCTCTAAATCGACGCTTAACGGCAGTTCGCTAACGGTTTTGATGCGTGAGACGACATAAAACAGCTCGTCAAAACTCATCTCTTCGCCATCTTCATACCCTAACATTGCGGCGATAGCAGCGCTGGAGGATCCCAGCGCCTGATAACCAGCCTGCTGAGCAGCCTGAGCGCTGCTGGCATCCCAGACATTGGCAAGCAACAAAGGTTGGTTTTGCTGGTGAAGCGCATTAAAGTCCATTCTTTTCTCTCGCGGTAGTGTTTTCCTGACTGTGCCGCGTTGTGCTTATTTGCCACAACCGAAAACTGGACGACTATTTTTTATAAGTAGATACTTATCATTCGCCCGTGAGAGAGATAAATAAAAAGGCCATGATTTATCATGGCCCTGGATACCGAAATACGATAACAAACGAGAAAGCGTTACTCGATTGGATTTGTTTGTAGAGTATAAGGCTTTAAGCCTTGTTTCTTATGGGATGATGATAACGGATTTTTACTATGGGTACACGCTTGGGTACACCGTAAATCAGAGTGCCGCTATGTATAGCTATTTGCGTCCAGTTGATATCAACGAGCAAAGTTGACCTTGTTTAGACTAAGTGGACAATATCACATAATTTCAACAAGTCTGGAAAATCACTAATGAGCCATCCCCCACATTTCCCATTATTTGCCTACGATCTGCGCGAAGGGTTAGCCGAACTAAACCGGCAACTGGAGCTAGCACAATCCGAAAAACAATCTGTGACAGAGCGTGATCTTTTGAACCTCGAAGGGGGGATCACCTACGAATTCCCCAGTGGCGAGCCACTGTTCTATATTTCCTTAGGTGAGCATACAGGCGAGCCAATCTATAGCTCACTTCGTCGGTGTGGTGAGGAATTAGGCTTTACCATTAATAGCTGTGTTAGCATTTGCTCAATTCGAGGCTCAGAACTCGTAAAAGCATTTAATCTATTTTTTGTTCCTGCGTCGGCTGGCAGCCTTGCAAAAGGAAAGGTGCACACTACCAGCGCACAAGCCAGATTTATGGTCTCGCTTTTAAAGGCGTTGAGATATACGGATGAAGACCTTAGAGGAAGCACTCGTGCATTGATGATGAAACTGGCGGCTGATGGAATCGATGTGAGCGTTACTGAAAAGCCTTTTCGTGAGTGGCTGGAAAAGGGAGGTGCTCGTTAAGTAAAAGGGAATTTTTAAGGGAGTTTTTGAAAACTTCCCCTATACGTCAGCTTTCCTTATTACAGTGTCGTTCATCGGCTCAAGCCGTTTCATATTGAATCATAAGGATTAATACGATGAACAATACCAAAACATCAATCAGATATGTGCGCCCTAAAGATCTGGCTAACCATCTATCTGTGAGTATCTCAACCATCTGGCGATATGCGAAACGTCCTGACTTTCCCATGCCAGTTAAGTTATCAGAGAAAGTCACTGCATTTAACCTCGACGAGATAAACGAATGGTGTGAGAGAATAAATGGGTCGGCAATGGATGCCCTTAAAAGAAAAAGGATTTTAGGATGAAATTTGAATTTATGGATTTTGACGCTGATTTTTTTGCCAAACTGGAACGAGATATTGCAGAGTCTATGGCTGAATTTGAAAAGTATCTGGTAGATACTGAGGCTGAATTCGAGGCGATGACCGCTTCGCTTGCCTCTGCGCCGATACCGGATATAGAGCTACCGGATATCGTTCTGAGCATTGGTTGGTAAAATCACCAGCAATGCCGATTTTTACGAGTGTCGAGCGGGGCGATTTAGCCCTGTTCTTACTTATATATAAAACGCTGTTTCGTTTTGACCTTACGTTGCAAGGCTTACATGGCGTTTTAGACTTACGCCTTTACTGTTCGGTCTGAATCTCTTTTTTAGTCCGGTAGAATCTTGCTCAACTGACTTTCACCGATTCGTATATCTCTTTGCCAGTGAATACACATCTGGCAAGTTTTTCAGCAATCTTCACCTTTGCGATTTCCGTTTTCTTACTGATAGGTCTGACCTTGTATACGTTGTTTGATTTTGCGATCTCTATCCTTTATCTCTGGCGCTGGTGGACGAATGAGCGCTCAAGCTCCCCCATGGCTCCCAGCATCGTGATCATGAAATTGCTGGTTGGTGAGTCGTCGAACGTAAGACGGTTGTCGATAAACCTCACCTGTGCGCCTGTATTCTTGGCTTCATCAAGTAACGCTAACAAGTCTTTCGTATTGCGTGCGAGCCGGTCTACAGATTTCACGACAACCGTATCACCAGCTCTTAGCTTTGACATCATGAGTTGAAGCTGTGGACGCTCTACGTTTTTTCCTGAGCATTGGTCTACGAATAGTTCCTCGCAGTCCTCTTCCTGCAAGGCTACCCGCTGGCGTTCTGAGTTTTGCTCTTTCGTCGATGTTCTCGCGTATCCGTATATCATGACTGTCAACATGAGTATCATTTTATTGACCTTTAAGATACAGTCTCACATGAGTTATGCCCAAACGTTATGAGATCACATTTCGCTCTCATTTACTGGGTATCAATTGCCTGTACCCAAAAGAAACAATCCAACGAACCTGAAAATCCCCACTGCCTCGCCTGCTAGTTGATCAAGGGTGAACGGAACCGGATTAAAATCCGTTCCCGTTCACCGTTTCAGCCAGGAAGGAGTGACAGCCGCAGGCGTGGAGCGCCTTCACGTAAAAATTGGGTTTTGAGGCTCAGGCGGCCAAAGCGCGCACAGCACGTCTGAGCGGTGCGCGTAATGACGAGTTATGGTAAATGCTAGCTAAATCTCACTCACCAATTCATTTAGAAGATAAGTACGGACGAAGAACCTTTCTTCTGGTGATGTTGAACTTCGAGAAAGATTTATTAGGTTGTTACTTATACGATGTAGATCGAACGCATCCAAACTTTCATCGTCATCGTGTGAGGGATCGAAGTCTTCATGAGATATAAAGCCCTCAGTTAACCTTCTGGTTTTTTCTTCTTTAAGGAGGACTAAATTATGCAAAAGGATGAATTTTCTATTTAGGTTTATGCCGAGGTTTTCTACAACTGAATCGCAATGATCTAAGTCGAAGTCTAAATCATTGATTAGTAGAGTTCTTGATAATGATATGAGATATTCACATATTGCATTTTTTTGTTCTACTGTCTTACCAGTTAGATCCACTCCGAGTAATTCATGCGCTTTAATTGTAACCGCATCTTTTTTTTCAATGCTTACTGGGGGGGGATTTGTGCTTTCCTTGTATAAACCCTTATTTTCAGGCAGTGAGAGTTTATCTTTAATTGCCATGTATGTGATTGATACAAAAAAGAATATTAAAACTAATGGCCACAACAGTGCGCAGATTAAAGGGTTCTGATAGGTAGCTTCCCAACGTCTGAAGAACCAGTAAGATATTACAGCTACAACCAACCAAAATAAAAACATCCCCCCCCCTTATTCAACGTAATAAAAACCTAATACCACCCGTGGTGGGTATTTAAAAATCACGGGAGCGTAGCGACCTTCGTCTAGCTCTTTTCTTGTGTGTCTTACCCTGCAAGGGGCTCGATTGTGTGGGTGTCATGTCAGACCTTCTCGCAATCACACTTCGCCGCTTACTTCCTCCTTAGCCGCTCATTTTATCAGGTGCCAGTTATCGTACTATGAAACGGGATAGAGTTTAACTCTTTCGAGGTTAAGTTACGTTCCACCGTATGCCTGTTTATCCTGCCGGAGTCCGGGGCGTAGACCTGAGAATCTCGTAAATCCACCAGCACCGATTTTTACGAGCACCGAGTGGGGTGATTTAGCCCACCTCGCACTTATAGATAAAAACGTTGTTTCTGTTTGACCTTACGTTGCAAGGCTTCCATGACATTTTAGACCATCACACCGCGTCTGGCATGCTCTCGCTGGACATCAAGTGATGATCAAACCGTTCTTATAGAACTGAATTTTTAACGTCAATCTTTTGACTTTTGATAGCTATAATCAATCAGCAAAAAGGTGTAAGTATTTTTTCCCGTAATCCGGTTTCTCTCTACGGATGCCCTTCGAAATAGTTAGTTTTTTTTCTAGGACTTTGTTTATGTTGTTTGCGTTCGTTCTCAACATTGGCGCGGAGCGCCGTTATTGAGTATGAACCTTCTTCGCAGGTGGCGGCTTTGCCGCCGTTTGCGACTGTCTTGTTTTAACGTTTCTTATTGATCGATAGCTAAACCACTGTCATTAAATAACACTATAAACAGTAACCGACGATTTTCTGCTGGTAGCCTTTGCCTTTTTCCGGGCTTTACATAACCGCCTGAAAAGCGGGACAGCACCGAACCGTTCGGATCTGCTCATCGGCGGCTTTTCCCATTCAGGGAACATGTGGTGCATGTCATAGCCCTTGTCGAGTAACAGTCGTTCTATTTCGCCCTTTACTTCTTGAGAACCCATCTCATGTGCTTTGCGATATAAATCACGCATTTTTAGGATGAATTGCCGTTCTTTCAGCGGCTGGCTGTCAGCGATCTGATTAACCAACCGCTCAGACTCTGTGCGCGGCAACCCGGATACGGTAAAAGCTGAAACCTCCGAGATGGCTTTCTTTGTCTCCGCATCGCAACCTTTGGAACACTTTTTCAGCCTTACGCCTCTGGATCGGACGATTTTCTTCAGCTCTCGTTTGACTGCAATCCCTGTTTCCCGGCTCACCTCTACGGTATCAAACTTGGATTCCTTCCAGCCTCTTGAACAACCTGTGACGCTAATTACTGACCAATCCTTGCCCGTCGCTATTGCTCTGGTGTTGAACTCGTCCGGCGTATTCTTCAGCATGTAGCCAAACAACTTAGGGGCATTGTAAACAGGTCTGACGTCCTGCTTGATTCTGGTGTTGGGATTCTCCGGCATTTCCCCCAACCAATAACGTATGATTCTCTCTACATATGCCTCCAGCTCTGAGGGCGTCGCTCCGGGGATATTGGCGACAAGATGAATGTGCGGCGTATCCTCGTACTCTGCCCATTCCAGCATGTAGATATACTCTGCACCGGTACTTCTTAGAATCCTTATTAGACCTTTCAACGCCTTGCTGAGGTGTTCCGGTTCCAAGTCGTCCAAAGGTTTCAGCGTAATGAAATAAGGCGTTCCGGGGGTTTTCTTCAGATCGATACGGCGGAAATTTTTTATGAACGTTCTACGCTTTGCGGCGCTGTGCGGAAATCTGCTGGCTTTTCTCTTAGCTTTGCCTGCTTCCATTGACGCCCGATGCTCCGCTGTAATGATGGGGGTTTCTCTACGTACATACACGCCAGCGTAGTAGTCATTGTTTTTGAATACGTGTTTTGCTTTTGCCTTTTCTGGCTTTCCTGAGTATAATTTCATGGTATTTTTATGAATAAAATCAATTAGAAATGTGCTCTAGCCCGCTCTGCAAAGCGGGCTTTTCTTTGTCTTAAATCCTGGCTTTCACTGCTGCCAATACTTCGCCTCTTGCCCCACGGCTGATCCCAGTTAAACCGGAAAACGTCGCAACAAACCGGTAAAGCTGACGATACTCACGATTTTTCTTCGCTTCTTCCTTCCAGCCAGACAGGACATCATCGGCATCATCGGCAAACCGTCGTAAATGGCTCTCAGCGACGCTGTAACAGCCTTTTCTGTCTGTGCTGATAGGGATGCCCCACTTACAGCGCAAAATCTCTAGAACGCGGCTACGCTCGTGATTTCCGTGTTTATGCAATATGCGGTCAAATTGCTTCGGGGTTAGTTTGCTGCCATTAAGCAGCTTGTCCCGGATCAGCTTCGCTACTTCGGTTCTTGTCAGATTACCCATGTGAACGATCTCCCCAGTACGACAATGCAAAGGCGTCTAACTGTTCCGGAGTCCATACAAGGCGTGGTCTTCCTTCATTCAATCTGAGTTTGATTGGCTTGGGGAACGTAGAGATAAATCGACGGAAGTCGAAAAAACGGGCGCGGCTGATATTGAGGCGTGCGGCTGCATCATCGGCAACCAAATACTTTTGGAGCATAATTACTTCCTTGTGAATGTTGCCGCCTACATCCTGTAAGCGGTGTCGGACTTCCTGTCCAACCACCAGCAATATATATCTATAATGTCTTGACAAGCAAGGGGATTACTACCCCATTCTCACTATGAAGCTGGTATTTAATGCGCCAACTGCCAAAAAATGCCGGTCATCTAAATAAATATCGTGAATACACACATCCTTTTTTTCATCTCTTAGTGTTGAACCGGGTAAGCTAATCAGTTCGTAAAACATCTCGTAATCAACGAATTCGATTCCTTTGGGTTCCATTCTAGCCAGCATAGCCACCGTTTTTTCTGCTTGTGCGTGATTCTGGTGGTTATCAATTGCATTGGTCATTACGTTCATTTTTCCTGTTTTCTTATTTCACTTTGCGAATTGGAGTTACGTTGTATTCCTGTCCTGATTCCAGCGCCACCAGCAAGCCAGCCCACTGTTCAAGTGCTACCCGGCGTTCATCAAAATATTGGTGGCGGTTATAGATACCCTCTACGCCCTTTATCCGGTGATTGAGACATCTTTCTGCGACCACCGGATCAACGCCGAGCGCGGCTAAATGAGTTCGGGCTGTGCGCCTGAAATCGTGAATCGTGAAATTGGGTACGTCTGGCAGTTCCGCCCGTACCTTTGCCAGTGCTACGGGCAACGTGCTTTCCTGAATGTGGGGGATCATCCTATTTTGCATCTTCCTGGCTGGCAGTACCCATGCGCTATTGCATGAGAAGGTATGCAGCTCTCTCAGCCATTCAACGGCAGTGCGGGGCAATGGTATATCTATGGCATCCCCGTTTTTGCTGCGTTCCTCTGGCAGTCTCCAGACGGCTTTATCAAGGTCGAACTCCTCCCAACGGGCGGCACATAACTCCATTTTGCGAACGCATAACACTAACAGCAATTTGAACGTGATTTCATTCTGGCGGCTGAATCCCTTCGCTGTGCGCATGGCTTTGAATAGCTGGATTAACTCATCACGGGTTAACCAGCGGTCACGGCTAACCTCCTTTCCTCCGGCGTCGGATACCTCAAAGGCTGAACAGGGGTTTATCTCCAGCGCATGGCGTTTGATCCCGTAGTCGAATATGCGGCGCGTCCAGCGTAGAACATCCGTCGCTATGGTAGGCGCTCCACGGTCAACGATAGCTTTCAGCATGTCATCAATATGGCGTGGCTTTACGTCCTCCACCTTCATGCGCCCGATGTGGGGGTTTATATCCTTGTCTATCCGGCGGCGGAGTATATCGGGGTGCTTCCAGCGGGGCAGTATCTGGCGCTCAAAGTATTCGGCTGCAAGCTCTGAAACGCGCATGGCGTTCTTCTCTGCTTCCATCTTCGCCAGTGCCTCGGCTTTCCGTTCCTGTTTCTCTCCAGCAACGTCATGACCTAGTGCAACACGTGCCGATAGCTCTCGGGCGGTCTCTCTGGCTTTTGACAGTGAGAGTTCACTGTATGAACCGATATGCATTGCTCGTGATTTACCTGCAAATTTATATCTAAATCTCCAGCTTGGTACGCGGTCGGCATCTCGGAATCTCAGATATAGCCCGTTACCGTCAGAGCGCCCCTCGAAACGCTCTCCAGACTTTATCCATGCGCGAATCTGAATATCTGTGAGTTTGGGCATAGTAGACACCTATAGATTGAAAAATCTTGTGTACCCAAATGGGTGTACCAAAATCATGTTGTGGACACCTATGTGTACATGGTTATTATGCGATTTTATGAGTCTAGATGATAGTGTGTGAAATAAAAAGCCTGCAAATTAGCAGGCTTAAGATGTGGTTTGCTGGTGGGTGAGTCTTGCTGGAACTTCACTCTATATTCTGGATTTGCTCGCGCATTTGCTCGATGAGTACCTTCAGCTCAATCGCGGAGTTGGTCACCTCGGCGTTAATCGATTTTGACGCCAGGGTGTTCGATTCACGGTTGAACTCCTGCATCATAAAGTCGAGACGGCGACCCACAGCTTCTTTCTTCTTCAGAATGTTATAGGTCTCTTTAACGTGCGCTTCGAGACGGTCCAGTTCTTCGGCAACGTCGATACGCTGCGCCATCAGCACCAGCTCTTGCTCAAGGCGGTTATTTTCCAGCTGCACTTCCGCATCTTCCAGCTTGGCGACCAGGCGCTCGCGCTGCCACTGGAGAATTTCCGGCATATGAGCGCGAACTTTCGCCACTTCGCCGCTCACGCCTTCAAGCCGCTGCTCGATAAGCGCTTTCAGGGCCTGGCCTTCCGTTTCGCGGGCGACGATGAAGTCGTCCAGCGCGCCGTCAAGAGCGGCCAGAATGTCGGCGGCGATGGCGTCGAGATCCTGCTCTTTGGCGGCCATCACACCCGGCCAGCGCAGGATATCAACCGGGTTGATTTCCCCTTCATCGCTCTGCATTTTCACCCAGTTGGCAGCGTTTACCAGCTGTTTAGCCAGCTTTTCGTTGAGGATGAGTTCACCCTGAGCGCTGGGATCTTGTTCAAAACGCAAGGTGCATTCGACTTTACCGCGAGTCAAGCGGGCGCGAATGCGCTCGCGTACCACGGGCTCCAGACTACGGAACTGCTCCGGCAGGCGGAAGTACGTTTCCAGATAGCGCTGGTTTACCGAGCGCAGCTCCCATGCGGCGCTACCCCAGTCACCCTTGATTTCACGGCGGGCATAGGCGGTCATACTGCGGATCATAGGCGTTCCTGTTTTCGTAATAATGAATGCAAGGATTATAGCCGTGCGGGCGGTGACTTAACAGGAATAGTGATGAAATACTTCAAGGACGATTGTTTTAACGGATATCGCCGCAAAGTTATTTTCGCCAGGGGCTGTAGGTGGGGTTATATATTATGGGAATCCGTAGTTAATATTTTCTGATATTAGATGCGGGCATGGAATTCGGATGCCTTTGTACAAATGCATATACCGCCAGAAAAGCTATTCTGTGAGTTTTAGGAAGTATAATCACCAGAAATGAGATAGGGTATTACCTTTAAGCATTATGTATGTTTTTTTTGCATTGATTACTATAAATTTATTAAAATTTTGGAGGTTATATTTATGTTGAGAATACTGTTATATTAATTATATCTAATTGTTTTGTTTTGGCCTTTTTAAGTTTTATGCGGTATTGTCCGACTGAAAGAACGCTAGTATAGTCGTTTAAGATGAGTTCTATAAAAAGGATTTTAATATGGACGCTATCTTTGACAGAGTCGTAAGGGAATTTTTTCCAAATACAACCATACCTTTTTGGAAAAAATGGCTGTTCAGGACGGCATTTGGCAATAAGGTATTTTCTCGCTTAATATATAACGAGCGACTCGTTAATAAAAGTGGGGTCGAGTGGGTTAATGCAGTTGTTGAACTCCTTGAGTTGAAATGTGAAAGCGAACACCACCAATTTAACAACATACCTGAGCATGGGGCTACGGTTGTTATTTCAAATCATCCGACGGTTATCGATGGACTTAGCTTAATATATACGGTCTCCCGAGTCAGGAGTGATATAAAAATAATAGCCAATCACGTTTTGCCAATTATATTCCCCCAGGTATCGGAACTTACCATTGGAATTGAGAATATGGCCGGTAAGATGAGCCATAAAAAATTCCGCGAGATGAACGATCACCTGCGAAAAGGAGGCGTATTGATTATATGTCCTGCGGGTAAGCTGGCTAACTGGTCTCTTTCCGGGTTACAGGAGCATAAGTGGAACCCCGGTTTTTTACAGCTTGCTATGAGAAATAATGCAGCATTGGTACCAATTCATATTACGGGAGCAAACAGTAAGATTTATTATCTTACTGCAACATTCTGGCGGCAACTGTCGAATATGATGGTTATTCGTTAAGCTCTCCGCCATCATGGCAAGACCGTGAAAATCAATATAGGACAGCAAATAGCCTTATCCTCGTTTAAAGAATACAATAAAGATCTTTCTGCCGCGGCAAATGTATGTTTGACGCACCTCCAGAGTATAGCGAAGAATGGCCCGGCTATGTTAGATACGATTGCGCCGCAAGAATTAGAACCAGGTAAAAAGGAGCTAATTAGCGCAATAGAGGAGTGCGAAATATTAAGGCAGTTTGAAGACGGTAGAAAACTAGTGATATATCGCTGTAATACTAACCGAACCTCACCCATTATTGATGAGTTAGGGCGCTTACGCGAACGCTGTTATCGCGATATTGGTGCCGGAACTGGTAACGACCGAGATAACGATGTTTTTGATGAAAGTTATTATCATATCATTTTGTGGGATCCTTCTGATGTGGAAATCCTGGGAGCATATCGTGTTATGCCCGTTGGCGAGCAGTTGGCCCAACATGGTGTAACAGGCCTCTATAGCAACAGCTTGTTTAAATACCATGATAATGCCTATTCCTGTTTAGAGAAGTGTGTGGAAATTGGCCGCGGCTTTATTCAGAAACCTTATCAAAAAAGTAAGGTGCTTGATTATTTATGGCAAGGGATATTTGACTTTATAAAAAGATATCCGGACTATAAATACTTGCTGGGTGTGCTGACCATTCCTGGAGCTTTTCCTGAAAAAGTACAGAAACTCATCATCAGTTTCTATAATATATATTTTCCCTCGACAGCTGATTTTTGTACGCCGATAGCATTGTTCACTGCCGAAAATGTACAGGATGATACTCCATTTTGTGGCGAAGATTTTAGAGCAGACTGGAGCATGCTTAATCACCTGCTGAGAGAAGAAGGTTATGAACTTCCCTGGCCTTTTAAACAGAGTGCTAAATGGTTCTCCCCGGGCGGATCGTCGATTCTTGCATTCACAAAAGATTATTCTTTTAATTCGATAGCTGGGTTAAATCTGAGCTCTATAGATAAATTGAATGAAAGCTACGTTAAGCATTATTTAAGAGATTAAACTGACGATGATTGTCCGGTCCTGGAGCGAGCGTGCCTCAATCCAGACCGTAGTGATAAGGGAAATGATATGCGTATGGATGCGTTTTAATGCGAAAGCCAATAAATGTATTTATTATACTGATATCGGTGCTGATACTCACCGGGTGTGATAACAAACCAGATAACATGTTATCCGGTTATTCACATGGAGAATTTGTATACCTTTCATATTCTGGTAATGAAAAAATAGAACGGTTCTTGATCAATAAAGGAGATAACGTCGCCGCAGGACAGGAGTTAGTGAAGATTGAGTCCTTCGATGCGCAAAATATTTTCCTGCGCGCTGAGGAAAAGCTATCAGCAGAGAGCGCTCTATTACGAAATCTGGAATCTGGCGAACGGCCTGAAGAGTTGGATATTATACGTTCGCAGATAAAAAAAGCACAATCGGCAGAATCCCAGGTAAAGCGGCAGCTTGGGCGATATCGTAATCTTTACGCCAATCATGCCATATCGCTTGCGGAATGGGAGGATATCCGGGATGAATTAACTCAAAAAGGCGCACAGGTTGAAGAGTTAATTAATCAACTCAAAGCACGGCAACTCCCTGCCCGGCAGGATGAGATTAGCAAGCAGCGCTCAATGGTGGCCGCGGCAAAACTCGAACGGGATAAGGCGCTGTGGGATGTCCAGCAAACGACGATTGTTTCTCCGGTCAATGCTAAAGTCTTCGATATTATTTATCGTGCCGGGGAGCGCCCTTCTGCTGGTAAACCAATAATCAGTCTGTTACCTCCTGAGAATATAAAAGTACGCTTCTTTATACCCGAAGCGAAGCTCGGTAAATTTAAAATCGGATCTAAGGTAAAACTTATATGCGATGGTTGCGCTGAGCCCATTGCTGGCGTTATTAACTATATCAGCCCTGAGGCCGAGTTTACGCCTCCAGTTATTTATAGTACGAAACGTCGTGAGAAGCTCATTTTTATGGCGGAGGCTATCCCTGCGCTGCAGCAGGCAGGGCGGATGAAAATCGGCCAACCGTTTGATGTGGAGATTATTGGCGATGAATAATCTTTGTATTGATGTAAAAAATCTCAATAAACATTTTGGCGAGCATCACGTCGTAAAGGATTTCTCTTTACAGGTGGCAAAAGGCGAGATCTATGGTTTTCTCGGTCCGAACGGTAGCGGAAAAACGACATCGATTCGAATGATGTGTGGTTTGATTACGCCGGATTCCGGTGAAGGTACTTGTCTGGGTATGGATATCTTTACGCAGCGGGAAAAAATAAAAAAAAAGATAGGCTACATGACCCAGTATTTCTCAATGTGGGGAAATTTAACTATTCGGGAAAACTTACTTTTTATTGCGCGGTTATATAGCCTCGATCAGCGTAGAGATCGGGTTGAACGTGCGCTTTCTAAGTTAGGCCTCACTGCCCGACAGCACCAGCTGGCTAAGGAGCTTTCTGGGGGCTGGAAGCAAAGAATGGCCCTCGCCGCCTGTATGTTGCATGAACCTGTTTTGCTATTTCTGGATGAGCCGACTGCTGGCGTGGATCCCAAGGCGCGGCGAGAGTTCTGGCAAATGCTGCACCAGCTTTCTGACCGGGGGATCTCGATACTGGTGAGCACGCATTATATGGATGAGGCTGAGCGCTGCCATAAGGTTGCCTATCTCTCTTATGGTCGGCTGCTGGCGAATGGCACTATTGCGTCGATTATCGCCTCCCAGAATTTGATCACCATGCGAACCAGCGGCGCCGGTCTGACGCTGCTTGAAAGCCAGCTACAGCGCTTGCCGGATATTGAGCAAACGGTCATTTTTGGCAATCAGCTTTATATTACATCCAGAGATGAAGCGAAGTTAAAATCCGCGCTTTTTGCCTTTACGCAACAGGGTTATGAGTTCTGTAAGGTGGATACCAATCTGGAAGATGCATTTACCTACTTGATGAAAAATAATTGTGAAAAAAATTAATTTTAGCTTCTCCGTTACGCGGTGGATTGGCGTGGTTATTAAGGAAATTCACGAGCTACGCCGTGATAAAGTCAGCATCAGTATGGTGCTCCTGACACCTCTTTTTCAGCTGATCATTCTTGGCTATGCCATCAATATGGATCCGCATAATCTTCCGACCGCCTTACTAAATTATGATACCGAACGCATGAGTCAAATCTTTGTGACGGAAGCGCAAAATACCGGGTATTTTTCGATGATTCCTGTCGATTCAGAAGAGGCGGCGCAGAAAGCCTTTGTGCGGGGGGATGTCACTTTTATCGTGACGATCCCTGAAGGGTTTACGCGCAAGTTACTGCGTGGAGAAAAGCCACAACTATTAATTCAGGGGGATGCCATCGATCCGATCACCACGGGGAATGCGCTCAGCGCCCTTGTGCAGGTGGCGAAGTCGATGTTTCAGCACGATTTGCCGGGCGACATGCGTGTGGTGCAAAAAGAGGATGATTTCGAGCTTATCATTCATCGCATGTTTAACCCTGAGGGGATAACCCAGTTTAATACTATTCCCGGTATTATGGGGTCGATACTCAGTACAACGTTAATCTTGATGACCGCCCTGTCAATTACCCGCGAGCGAGAAAACGGGGCGTTAGAAAATTTACTGGTCTCTCCGTTGTCCGGGCTTGAGGTTATTATTGGGAAAATAACGCCTTTTGTTATCATTGGTCTGTTTCAGGCGACGTTAATCCTGATTGCCGCCGTTTTGTTGTTCGATATCCCCCTTCACGGTAGCGTCTTCCTACTATTTTTTGTGCTGTTAATTTATGTCTTTCTTTGTCTGTCAATTGGTATCGGTATTTCTGGCTTAGCACAAAACCAGCTGCAGGCGCTGCAAATGTCCTCTTTTTACTTTATCCCTTCCATTATGCTGTCCGGCTTTATTAGCCCCTTTATTAGTATGCCTGACTGGGCGAAAGCCATTGGATCCTGTTTACCGCTGACCTACTTCATCCGCCTGGTTAAGGGCATTATGCTGAAAGGCTATTCAGCAACGGCATTGTTGCCTGACCTCTTGCCGCTGATAGGCCTGGCGGTGATTGTTATTGGTGTGGGGTTGAAATCTTATCGTAAAACGCTGGACTGACATTATCGGCGCGTCCGGCTGGAGTGGGCATAGGCTTTTTGCCATGAAATTCGTATAATGCGCCCTCACATTCGTTTCAAGCCGGAGATTTCTATCATGCGTCCAGCAGGCCGTAGCGCTAATCAGGTGCGTCCCGTCACCCTGACCCGTAATTACACAAAACACGCTGAAGGCTCCGTGCTGGTCGAATTCGGTGATACCAAAGTGCTGTGCACTGCCTCTATTGACGAAGGCGTTCCGCGTTTCCTGAAAGGCCAGGGCCAGGGCTGGATCACCGCTGAATACGGCATGCTGCCGCGTTCTACGCACACGCGTAACGCGCGTGAAGCGGCAAAAGGCAAGCAGGGCGGCCGGACGATGGAAATTCAGCGCCTGATTGCCCGTGCGCTGCGCGCAGCGGTTGACCTGAAAGCGCTGGGCGAATTCACGATTACTCTCGACTGCGATGTACTGCAGGCCGACGGCGGCACCCGCACTGCCTCCATTACCGGTGCCTGCGTGGCGCTGGCCGATGCGCTGAATAAGCTGGTCGCCGCCGGCAAGCTGAAAACCAATCCGATGAAAGGGATGGTGGCCGCGGTCTCCGTCGGTATCGTAAATGGCGAAGCCATCTGCGATCTGGAGTACATCGAAGACTCCGCCGCGGAGACCGACATGAACGTGGTGATGACCGAAGATGGCCGTATTATTGAGGTGCAGGGCACTGCGGAAGGTGAGCCGTTTACCCATGAAGAACTCCTCACTCTCCTGGCGTTAGCCCGAGGGGGGATCGAGTCCATTATCACGACGCAGAAGGCGGCGTTAGAAAATTAATGATTAAGGCGACTGAGAAGTCGCCTTTTTTTTGCGCTTTATCCTTCATCACACCTGCGAAGGGGAGCGCGCAGTCTGACAATGATGAAAAGTACCAAAGGAGCGAATCCATGAAGCCGTATCAGCGCCAGTTTATTGAGTTTGCGCTTAGCAAGCAGGTTCTTAAGTTTGGCGAATTCACGCTGAAATCCGGGCGCAAAAGCCCCTATTTCTTCAACGCCGGCCTGTTTAACACCGGGCGCGATCTGGCTCTGCTGGGCCGTTTTTATGCCGAGGCGCTGGTGGATTCCGGAATTGAGTTTGACCTGCTGTTTGGCCCGGCCTACAAAGGAATCCCAATCGCCACCACCACCGCGGTGGCGTTAGCCGAGCATCATGACCGCGATCTGCCTTACTGCTTTAACCGCAAAGAGGCAAAAACCCATGGCGAAGGCGGCAATCTGGTCGGTAGCCCGCTGCAGGGCCGGGTAATGCTGGTGGATGACGTGATCACCGCCGGTACGGCGATTCGCGAATCCATGGAGATTATCCAGGCCCAGGGCGCGCAGCTGGCGGGCGTTCTGATCTCCCTGGATCGTCAGGAACGCGGCCGCGGCGAGATCTCCGCCATTCAGGAAGTGGAGCGGGATTACGGCTGCCAGGTTATCTCAATCATCACTCTGAAAGAGCTGATCGCTTACCTGGAAGAAAAGCCGGAGATGGCGGAACACCTGGCGTCAGTTCGCGCCTATCGTGAAGCCTACGGCGTCTGATGATGCGCCCGGCAGCCTCGGCTGCCGGATTTCCGCTATATCAGCTTAGCGCCCTGCGCATTGACGTACAGCGAATAGATTGACGTGCTGGACGCCATAAACAGACGATTGCGCTGTTCGCCGCCAAAGCACAAGTTCGCGCAGCGCTCTGGCAGTTTAATGGTGCCGATATGCTTACCCTGTGGGTTGAAGATCCGCACGCCGTCGAGTTCTTCGTTTCCGCTTCCCCATCCGCACCACAGATTGCCGTCTGCGTCGCAGGCGATCCCATCGGCGGTACCGTTCCCACAGTCGAGATATACCCGTTTATTTTTCAGCGTATTGCCTTCCACATCCCACGCCAGAATTAAGCGGTTCGGTGTCGCCCGGCTTTCCACCACGTATAAGGTCTTTTCGTCCGGCGAGAAACACAAACCATTTGGCCCTTTTACGTCGCCCAGTACCACGCTCAGTTTGCGGCTTTCCGGCTCCAGACAATAGACGTTTTGCGGCAATTCTGATGTTGCTTTGTGGCCTTCGTAAAAACCACTGATGCCAAATGGCGGATCGGTAAACCAGATGGTGCCGTCTGACTTCACAACGATATCGTTTGGAGAATTGAGGCGATGACCCTGGTAGCTATCGGCCAGTACGGTAACAGACCCATCGTATTCGGTACGCGTAATGCGGCGGGTGTCGTGCTCGCAACTGATTAAGCGCCCCTGTCTGTCGCGGGCGTGACCATTGCTATAATTGGCCGGGTAGCGAAAGATGCTGGTTTCTCCGCTGACTTCATCCCAGCGCATGATGGCGTTATTCGGAATGTCGCTCCACAGCAGCATTCGCATGTCGCCGAACCAGACCGGGCCTTCCGCCCAGCGGAAGCCGCTGGCGATGCGTTCGACCTTTGCGCTGGCAAGCATATAGCGACGAAAGCTATCATCGACGGCCACGATGCGTGGGTCCGGATAGCGTTCAGAGGGGGCCCATGCTGCGAAGCTTTTTTGACTGACCAGTAGCGATGCGGTTGCCAACCCGCCTATCTTCAGTAAATCCCGCCGTGACGTCGCCATCAAATCTCTCCTTGTCGGGTGGTGTTGGGGGAGGGTGAAATGTTCAGCAAGCTGGATAGTAGGAAAGGAAAGCGGAAACGCGCATTGGGCAATTCAACCAATGGCCCTGGGATTTGCGACAAACTTACGCAGATTGCGAGGAGAATCATGCAGCCTGGCGGCTGCATGTGAGGATTTACTGCAGCTGTGCGGCGACCAGCGGCCAGCGGGCGTCGAAATCATCCGTCGGACGATATTTGAACTCGCTGCGCACAAAGCGCGACAGCATGCCCTCGCAGAAAGCCAGCAGCTGGCTGGCCAGCAGGGTTTCGTCGAGGGTGTAGCCTTCGCCTTCGCGCATTTTTTTCTCGCGCATCACCTGGCGTAGCTGCGCTTCGATGCGCTCAAAAAGCTGGTTGATGCGACCCTGAAGCCGGTCCTGTTCGAACATCAGCGCGTGCCCGGTGAGGATACGCGTCAGCCCAGGATTACGCTCGCCAAAGCCAAGAATCAACAGAACGATCAGGCGCAGGCGCGCGGTGGTGTCCTTTTCATCTTTCAAAATCAAATTGATGCGCGTAATCAGACTGTCTTCAATGAACTCGATCAGGCTGTCAAACATGCGGGTTTTGCTGGGAAAATGGCGATACAGCGCGGCTTCAGAGACGCCGACGGAAGCCGCCAGTTTCGCGGTGGTAATACGCTGACTACCATCGCTGGATTCCAGCATCAGCGCCAGAGATTGAAGTATTTCTTCGCGACGATTCCGTTTCGCAGTTTGCTTTTCTGCCATGTTTTAAAATACCCCTGAAAATAAGCACTTGTCAGGCAGGCATCCACAACGCGACCGCAAACCAGGGCTTGCGGTAATGTTATTGCGTTATGCGCGTTGGGATGCAGATTCCGTGTTGCTGGGCTTATTTACGCCCTGAGTGACCGAAGCCGCCTTCGCCGCGGTCGGTGGCATCGAAGGATTCCACCAGGTTAAATTCCGCCTGAACGACCGGCACAAAGACCATCTGTGCGATACGTTCGCCCGGCTCGATAATAAAGCTCTGCTGACCGCGGTTCCAGACGGACACCATCAGCTGCCCCTGGTAATCGGAGTCGATAAGGCCCACCAGGTTGCCCAGGACTACGCCATGCTTATGACCCAGGCCGGAGCGCGGCAGGATCACCGCCGCCAGAGAGGGATCGGCGATATGAATCGCAAGGCCGGTCGGCAACAGCGTGGTTGCGCCCGGCGCCAGCTCTACGGCGTCGTCGAGACAGGCTCGCAGGTCAAGTCCGGCGGAGCCGGAGGTGGCATAGGTCGGCAGCGGAAATTGCTGGCCGACACGCGGGTCCAGAATCTTAACGTCGATTTTTTTCATCATAACGGGTCACGATCTCGTCGAGTAATAATTGGCCCAGGAGTTCCTTGCGCTCAAGTGGTAAGCGCTTTTCCCCATCCTGCCAGAAAAGGTGTAGTGCGTTGCTGTCGCTGTTAAAGCCCTGATTAGGCTGGGAAACATCGTTGGCGCAAATCAGGTCGAGGTTCTTGCGGGCACGTTTTTGCCGCGCATATTCTTCCACATTATTCGTTTCGGCGGCAAACCCAACGACGTAGGGGCGATGTGATTTTAGCGCCGCGACCCCGGCCACGATATCCGGGTTTTTAACCATTTTTATTGTTAATTCATCACCTTGTTTTTTTATTTTATCTTCGGCGATGACGGCGGCGCGGTAATCCGCTACCGCGGCGCAGCCAATAAAAATGTGCTGCTGCTGGGCGCCAGCCTGGACGGCCGCTTCCATCTCCAGCGCGGTAGTGACATCAATGCGCTGCACAAACGGCGGGGTCGGTAGCGATACCGGCCCGCTGATCAAGGTCACGTTCGCGCCCCGCTGCGCTGCGGCGGCGGCAATCGCGAAGCCCATCTTGCCAGAGCTGTGGTTGGTGATATAACGCACCGGATCCAATGGCTCACGGGTCGGGCCCGCGGTAATCATGAGGTTGAGATGTTGCAAATCTTTGACAGGGGAGGCGAAATGCTGCGCGGCCATGTCTACGATAGTTAACGGATCGAGCATTCTCCCCGGGCCGACGTCGCCGCAGGCCTGGCTACCGCTGTCTGGTCCCCATAGCAGCAGCCCGCGGGTAGCGAGCGTCTGCAGATTATGCTGGGTGGCCTGCGCGCGATACATCTGCTGGTTCATGGCGGGCACCACGGCAACCGGGGATGGGGTGGCAAGACAGATCGTCGACACCAGATCGTTGGCCATGCCGGCCGCCACGCGAGCGATTAAATCGGCGGTCGCTGGGGCGAGGATCACCAGGTCGGCCCATTTACCGAGCTCAATATGGCCCATTGCCGCTTCCGCCGCCGGATCGAGCAGGCTGTCGGAAACCGGATAGCCGGATACCGCCTGCAGGCTGAGTGGGGTGATGAACGCTTTTGCCGCCTCCGTCATCGCGACACGCACTTCCGCGCCGCGTTCACGCAGCCGGCGCACCAGTTCCGGGGTTTTATACGCCGCGATGCCGCCGCTGACGCCCAGGACGATTTTTTTACCCGCCAGAGTCATCATGATGTCTTCCTGTTGCCGTAGACCAGAATCCGCGCATCTTATCACAATCCTGCCGCCGTCGTGCCTCTGCCGGGCATTCACTTTGCGAGCGGCTACGCAGGGTGAAAATCGGCGGGTCGGCAGCGCCGTCAGGCTGTGCCAGGATAGGCTGATTCATCCAGGAGGGCGCATGGACGGAATGGAAAATCTGATGCCACGGGAGAAGATGCTGCAATACGGCATCGAAACGCTAACGGATGTTGAGCTGCTGGCGCTTTTTCTGCGCGTCGGCACGCGTCGTCAGGATGTGCTCAGCTATGCCCAGGCGTTACTACAGCGTTTTGGCTCACTCTACGCTCTGCTTTCCGCTGATAAAGCGCAACTGATTGCTGTGGACGGACTGGGGCTGGCGAAATATGCGCAACTGAAGGGCATTGCCGAGCTGGCGCGACGCTATTTTAGCTCGCAGCTGGTCGAGGAGGCCGCGCTGGTCACCCCCTCGATGACGCGCGAGTTTTTACAAAGCCAGCTGACGGAAGAGGAGCGCGAGATCTTTATGGTGATCTTTTTAGATAATCAGAACCGGGTGTTGAAACATAGTCGTCTTTTTTCTGGTACTCTTAGCCACGTTGAGGTGCATCCGCGAGAAATTGTACGCGAAGCCATCAAAGTGAACGCCGCCGCCGTGATCCTTGCGCATAATCATCCCTCCGGTAGCCCGGAGCCAAGTGAGGCCGACAGACTGATTACCGAAAGGGTGATAAAATGTTGTAGATTCATGGAGATACGCGTGCTTGATCATCTGGTTATCGGCCGCGGTGCGTATGTATCTTTTGCCGAACGTGGCTGGATTTAGCCCCGAACTGGCGATCCTTCGGGATCTTTGTCTGTTCGGGACTTGAGCACATCGCCGAGTCAGCGTATACTACGCCACCTTTGAGAATCTCGGGTTTGGCATTTGGGCCTG
>OKMW01000145.1_pt1 | contig 36587 bp, 49 predicted proteins | sample 1612721 | NCBI WGS metagenome assembly OKMW01 (sample SAMN04436815, study PRJEB24849) | human gut metagenome | biome: human gut; feature: NICU; material: stool | host: Homo sapiens | place: USA: Saint Louis, MO | collected 2011-05-01 | reverse complement strand
GGCGAATGAAGAATTCCAGCAGGCTGAACTCTTTACTGGTGAGCACAATGCGGTTCCCGGCGCGGCTGACTTTTCTGGATACGAGATCAACCGAGAGGTCAGCCACTTTAAGCTGGCTTTCCGTGATCATCGTGTTTCCCCGCCTGAGGAGGGTTCTTACCCGGGCGAGCAGTTCAGCAAACGCAAAGGGCTTCACCAGATAATCGTCCGCACCCAGCTCAAGTCCTTTGACCCTGTGTTCAATCGTGCCAAGGGCCGTCAGCAGTAATACCGGCATCCCCTTTCCGGCACTGCGCAGCATACGGATGATATCCCAGCCGTTTACATCAGGCAGCATGATATCCAGGATGACTAAATCATACTCGGCTGTCATGGCAAGATGATATCCGGTCAGACCATTATCAGCGTGATCCACGACGAACCCCGCCTCTGTCAGCCCCTTGCTGAGATATTCACCTGTTTTAATTTCGTCTTCAACGATTAATATTTTCATCATGCTCCCCTGATGCGCCGCGCGATAAATGCGCCCATTTCCGTGAGATAAATGGCATCGCTGCGGCGTTTCAATATTTGCAAAAGAATTACATTCCTACTGCGTTATCCTTCCTCTGACCATCCACCGGAAAGTATCGGTAAAGCGTCGATAACCCTACTCCGTAGATAATAGCCAACTGGTGGCGGGTGTGCCCCTTCGCCAATAGCCGCCCAATTTGCTCTCGCTCATGCGCTTTTAATGCGTTAGGCCTTCCACCTACGCGTCCCTGTGCCCTGGCTGCTGCCAGCCCGGCCAGCGTTCGTTCGACGATCAACTCGCGTTCCATCTCCGCCAGTGCCGACATCACATGGAAAAAGAAACGCCCCATGGCAGTACTGGTATCAATGCTGTCTGTTAAAGAGCGGAAGTGGGCACCGCGTTCATGCAACTCTGATATCAGTGCGATCAGGTTCTTAACGCTGCGTCCCAGCCTGTCCAGTTTCCACACAACCAGGGTGTCTCCGCTATTAACGCACTTTAAAGCGCGTTTCAGACCGGGGCGGCTGGCAACTTTTCCACTCATACGGTCTTCAAAAATGCGGTCACAGTTTGCGCTTGTGAGTGCATTACGCTGTAAATCGCTGTTCTGGTCGATTGTTGATACGCGGATATAACCAATGACGGCCATCAATTCTCCTCCTCTATGTCGCGATGGGAGGATTTTTACAGATTTCGCTATGTGTAACCGCTTTTCCAAAAACCTTGGTTTTGGAGAAGGTGCTAACTGGGTTATGTTACCTGGAGGAATGATAATTCAGCGTGTTTATCTTGGATTTCCTGTCGGCACCAATGTAAGACACATAACTTTCCCCCGGTCGTTTACAACAACGAACTATTCCATCTCAATTAACTGGAATGATATCGGTACTGTAACAACTGAAACACAATCGCCAGCAAATGTGGCGGTTGTTCATCAAACAAAATCATTAACAGGGGCCAGCATCTGGCAGGCAGGTCCCGGGGGATTTAATGTGGACATTATAGCGGTGGGGTATTGATATGTACGTATGGAGCGCTAAAGCAAATGGCTTTTTCCCCATATCGGAGAAAGAAAAATTTGAGGCATCAGGTCTGTGGCCTGATGATGGTGTAATAGTCAGTGAGGAAGAACATAAAAAGTTATTTACGGATATTCCACCAGGAAAACAGATTGGAACACTGAATGGAAAACCAGCACTGATAGATATTCCTCAGCCGACCAAAAAGGAATTAATAGCTATTGCTGAAGTTAAAAAATCCCAATTACGGGAAAAAGCTGACAGTGAAATATCCTGGCGTCAGGATGCTGTTGATGCTGATATCGCAACTGATGAAGAAACTTCAACTCTCACCGAATGGAAGAAATACCGTGTGCTGCTGATGCGTGTTGATACTTCAACAGCACCCGATATTGAATGGCCTACGCCTCCGGCAGTTCAGGCCAGATGACATCCGGTGCGGTGCTGGTATCTGTTGCCTTCACCGCTTTGATGTAGCCAATCCAGGCAATCAGGGCGGCTTTGTCATCATCACTGATGATGCCTAACTGTAGCTCTGTTTGCCACAGGCTGATTGTGGCGTTAGCCGTTGATAACAGCGCCGCTTTTTGTGCATCCGCTGCGGCTACAGCCGCTGCTTGTTGTTCATCGCTATCAGTCACCCACGCTGTGCCATTCCATTTGTCATACTGCGTTGACGGCGCTTTCGTGGTGGTATTTTCGGGATAGTCGCCAATATCTGAAATGGTTACTTTCTGGCCGGTTTCAGTGCTGTAAACAGTTTCGCCGCGATGGTCTGCAACGTATTCCCAACTAGTTGAATCAGCATTGCGACGGATTGCGAAACCGTCCTTCTTGCTGCCTGGTGCATCAACGCAAGAATTAGCAGGAACGCCAACACCAAAGGGCAGATATTCAACGGATGAAGAAATATACTCCCGCGTTTCACCGTTGTAGTTGTAAATGGTGATAAAGCCCGCTTCCGTGGCGAACCCGTTTTCATCCAGGGTGATTTCTTTTGTGGTCATTATGCTGCCCTTACAATGTAGTTGAATGCAATATTTCGGGGGCGAGTATCAGCCGGGTTAATGGTCACGTTACCCGACGCGTTCTTATCATTATTGTTATCAACTGTAATGTTACTACTGGTTTGTCCAAGCCGTACGGAGTCGGTAAATTTTGCACCGGTTCCGGTAAGAGTTGCCGAGATGATGGCAAGTTCGGCATAAAAAGTACCTACCTGCGCCCCTTGTGATGACAGTACGCCACGCCCTGCATCTACGCCGCTCCCGTCATCCCATCCGCGAATAAATTCACCGCGCAGGTCTGGAAGTACGCCAGAAGGGAACACGGCGGCAAGCGCTGGGAAACTTGTCAGGTTAAAAGGCGAACCGTTGCATTTCATCCAGCCTGCTGGTGGCACGGCTAACGGGTACGGAACGGGCACGCCAACCGGTAATGCAGAGCCTTCTCCCAAACCAAGGTTTTGAAGAAAGGCTGCTTTATTTGGAATATCAGCGCCGTTCTGGTCTTTGGCCAGCTTCTCCGCCAGCTTGTTCAGCACCGTGGTCGCAAAGTTCGGATCGTTTCCAAGGGCGTCCGCCAGCTCCTTCAGCGTATCCAGTGTCTCTGGTGCTGTGCCAGCAAGAGCCGCAATCGCTCTTGCCACAAACTCTGTCGTCACAAGTTTTTTACTGTTGTCGTTAGCAGCTGGCGTGGGAGCTGTCGGCGTGCCGGTGAATGTTGGGCTGGCCTTCGGCGCGTACTGGGTATGCGGGTCAGCTGCCGCGATATGTGCAGCTAGGTCTGTTCCGCCTTTTTCGACCTTCTGCTTGAGGTATGAAGTGCGGCTGGCCAGCTGTTTAGCCTGGCGATTAGATATCCCATCAGGCCCGCCCAGAACCGGGTCAGAGACCTCAATCTGATAGACGCCTTCTTCCCACTGAGGGGTTTCGGGTAGGTTTGCCATAGTTAACTGCTCCCGTGGTTATAGCTGCCGTCATAGTTGACGGTGTTGTTGTAGCGAATAGCGACAGACTGATACTCCAGGCTCGCCAGATGGCAGCGGGCCGGAGCAAAAGCTGCCAGCGTCTGGCGTAACAGCGCCGCCTGATCGTTAGTAATGGGCTGCTGAAGGATGACGCGATAAACCGCCCAGGCTTCAGCATCGCCGTGGACAAAAAGCCCGTTGTAAGTGTGTTTGCCGTCGTAGCCGATCTGGCCAGTGCCTTCAATCAGATCCACTTCACCGAAGCCGAAACGGCGGATAATTTCCCGGATTGACCACGGCGTCCCTTTATAGCGGTGCAGCTCGATGGCTGATTTGATAAGCGTGCGACGTACATCATCCGATTCCGCCAGCTCCCAGCCATCGCCGAACAACGAGAACTGCTCGCCCAGCCATGGCAGCGCGGAGCTGTCGACAATATCGACCAGATAGACCATCAGTACGCTCAGGTCGATGTTGTCCAGCCGCCCGGCCAGTCTGCCCAGCGCTCTGAGGCTGATATCACCCTCAAGTGGTGGCGGGAGTTGTAGCGGCTCAGCCATCGGATACCCCGGTCATGTTGAGAGTGATCGCCGTACAGTTTGCCCACTCGCTTTCAGCAACGACCCTCAGCGCGGGTGTCACCAGTTCGACCTGGTAGACCCCGGCAACGGACAGCACGCTGATAATCTGACTGGGGACAATATCGCGACCCAGTGCTGCAGTACGGGACGCCACCCAGTTCTGTATGGCGCTGTTAGCGACGTCTTTTATCGAGTTGGCATCCTGGTCACGGTAGATCGTGATGTTGGCTTCGATGGTGTAATCCACCTGGACAGGCGTTTTAGCCCGCACGGTATCAGTGAGCGGCCTGACTTTCTCATCTGAGCAGAAACTCTCAACCAGTGTGAGGATGCTGTCGTCCGGCAGGCCGGTACTGAGTAGCGGATACAGCTCAACTGTGCCCGGAACCGGGGAGAGCACGGCAACGTCGACGATATTGGGATGGGCCTGCATGGCATGAAAGCGGTATGCCTTACGGCTCCCGGCATTCGTGAATGATTCCGGGGCCAGTTTGATGCGCTCGCGCAGCCTGTCGTTGTCTTCCTGTTCTGAGCCGCCAGAACTGGCCGCCAGATTGGTCACCTGCAGGTCAACGTTATCAATCTCATCAAGCAACTGACTGACCTGCGCAGGTTGCCATCCGTTGCCAGCGACGCCCGGTTCGGTACAGGTGGCCGTGGTGTTGACCAGCAGCAACCCGGCCTTCAGAACCACGTCCGTATCTGTGGAAAAAATAATGCTGTCGGAGGCGCTGACGCGGGTACCAGCCGGGATCAGCACATCGATGGCCTGTTCCTCCTCCACGGAGAACTGGAGTGGGATGGAGGCAGGCTGCGCGGCCAGACGGTATACACCGACCAGTTCACCGAGGTAATCAATCATTGGCTCACGGGCAAAGGCAACCAGATTCTGTTTGGCGGCTTCCTGCGCCGCCACCCTGACCAGCATTTCACGGTATGCCCACAGGTCAATCAGCAGGCGTTCGGCCTGAGCGGGATACAGCGTTTTACCGGTTGCGGCTTCGTACTGCGCAATCATTTCAGCCGTGATTTTATCGGCGTCACGTTCAATAAAGTCGGGTTCTGTCAGCGCCATGATAACTCCTGAGTCCGGGTCTGTCCGTCAGAGCCTTTCCAGCTCACCCGGAGCGTAAGATGTTCGCCGTCGATTGCGGGTTTAACCGACATAAGCTGGCAGCGAGGCTCCCAGCGGCGGATGGCATCGACGGATTCGCGCACCACATGTGGGATAGCTCGGTCAATGGGCCAGTCGATATAAAGGTGCAGATTGCTGCCGAACTCGGGGCGATGCGGGTCGCTGCCGCGAGGAGTTCGCAGGATGATTTGGATGGCCTGCCAGATATCATCCAGCCCCTGGACGATTTCGCCGGGGGCCTGCAGGGCCGGTTGCCAGAATACGGAGGTTGTTTTCATAGGGGCAGTATTGCCCCTGCGCGGGAACGCCGATATTAAAGGATTTTAATAAGCGATTATTAAGGTTTAGCCCATGCTAGAGCACGAACACTTTGACAATTAATTCTCCATCCTTAGAGGCTCTTTTGCCCTCAAGGTCTGTTTTAAGTCCTTCCGCATTTGTAATGAACTGGTTCGGATCATAAATGACACACCAGAGGTCTTTGCAGTCCATATGTCGCCGATAATGCTCAATATCGATAATGAGTTCGTCGCCTATTTTCTTTGCATGACTACGATCTCGGACAATTTTTGTCTCCAAAACTAATTTATGCGCAGGTAACAAAAAATCCATACGGGTGCTCGAACCAGCATAACTTGGCGTAAATTCTTCGGGACGAATGTCCTGAACCCACGGTCTGAGCAACGCATGAAGGAGGTCTTGCACATCATATTCGTTACTAAAAGATAGTGATTGGCTCCCTTTTCTCCTGTGAGTGAGGGGATGCATTGCGCGTTGTAGCCCTTTTACTAACCTTTCTAGCAAGCTCTCGACTTTTTCTGGCATCACTGGATGTTGATAAGTCGTTATTGTATCGGCGTAATCCATACTATTTGGTAGTGTTTGACCTTGGGGGAGCACGCGACCAAAGCGGTAATACCTCAGGCCATTCTCTTCAAGTACTGCTTCAATTTTTTCCCGCTTTTCCTTCCATTCCAGATATTCGGGGCTTCCTTCTTTTGGAGGAAGATCCATAAACTCCTCAATGACCCCGCCGAGTACAGACAAACTATCCGTCTCTGGATCTTGACCCGCTAGGTATAACCAGTCCTTCCATTTTGTACTATGAGAGCCTGCAGGTGGCTCTCCCGGAGCCCCTGAAGATAGAAATAATGAATCTAAAGCTGCATGAGACCCGGTGTTCGCGATGACATCGCCAACAACTTTGCATAAGGATCTTGATAACCGCATGTAAGTCCCCGTTAAATTGGTGATAGTGCAAAATCCTATCATATTAACGGGGTTTAAAATGGTGTTCGATATTTGCGTAATCAGTGGGAGTGATGGTTGGAGTTCGATCCATCTGACAGCATGCTGCCGGTTGAGTGGGCGTTCCCTTTAATCTCGACGTTGCCCTGAATTGTCGCGGCAGCACCTTCGCCGCCAGAGCCTGCCATGCCACCCTCATAGGTCAGTTTACCCCTGACCAGCATGTCACCGGTCACTTCGGTCTGTGGTGCATCAATCGTGGCTTTTTGCGTTTTCACCATCACGTTAGCGCTACATTCGATAACCATGTGTTCAATACCCCCCCGGATAATGAGCGTGTGCGAAGCGCGGTTATAGCTGAACTCACCCCCGTCGCTAAATTTGGTACCGCGAACGTTCCTGTCGCTGAACGGTGGTTTATCGACGTCTGAATAGACTGCGCCGAGAATAACGCCATCCTCGCCATTTTCGTCCAGCAGCACTTTGACCTGTTCTCCCACATCCGGGAGCCAGTAATCTTTGTTGTTCTGGGTATTGCGCTGCAGGACGTCAAGCCAGTTGGTGCGCATATTGTCGCACTCCGGCAACCGGACGCGGGCTTTCACTCCATCAGCATCGACAGCACTGACTGTTCCGGTCTGCAGAGTTACACCTGTCATTTTTTCTTCTCCTTTATTACCGTTGAGGTGCTGCCGTCCGGTTTGTAGACGGTCAGCGTCTGGGTCTTGCCGGTCTTGTTGCCTTTTTTCGCCTTGCCCTGAGTCACTGGCCCCCGCGCCACGTCCAGTTCCGTCACATAACCGCTATTGCGGTCAAAAGCGTGTCGGGCAGTAGTTATCAGCCATTGCCCGGATAACTGACCAAAACCCACCAGTTCAATTTTGTTGCCCGCTGTCAGCTGTGGCGTGCCCATTAACGTCAGGGAGCCGTTCTGCTGGTATTCGTTATGGCTGGCCAGCGCGGAGTCCGCCTTGATTTTTGCGCTGTCAGGGTCGCTGACGCGGCTATTGACCTTCAGTGAGTCGGCGCTCGTGACCTTGCCACCTTTGGTCTGTTTACCGCTTTCACTGGTGCCACCATCAGCCTCGTAGACGATCAACTTTTTACTGCTGCTCTTCTGGTGTTTCACCTTTGCGGACTTGTAGACCCGGTTGATGGTGTCGCGCAGGGAAAAGCGTGCGACATCCTGCGGTTTCAGTTGCTTAACCGGCTCCTGTCCACGAAGCGTGGCCAGATGGGAGAAAATCAGCTGGTCACTGACGACCTTCACCGCATAGCCATACTCGCTGGCCAGTCGACGCAGGAAACTGACGTCCGTTTCGGCATACTGCGTCACCCGGTCAATTTTGATGGATTCAATGCTGCCAACCAGCTTCAACTGATGCTTTTTGGCGATACGTCCGGCAATAGCTGCCAGCGTGGTGCTCTCAAAGCCGCGACTGGATTTAGTCCGTAAGGCGTTGTTAACCGATGTGGCCACGCCCCGGATAGCGACAACGGACGCGGGCGAACTCACTTCGATCTCGTCTATCGAGAACGTACCGCAGGACAGCAGTTTCTCGCCCTGATAGCCCATCTTTAGCGTCAGCGTATCACCCTTGCCCGGATACCACTTATCCAGCCACCGACCATCGGTGTCGTCCAGCTCCACCTCAATGGTGTCGGACTCGCTTTTGATATTGTCGCTGTAGGTCACGCGGGTGACATAAGGTGCGATATCGTTAGTGATGTTTTTCTGCAGATACCACAGGGTGAACACCGGACTCAGAACGTCGCTGACGCCAGTCAAAGCTGATGCGGCCTGTGTGGTGCTGTTTACCTCAGCCATGGGGCAATATCCTCTTCTGTACTGGCATCGGTAGCCTCGATAACCGGAATCAATAGCAACAACCCGGAGGGAAGCACCGGCGTGATGGCCACATGCGGGTTAGCGGCGATAATTCGGGGATAACCCAGCGGGTCGCCATAGTACTGCCATGCGAGAGCGTCCCAGCGCTCTCCCTCACGGGTGACATGTTCAAGGAACATCACACACTCCTCGCCAGAATTTTGGCTGCCATAGTGCTTAACCCCGGCGACATGCGGGTGAAGGTGCTGCTGGCGGAGTTAAGCTGCCCGGAAACAGCATCCAGCGCCGCAGCGATATTGCTGCCGTCAACGCCATTCAGCGAAGACTGGGCCTGTTGCACATACGTGGCCGCATCACTGGTGGCTCTGGCCAGACTGACGGCATCAGGCATGGATTCTGAGAGCGCATTAAATGCCGGAACGCTTTGACCTAACGCCCCGGACACGTTGCCCAGTCCGCTCATCAGCCCCGGCACGCGGGTCAGCGCGACGGCGGGGTTATCCTTCATTTTCTGCGCCACCCGAACGGCACTGATGGTGGTCTGGAGAACGGACTGCGCCTGTTTGGCATAGTTGACGCCGTCGCGGACGTACTGTGCCACCCCTGAAGGTGAAGGAACGGCACCCGAAACCGCCCCGACGCCGGGAACCTGCGTGTGTATTGCAGGCGGCTGCAGCGGGTTTTTCGGGTCACCGATATACTCCCGGAGCGATGCAGTGGCGTTGACGGCCAGCACGTTTCCGGTGCTGTCGGTCTGTTCGCTGGTCGCGGTCACGTCGGTAATGACGAACCAGCCGCGATAGTCGCCATTCCCGAAGACCAGCGCCAGCGCCTGATGGGACTTCATGGCCGTTCGCAGTCTCGCCAGCTCCACGTCGGGCACGCAATAATGCTGATGGAAGACCATGCTTATCTGGATTTCGTCCAGCTTGTCGCCGACGAACTGCAGGCCGGGCTTTCCTTCGATGCGGGCGTGTTCGGCATAATCGACCCCGAATGTGGCTTCGAAGCCGTCCCAGTAGGTAATCAGCTCAAACTCAATATCACCCAGTACAGCAAACATTATTCGTACCCCCGACGTTGTTTCTGAGCCATAAGGCGTTCCAGCATTTTCTCCAGCTCATGCAGGCTCATATTCAGTGCGCCGGTAAGCCCGACAGGTGCGGCAGTCTCTTTGCCATTGAGGTAAAACTGGGGATTAAAGCTGACCTGAATACCACCAGAGGTTCCGCCACCGGCAGTTGCCGCGCCACGACCTGAATAACCCGCCGCCATGATTTCCGGCGACGGGATTCGGGGAACATCCGGTGTCATTTCGGTGGCCAGACGCTGACCCGCGAGTGCGGCCAGTGGAGTGGTACGCTGCAGGCCGATAGCGGCCCCCTGGCCTATATTGTCGCCAAAGCCCATAAATACCCGGCTCGGGGAGTGAATACCCAGGGTTTCTTTAAACCAGCCGGAGATCGAATTACCAAAGTTAACGATGGTATCTTTTGCGGCCGCAAGTTTATTGCCGATCCCGTTCACCAGCCCAGCAATCAGGTTGCCGCCGAAGTCAGTAAAGTTTTTCGGCAAGTCGACGCCAAACCAACTCATGACCCCGGCAAAGGCTTTATAGAACAACCCAAGGGGCGACCAGTTCATGATGAGTTTGCCGATGCCAACAATACCGCCGTTAAATGCCGTCTTAATACTGCCCCAGATACCAGAAAACCAACCTGTCACGCTGCCCCACGCCGATTTAATACCGCTCCAGGCACTGCTAAACGCAGAGGTGACCTGCGCCCAGAGTCGCTTAAAGAATGCGGATATTGGCCCCCAGTAGCGGTAAATCAGATAGGCCGCGACAGCGACACCGGTGATGATTAGCCCAATGGGGTTCATCATAAGCGCCCGACCAATGAAGAGAACGGCTCGGCCCGCAAGCATCAGGCCGCGAACCAATCCTCCACCGAGCACACTGGCCAGCGTTCCGGCCCCTTTGGCAACAGCGCTGAAGCCGGTCACCAGCCAGCGGAGTTTGCCGCCTTCACCCAGCGCGAGCGATAGCCGCAACCAGTTGGCCCGCAGGAGCACGGCATTTTTCCAGACGTTGACGAAAGGTGAAATAAGAAGATTCAGCCCGAGCTTGAGGCCGATGGTGGCCATCTTGAACGCAAGTAATGCTCCGATTACCTGGATCGTGCCGCTCACGAGTTGCGGATTAGCCGCGATCCATTTTCCAACGCTGTTCATTATTGGGATGAACGTTTCCCCTAACTGGATCAACGCCGGGCGTAATGATTCACCGATGCTGATAGCCGAGTCGTTAAAGCCAATCTGTGTTCTGCGCCAGCGCCCTTCGAGCGTATCATTCTGTTTCGCTGCATCCTTGTCCAGAGTAGCCATTGCCGAAGGCGTATTCATTTCCTGCTTATTAGACTGGTATTTATCCCAGCCCTGACGCATCGACAGTAGATGGTTGACGGTCTGAATATCAGTGAAGACTTCCGCCAGCCCGAAGGACTCCATCAGCTTTTGCTGGCCTTCCTGATCACCTCTTGAGCCTGCAGCTTTCCATTGCTGTACGAATGCCTTGCCTTTACCGTCGATAAATCGATTGGCAATCATCAGAGAGGCTTCATATTGAGAGAGACCCTGGGCTACATAATTTTGCATTGACCCCTGGTAATCCACGCCAGCCTTAGCGTATTTCTGCGTGGTATCTCCGCGCCCCATTGCCGCCAGCCAGTTGGACATATTGGTGACGGCTTCTTCCGCTGAGCCGCTGCCTTTACCCACTTCCAGACTGGCGACGATCTGGGTTATGGCGTCTTTACCGTAAATACCACGTGCAGCGAAGGCTTTGGCCATACCGGGTAACGCTTTCGCCATATCCTTCAGCTCAAACGAGCCGAGCTTGGCCCCGGTTGCCGCAATCCCAAACGCCTGCTCAAGCTCTTTGGCATCGGTAATTTTCAGCGCATCACTAAAAGCATAGGTCATTTTGGCGAGGTCAGTCATATCCGCTTTGGTGGCCGTGGCCGCTTTACCGAGCATCCCGGCAAAGGTCGCTGCCTGCTGCGGATTCATGCCATCGGCAACCAGTTGGCCAACGCCGCCCAGCAGAGATTCCTGGAGCTGATTGACCTGCAGGGATGCCCGACGAATGGCAGTACCGATGGCCTGTTCCTGCCTTGAATCCAGATCGCCGGTGACGCTGATATCGCGTAGCTGGGATTCAAACGATGAATATTGTTTGACAGATGCCATGACCGGTGCGCCCAGCGTTCGGGCGATACCGTAGGTCTCTGCCCCCTGACCATAGAGCGCCATACGGTTGGATTTAAGCGCATCACTGGTGGCCGATACCGCCGACAGGCGGCGCTGCTGGCGCTCAATCTGCTCCATTGTGCGACTCACGCGCAGCAGATCGCTGTTGAGGCGTTGCATCCGGGAAGAACCCAGCTGACCATAGCGTTCTGTTGCACGGGTTAAGGCGTTCTGACGCTCCTGAAGGCGGCGTGACGTATCGCCGAGAGAGTCAAGGGCGCGTCGGGTACCGCTGACGGCAGAGCGAAAGCTGCTTCCAACAATGCCGCCAATGATGACGCCGACTGAAAATTCACTGGCCACGGTGGTTATCCTCTGAAAGCAAAAAGACAGGAGGGAAATGGTGGGGAACCATAAAGAACAGCCGCGAAGTGCGGCTGCTCGGGGCTGGAGAACTACTGATTGTCGCCGTACTCGCTTTTGATTTGCTCTTCAGCCTGATCCAGCCACATTTCCAGATCGTCAGTATCGAGGGCATCAATCTCCCCTGGCTGAAACCTAAACCACCTCGCCAGCAGCCCCTGCGCCTGCATCAGCGTCTTCGTTGCCCTTGCCCAGCCCAGTGATTTGCTGAAATCGTTTCTGTAGATCCAGATAATCCGCTAAATCCATATTATCCAGGTCTTCAGGAAGCAGACCGGTGCTGCGGGAAATCAGTGGTTCATCCCAGTCATTCGGGTCTTTGTGGACTTTTTTAACCTGCTTGAGGTCTTTAACTGTCAGGCGTTTAAGGGTGAGCTGGGGGATTGATTCACCAGCTGCTGTGGTGAAAGGGTATTTCAGAATAAAGAGTTCGGCTTCAGATTTGGTTTGTGACATGTTCGTGCTCCTGTGTAAGTTCAGAGCAGTATGTCCGGTAAGGAGGGCGACAGATATTAAAGGGGATTAAGAAGAAAGGGGCCGAAGCCCCTGTTATATCAGTGAGTGCGAAAACCCTTGCAGTTGCGCAGGAACGCAATGAGAAGTACCTTTCCTTCGGCTTTACCGATGCCAGTGAACCAGTGGTCGGGTGGCGTCCAGGCTTCAATCAAATCAGCCAGCTTACGGGCCTTTGAACGGGTACAGTCAATCGGATCATTGGTTTTGCGGATATTAAAAAGGTTTTCCACCCCCGGAATATCCAGAATGGTGAACCAGGTACCATTCCCCATGCCAATAGAACTGCAGTTCCCGCCTTTGTCTTCAATCTCGACGGTCAACGTCAGCCCCCGATATTGATGCGGTAGTCAGTCAACTGGTCAACGCCGCCGACGCGGAAGATGTTGGCCAGATAGTCCAGCTCCAGCAGTTCTTCACCGTCCAGCACCTGCTTGATGTACGTACAGGTGAAGCTACTGGAGAACTCAGCATTCTCGTGCTGCTTGAACGTTCCCAGCGGATTCTTCTTGAACATGATCGTCAGGAAGGTGACCAGTGGGATTTCATCAATCAGCCCCTGCGAGCTGTAACGCTGCACGCTGGAGCGGCACTGCAGGGCCAGCGATTTATACGGATTTGCGGCAGACAACATGGCATCGCGATAGAAACTGTTCCACTTGATCTCGCCTTCCATTTTGTCAAAGCCTGCCGGGAGTTCCACCTTGCCCACCATCCCCAGCGCTTTGTGCTCCTGCATGGTCATGGACACGTCAGGGAGTTTGACCTCCTCGGCCCGGCCCAGCAGGTTAGCGCCATCGAGATAGATGTTGGCATTGGTGATGCGGTTGATTTCAATCTTTGCCATCAGCTATTCCCCTTCAGGGTTAACAGGTATTCCGAGGTGATCTCGGTCTCAAACGTCAGTCGCTCCAGCGGCGGTGGCGGCGTGTATTTATAGCTCAGCAACAGGTGACCGGCGGCCAGTTCCGTCTCTTCGTTACGGGCCGGATCGAACCAGCATTTAAAGCCCAGCAGCGCCCCGTCGCCAATCAGCTTACGACCATAGGCGTTGACCGATTCCGTCAGCGCATCAATCAGTGCCTGGGTGATGGGCATATCGATGTATTGCTGGCTGAAGTAGCGCAGGGACTCGTTGATCACATCGCCAGTGCGACGCACGTTCTCGAAGTTGCGCATATGCGTCACCGTTGGCCATGCTGCCATACGGTTGCCCCACAGACGCAGGCCGCTGCCATAGCTGCTGAAGACTGTGGTGATACCCTGTTCGTTAAGCAGGTTCACCTCGCTCTGCGGGTCGTCAATCATCGCCGACAGCTGACGCTCCACGCCGGTGATGCCCATGATTTCCTGGTTGGATGAAGACCACCAGTAACCCTTATCCAGGTCAACTTTGGCACGCAGACCGGCAGCACGCTGGCTCAGTGGTTCCAGTCGTTCGCTGTTGGTGGCCGCGTCATAGACCTTAACGTGTGGATAACAGAGACGGACGCGATCGGAACTGGTGTTGAAGTTGATGGTGCCTTCCGGGCCACGTCCCGTCAGCGCCTGCGCAAAGGTTGTGCCAATTGGCGCGTCGATGTAGGTCACCGCCCCCAGCTTTTCAGCCATGGCAATAAGCTCCACCGAGACGCTGTTCTGGGTGCAGAACACAGGAGCAATCAGGATTTTGGCGAAGTAGCCAAACAGGTTGAAGCTGTCATTAAGCAGCTTCATGCCGGTACGGTTGCCCGCTGCGTTAACAGCACCGATGATATCAGCCGAGGTGACTTTGGTCGGGTCAGCATGGTTATAGCTGGCCGTCGCGGTTGCGCCCGCCGCAATGCTTTTCCCGAGGCTGGTAATCACGCCGCTCTGCGCATCAAGCGAGTAGTCTTCACCCTCGACATAGGGCTGACCATCGCTGGCCGGTTTCAGTACCAGCTGCGCGACCACTGGATTAGCCAGCCGGGCTTTGCCCGTCGCTTTATCGAACGTTACATCTTCATCGGCTACAGCGGTTTTATGCACAGCTGGATCAAGCACGTTAATCACCAGAACAGTGCCTGCGCCATGGTCGTAGATGGCATCCAGCGCCTGCGGAATGGTAAAGCCAGTAAGCTGGTTGCCAAATGCTGCTGCATCTTTCTCAGACAGGCACTGCACCAGCGTATTGACGTCACCCATCGGGGCGGTACCAATCAGACCAATAACAGCGGACTTCACCGTCTTAACCGGGCGGGCACCGTTTTCGACCTCAATGGTTTCGACACCATGCAGATAGTTAGCTGCCATGGGAGTCCTCCGTTTTCACATCGTTGTCGCCGCCGTTCTTGCGCTTTGGTAACTGAGGCGCGGGTGTGCTGGCGGGTTTGGTTTCTTCAGGCACCGGCGTCAAATGCTTCAGCGCCACCAGTACCTTCACATAGTCATGCTCCTCCGGCAGGGTGACGTTCTTCCCTGACCAGAGCAGGATTTCGGTTCCGTCCGACAGCGTGACGCCGCTGGCCGGGCCGGAATAGCGGTATTCTTTCATCACTCGCTTTCCTCATAATTCACTTCGGTTAACAGCGGGCCGGACGGTAAGTCGCTGTCTTCGATAAAGACGCTTTCAGTGGCAAAGTCGAGGGCGTACTGCCACAGCCCCTTGACCTCACCGATAAACACCTCGCGGGTCAGCCAGATACGACGGCGGCAGTTCGGCGGGGTGTAGCCGCCGAGAATGCGGCGCACCACGTCGAGCACATCCACCGCGCCCTGTTTACCGTTGAGCTGGCGGAAGACCACCGTGACGCACAGCTGGATGGTCTGAGGCTGGATCACCGCACCGATATCATTGGGCTTGTCGAAGCGCGACCCGGCATAACTCACCAACAGCGCTCCCTTCGGATGGTTGAGGCGGTATTCCGCTGGTTTTTCCGGGAAGTATTCCACCGCAAGCGTCGGGAGTTTTTCCCTAAGGCGGGCGACAACCGCATCAATAACGGGCAGAACGTTCATCAGTATTTCTCCAGTAAGCCATCGCGCCCGCCAAAGGTGGGACGGCGTGCCCGTGCCCGGATTTCACCGGACTCAGGCACATCTTTCTGGGTCGACTGCAGCCCCAGCGTGAGTTTCCCGTCGCGAATGGCCTCCAGTTGCCGTCGTGCTTCCTTGTTATCGTCCTTGACGGTGTCAGGCAGGTCACCTTCAGGACGGCGGACGTACAGACGGTATCGGGTCAACGTGATGGCAATGTCCCGCAGAACGGTCGGCACTTCCGTCAGCGGCAGGGTATAGCGCCCACGCAGGTGGGCATCTATCAGTTCACCGGCGTAGCGGATGCAACTCTCAACCACGGTAGCATTGACCGGAGGCTGCTCATCAAAGCCAACCGACTCGTTAGTCAGCTCAATGAGCGTCCTTTCCGGTACCTGCTCAAGCAAATCCGCCAGGGTGCAGTACATGTCACACCCCGCGCAGGATGCGGATAACGTCGCCTTCTGCCAGCGCCTCATCCAGCGCAATCCCGGCAGAAATACCCGCTGGGGTGTCGCCCGATGCGGCAGTCTGGGGGACTGCGCAGGCGTTGGCATCGGACTGGACATTCTGGCCTTTTGTGACAGCCGCGCCGACTTCGACGGCGACGATACCCAGAACGTTGACCGGGGTTAAATCACCGGCAGCGGCATCAACTTCTGCCACACCGAGTGCCACAGCACCGGCCTGACAGGGGGCATTATCGGCACCGACAAAACGCTGCTGGGTTAGCGCCGCACTGGCCGTAACGGTGGTGGTCAGAATGACCTGCTGAGTGGTACCCATGACGCTCTCCTTATTTCACAATGTTGGTGACGAGATACCCGGCATCACCGCCGACCACGGCGACTTTGTAGATATCGGTATAACGGCAGTACTTCACCTTGCCGCCGACGCCGTCGTATTTGTCCGCCACCGGCATGCCCTTACGACGCAGGGTATAACCGAACGATGGTTCGTTTTCGTCGGCACTGTCGGTGCCCGGCTGGGGTTTACCGACGTAATGCAGCATCAGGTTATCGGCCCAGACATCGGTCGGGGTCTTGTCCTTATTCTGTGCGTCTTTCATTGAGGCCATGGATACCGGCTCACCGATCACCACGTCTTCCAGCTGGAAAAGGTCTTTCAAAATCTCGATGGTGATACGTTTGCGCTCGTTGGCTCCGATCGCGGCCTGGATCGCCGGATGGAACTTCAGCAGTGACATGACGCTGGCACCCATGGTCATCAGGTTCGGGCGTAGGCCTGTTTTATTACGTACAGCCTCGATACCGGCTTCGATGACGGTGATTGGATTACCCTTGCCATCCACCCAGCGTTCAGCGGCAGCCAGTGCTTTAACGGACGATGCCGGGTAGACGTTTTTATCCTGGGCCAGGCGGGCTGCGTACAGTTCACGCTTCAGGTTGACGCCGCTGGTGACGCGACGAATGGCTTTGGCTTCTTCGTTGAACATTGACTCCGCCTGCTCGCGATAGTCCACCGGCGCGGCCAGATCGTGCTCATTAAGAACCAGATCCAGTTTGCCGGTTTTCTCACGTACCAGGACGTTGCTGTCAGCTCCCACGGCACGCTCGGTGTCGTACTCCACAAAAGCCGATTTGCCGAAGGTCGGCACGGTCACGCCTTCCTTGTCGGTCTGGACAATCGGGAAGATGTGCTCACCGATGAACGCGGCATTTTTATAGCCGCGTGCGATGCTGGTCAGCACCGGATCAACGACGCGCTTACCCTTTAAATAATCAGACATGCTCTCTCCTTAATTACAGGCAGCGTGAGACAGCAGCGTCGTAGCTGATGCCTTCTTTTTTCGACAAATCCAGCGCTTTCTGATGCAGCGCCAGACGCTCTGGGTCGGCTTCAGCAAACTCTGCTGAAGGCGTTGAAACACCGGTATCCACACGGTCTTTGGTTGCATGCTCGCTAAAGTTCAGCACCGGTGCCGAGCCATCCAGCAATGTCTTGAACGCCGTGGCAAGCGGCGTGCGGGTGTCGCCTTCGGCAAATTCCACCGGCTTATCGCCAGCAGAGACCGCATCCAGAATGGCGACAACAACGGACTTCGCTGCTGGGGCCAGTTGACCGCCGCTTACCAGTTTCTCAGCGTAGGAAACGTTGTCAGCGTGCAGCTTCTCCTGCTGACTCTTCGCATCCAGCTCGGCTCGCTGGGTGGCCTCAGCCTTCAGGCGGGTGTTTTCCGCCTGAAGGGCTTCAATTTCTTCTTTGGTCATCGTGTCGTTCTCTTGTTGAGGGTTAGGGTTTGATTCGCTGAAGTCCGGCACGGCCTGCACCGGCTCGCGGTACGCTTCTTCTCGCAGGGAATCAACCTGCCATGACGGAAGTACCTTATCGGTTTCATCCAGCCCGAACTGGCCGATCAGAAAGTCACGCAGCCGTCCCCAGAGAGAGGCATTGGTGATATCGCCCCAGTCGGCAAACTCGACGACGCCTTCTTCTGACTCGCCAAATGACACCTGCTTCAGCCCCTTAATAGAGGGAGGCTGCGCCCCCAGAAAACCGACGTGGCGAAGGTAAAGCGTGCCGGGTTTCGGGTTATTGGGTGAGTCAGGGAGATAGAACGAGGCGGAAACTTTCTTGAAACGCCCGTTGCCTACCAGCTCGGCAAACTGCGGGTCGAGCTGTTCAGGCTCGGCCAGCAGGTCAGCGCCGCTGAGTGACAGGGATTTCACCCAGCCCCACGCCGGGTCTTCCGTTTTAGGGTGACCAATAACGAGCGGCGCTTCATGGACGGACGGGTCATAGGCTTTTACGCAGGCGGCAAGATCGCTTTGCGTGAACGGCAGTTTCGTGCCGTGCATGTCGGTATGAGTACCGGCTTTAAAAATATGAATGGCTGACATTTTGCTGTCCCGCGTGATGTTGTCGGAGACAGTTTGTGGAAAAGCCGCGAAGAGCGCTTTTAATCTGCTTTAGAAAAAATAAGGGGGGATACGACAGAGAGAGGGAAGCAGGAGCGATTAAAGCCGTAAACGAGGGGGCTGTAAACCTTTATAAAGGCTCCGGGGCGGGTAACGCGGTAAATCGCCCGCCCCGGAGGGTTAAAATCAACGACGGGCCGCAGATTCAAGATGACGCACAATCGTATCAAGAATGGGAACGACCACATCAGACTGCAGCTCACCGTCCCCTGTCATCGGCAGGAACGGACGCGCCGGAAGCTCAACGGACTCATTGCGCCCCGTTTTACCACCGAACTGGTGAATCGGGCCATAAACGACGTTAGTACCAACCGCTGCCTGCCTGTCGTCATGGTCTGTAGATACTGACCCCATCAGCCGTCCGGTGAGTTGCAGCGTCTGACCATCACGATCCTGCGCGGCGAGCGACGGCGTCCAGCCCGGACGGCCCTCATCCAGAAAGTTAAACTGCGTTTCCGCCAGCAGGGTTCCGGCGATTTTGCGCATCGCAGGCTCCAGGTCTGTGGCAGCTAAATCCAGCGCCCGCAGACTCCGGCGCAGGGACTCATCGTTAATGGTGATATTGACCAGATTATCGGAAGCCATCGTTATCCTCTCAGTTCCCGCTGTGCCAGCGGTTGTAGCGTGCCCTGATAACGGGCAAGGTCAGGACGGTAAGCCGCACCCGGCGCATAAGACCAGCCGACGTCGGTGGCCACCTTCGTGGTACCGGTGTTGAAGGTGGCGACGTTCTGCATCTCGCCGGTTTTCTCCGACACCAGCTTCAGCTCCCAGCCCATAGCAGAACCTGAATTCACCACCTTCAAACCACGGGCGCGCACATCTGCCGCGCTCAGGGCAATCACCCCACAGCGACAGCGCCAGCCGTTCGGCGGGTAGAACGCCTGCCAGAACGGGTCATCATAACGCAGCACCAGATTGTGAAGCAGCAGATGCGCCTTGCGGGTATGGCTGTCGTTGATGCCGGTATACATCCAGTACGGCCTGTCGTCGACGTTCTCCATCTGTTCGGCCCAGCGCCCGGCGCTGTAGAGCACGGACATATTGGTGCGAAAGATGGTGTCGAGACGCCACGGGCTACCCTGCTGGATAGTCACCGGCTCACCCGTTACCGGGTCGGTGGTGTCACGCGGCCCCCACCATCCCTTACGCTGCAGCTCCGGCTCCAGCTCCTTTCTGAACCAGCGGTCTGTCTTCCCCTCGTCCAGCGCTTTCTGCAGGGCGCTTCGGATATCCTCCAGAATATCGAGGCGGGTCACTTTGGCGACGGTAAAAGCGCGGGCATGCGCATCCTGCCACATCTCCTCCCAGTCCCAGGTGATTTTATACCCTTTGGATTTCAGGTAACTGATAGCCCGCTTCGGGGGAAGCGTCATGCAGTACGCCAGCTCAGCCGTGGTCACGCTCATGCAGACGCCCCCAGAGTGTTGAGACAAACAGGATACGGGCCAGCCGCTCCTGCAGGTCATCCGCGTTCATCTGCGGGTACAGTTCGGCCAGCGAACCCAGCAGCGCCGAGGGGTTAACACCGCCTTCAACCTGCTTAAACAGCGGTGCCAGCACAGGCTCAAGCACGCCGTTTAACGAGCCGCCGTTCATCAGAATATCCAGCGCATCATCCAGATCCTGCTGAGCCTGAATATCGGCATCAATCGCCTCGGCGAACGACAGCGGCAGTATGTTGTTCTTCTGGCGTTCTGACGGCGGTGTCTCGTCAATATCACCGTCCAGCAGCTGGTACTCGCGTTTGAAGTATTGCGACGTGAAGACCACACCGGCGCGGCTGAGTTTCTCATCGCGGGTGGCCTGCGTATCGTCGACCGTTCCCTGTTCCCACATCTTCCAGACGGGGCTGGCCACATCGCCAAAGTTCAGCGAGACGGCCTGACGGATAACCTGATTCACTGCACTCACTACAATCTCGGCGTCGGCATCGCGGATATCACTGGTGACTTCCAGCCCGGCCTGCGCAGAGGCGCGGTTGCTGTTCGCCTCGGTGGTCTGGTTCTGCCCCAGCAGGGCAATAGAGATTTCACTGCGGGCGAGCGTAATCAGATTCTGGTAAATATCGCTGCTGTCGGCTTTGCCTGCGGCCTCTTTGATTTCGATAGAGGAATCATCAGGAATAGCCGCCACGGCGTCCTCGACCATCGCCTCCATGGAGTCCAGCAGCAGGTCAATCTCGCCCTGAGCCGTACCGCGTGGATGCTTACCGATAACCCACGGCGAGCCAAATTTCTCGGCAAAGCGCACCCAGAACTTCATCCCGCCTTTCTTGAACGTCACAGGCCAGAAGCACATCGACAAATCAGGGAAGCCATACGGGTTGTCGTAGGTCGCATCCTGACGCGGTACCACGAATTTATTCAGTGGTACGGGTTCGCCCTCCAGCCCGGCGTCTTTAGCCCGGAATCGCAGCAGGTTGTCGTTGTCGAACTGGAACCACTCGGGTGGTTTGCCCACGATGTCGGTGATGGCCCAGGACTTAACGGAACGGCCCCACATGATTTCACAGGGCTGGTATCCGTAGAGCACGGCGTCGGTCATCTCGCCGATGATGCGGGAGATATCGAGGTCGTCGAGCATGTCATTAATAAAGCTGAATACCCGCTCCGGGGCATGACCACGCTCAAGCCCACGCTCCAGCGACTTAACCGCAGCTTTACGTCGGCGGATACAGCCACCAACCAGCGGGTCGGTACGCAGCTCGCGATAGATGCGGATATCCCGGCCCTGTGATTTGAGAATAGGATCGGGATTGGGCAGGTACATACCCAGACCGAAGAAGTCGATGGAGCGGCTGCGTGATGCAATCTGCTCCGTCAGCGTCTTGTTCGGCTCGGCAAAGCTGACAAATTCATTGGGTGAAACCCAGAGTCCACGCGGCATCAATAACCCTCCAGCATACGGGCCGACTGGCGACGACGGCGTGAGCTTGCCTTCACCGGCCCTTTGTTAATTTCACGGCTGGCAAAGTACGCCAGCGCCAGCGAGATAGCCGAGTCCCCGTGGCGCTTGCCACTGTCCGACTTCGCTTTTGACCGCTGTTCAGGCACGCGGGGAACGCCGTTAACCACCTGAACGGCCCGCAGGTCATCCAGCGTGTCTTCATCCTTCGGCAAATCAATCAGGTTGCCATCCTCCAGCGCCGCCTTAACCGGCGGCATATGCTCGCGGTACCAGCTCTCGGTAGGCATAACCTGCTTCACCCGGCTGGAGCCGTAGCGCTGCATGGCGTATTCAGCGAGGTAAGAGCCGTTACCACGGGCATCAAGTGCCGCGCCCATCAGGTTTGGCAGACCGTCCATCAGGTACCAGGTGATTTGTTCCTGCTGCTTGAACGGCACATTACGCAGCTCCATCACGAACGGTACGCGGCGTACCAGGTTCTTCTCCTGCAGCAGTGGATAGTCCACCGACAGGTCACCGCTGCGGCCAAAGTCACGCCCTAAAAATGAGCGGGCATCAGCGGGGAGCGCCTCCAGCAGCGGCTTCAGATTCTCATCCAGCCAGTCCTGTGTATCACTGAAGCGCTCAGCGTCGGGCTTCAGCTCGTAGCCCTCAGGGCAGGTCAGACGCAGCACCGGCGTATCGGGTGACATACGGGACTCAATCAGAGCGCGGGACAGCCAGGCACCGCCGCCATTGGCCGGGATACAGTCAAGCTCTTCGGATGCGCCGGTGCCGTAGAACTTGTACACCGACGCCATCCACGCCTGTTCAGCGTCCTGCGTCCATTCCTTCCCGGTTCGCAGGCAGACACGGTGAAACAAACCCTGCGCAACGGCTTCTTTGAAGGCAATTCGCTGTACGCTGCCCCCCTGACGTCCGGCACGGATATCGCCAATAAGCGTATTGAACGGGTTGTCGTCACCGTCATGGGTAGAGATAACGCGCACCTTACCGCCCCAGATAAGCATCGCCAGCGCCGCTTTCAGCAGTTCATCCAGTTGCTCATGGAACGCGGCCTCATCAATAACGATAATGCCCTGACGGCCACGCAGGTTAGACGGGCGACTGGAGAGCGCGACAACGCGGAAGCCGGAGTCGGGAAACTTGATGGTGTAGGTCTTGATGTGCTTATCGTCTTCGTCCTCTTCCCAGAAACCTTCTTCAATCTCGCTGGCGGCGTAGTTGAATGCCCGCGCCCACATGGCGCAGGCCTGGATATACTCGACGGTCATGTCCTGGTTATAGGCGATGTAATAGACGTTCATGCCACCGGCAGGAGCCGAAGAGGCAGCGGTCAGCACGTTATCAGACGCCTCTGCCCAGGTAATACCGGTACGGCGACTCTTCTCAATCACCTTGAGCGGAGACGTATCAGCCACCCAACGCTGCTGGTAAGGCATAAGAACGGCAGGCACATCCAGTGCCGATGTATCAGGCAGAACGGGGGCAAGCTGACTCATGTGGCAATCCCCAGTATTTCACGTCGTAGTGCCTGTACGGCATCAGCTGACAGGCCACCCTTGCGGGCAATCTTCTCGGCGTTACCCGCCGCCAGCCGGGCACGGTCACGGACTTCGCTCTGAAACTTCTTCAGGTTGACGGAGGCGCGGGACAGCGTGGCCACGTTTTTGGCAACCTTGGACAGCAGCGCCACGCGCTCTTTGGGGTCGACTTCGCCTTCTTCCGCTTCCTGCAACTGGACGATACTCTCGAACAGCTCGGTCTGGATCAGGGCGATGACGGCCTCCGAACGCGCATCCTGATCGTCAGCCGCACCTTCGGTCAGCATACGGGCCGCTTCGGTGGCCGCACGGATGGCACCATAGCGGCGCTCAATCTTCTGGCCATAGCGATGGATAGCCGATTTGCTGATGACGTAACCCTGCTCACGCAGCAGGGACTCCAGTTCGGAATAGCCGCTGAAGCCGGATTCATTCAGCGCCCGCTCAAGCCAGCGCCGCACGTTTTCCGGCAGCTTATCTATCGTGCTGCGTCTGGCCATCATTCACTCCAGTACTTTTCCGGGCGGGCAATGCCGGGGCCGCATTCAACGGTATATTCCACCAGGTCAACACCGAGGCGGGTCAGATCGGCAAACCAGTCGCCGGACGGCTTCTTCTCCAGATCAACCATCTTGCGGTCAGCCAGATAGTCCAGCTCCCGACGCAGCTCAAGATGCGTGGTGTCCGGGTAGATGGCGCGGGACACATCCAGCAGCAGCGTTTCGCTGGCGGTATACGGGCGGGTTTTGTTCAGAGCGACCAGCAGACTCCAGCGCAGGGATTCCCGGCGCACGCGGGCGATATCAACCATGGTGACCTCCTGTATGACGGTACTGTTGTACCACTTCCAGTTTGTTGTAAAGTGCGTCCAGCTTGGCCTCGATGACCGTCTGACCCCGGATATAATCCTCGCGACGGACATAGTTGAGGGGCAGTTCAGCCCGGAAGCGCATAAATTCTTTTTCCAGCTCACCCCAGTTGGAGGCGGACTGCTGCAGCGACTGCTCAAGCGAGGCGAATCGCGCCGCCTGACGCTCCTCAGCCTTGCCAAATAACCATTTGGCGATGCCGCCGACAAAACTCATAAAGGTGATGAGAAAGCCCACCACCGTCCAGAATTCAACCTGCAACGTCATTTCTGTAATCCTTCTCGTTCATCCAGCAGACCGTTTATCTGGCCTCGCCAGACGCGGCACTGTCTGGCGTTGTCGATGATGTTGGCGAGGACGTCACGTTGTGAGACGCCTGAGTTGCGTAGCCCGGCGTCAGGGGCTTCAGGAGGCCGGGGCGCTGTGCCAGCACCGGGGATAGCGGTGGTAGTGCTGCCTGTATGACCGCTGTCGACGGTTGCGTCGTCATATCCGAGGGCTGCGTTGTACTGGCGCACGAAACCGCGAGTAAACACGCACTCAATGGGATGGCTCTTACCTTTTTCATCAATCCAGCGCTGTGTGACATCATCAATTTTCTCTTTTAGTTGTTGGTTCTGGTTTTCAAGCAGCGATACCTGCTCAAGGTAATCGGCCTCTGCCTGATGGCCTGCGGCTACCTGCTCCTGATAGCGTTTTGCCCAGGCCCGCAGCGCGGTGTTCTCCATCTCCGTCTGCTCACGGCGGTAGGTATCGAACTGCGACTGCAGCTGACTGAGTGAGGCATTCCCGTCGCGCTCAGCGCTGTCGTGTCCCTCGCTGTAGCCCCAGCGGTAGAGGCCATACACTACGCCCGCAACCGCAACGGCCAGCAGCATGCCTCGCCATGGGAGTTTTTTTATCAGGCTAGTCCACACAGCTGCCGCCTCCCCAGGTGAGATAGCGCGGGGCCAGTTCGTGCAGGATGCGCTGCGGATAGTGACGGTTCTCCCGCCAGTTGGCAGCGCTGCGCCCGGCATTCACCGTGGCGACATGCTCAAACCAGCGGGTACCGTCCAGCCCGTTCTGCACGGCCAGACGCTTATCACGCTGTACCCAGCCCAGTCCGCCGTTGTATCCCGACAGCGTCATGGCCATCCGCTCACAGTTATTGGCGGCACTGACGCGCTGCCACAGCCAGCGGTCATAGCTGACCAGCGCCCGGATGGCCCATGCAGGATTAAACGGCTCGCGGCTGTTCAGCCCCGGTACCATCTGGCTGATCCAGTCGGCAGTGGCAGGCATAAACTGTGCCATCCCCTGAGCACCCACCGGCGATACGGCATCGGGTCGCCATCCACTCTCCTGATGCAGCTGCGCGGCAAAGTCTGCCACCGGCGCTGACATCCCCCATTCAAGCCGGGCATTACGGATCACATCGGCGCGGTACTGCAGGGCTGCGTGCGGAGGCTGTGCCGCTCTGGCCTGGCTGAAGAAACCACCGCACCAGAGCAGCCAGGCGATCACCAGGTTGCCAGCAAGCTGCCACCAGAAGCTATGCCTGTCGTTGCGTGGTTCACCATGCTTGATGGCGGTCACGCCCAGACCAAAGGCCAGCAGGATGATGAGTGTGATTTGAGGCCAGCTCATGGTTACAGTCCCGTCGCCACGGCCAGACAGACCGCTGCAACAATCAGCGCTCGGCGGATCAATGCGGCAGAAAAGACCAGGTGGAGACCTGTCTGTACCGGGTAACGACCAGACGCCATCAGCGTTTCATCATGCTTCAGGTACTGGCCGGGGCGGGCTTTGGGGAACAACGAACGATCGAGCCAGTAGCCGAGTACCGCGGCGAGCGTGATGAGCGACAGCTTGTAGACCACCACCGGCAGCTGCTGCGGCGATACCAGACCGATGGTACCGAGCAGCAGCACAGCGGTCAGCAGCCAGCCGCTGAGTCGGGGCTTTTTAACGGTGGGAATAATTTTCTTCAGGTTTTTCATGGTGCGTCTCCTTGTTGTGTGGGAGACAGCATCACAAATGTCGGGGGAAAGGGATTTTAAACAGCGTTAATAGTGAAGCGATGGGGCAAAACGCATGATTACTTTGAAAGAACGACAAGCCGGGTGCACCAATACCTGACTAGCCAACAAACACAGATATTTTTCTGAAGGGGAAACGTATGACTTCGGCAACGGCTAAATCAAGCTCACTCTGCCTGATGGGGATCACCTGCGATGAGTATGAAACTGCGGCAAAAATTTACACCCTCAGCGTCAATGCTGACAATCTTGCAGAGGCAATAAGAGAGATGCAAACCGCGCTTGAGCAGGTGGAGAAAACGCCACGAATGCTCCCTGAAAATAAGCTGAAAGGAATACTCATTGGACAGATAAGACTGACCATCAGCGCCAATCCAAAAAGCAGATCGGCTTGCTAACTATCTGGCCGTCATATTGCTCATTCCGTTACCCGCCTGCCTGTTGATGCCGGAAGTGGGATCAGTATCTCCCAGAATGGATCTTCACCATTTGCATAGGTAAGACTTTCACCTGACCAGTACAGATGCGCCCGACGATATATATCCAGAAGCGGACCATCGCTGTTAAGCAGTCTCATATCACCACGGTGAACAGGGTTCTGGTTCCTTACTTCATATATCGGCGCTGTCCGTATTCCATCATCACCACGCTCGTTGGCCAGCAATTCCCTGAATTGTTTAACCTCACTGATTTCCTGACAGGCAAACAGCGACTGATATCGGGACGGTTTATCAGGAAAGTCGCTACGCCGTACAAGTTCAAGGATGAGACCAATCAGTAAGGCGCTGTCCCTTTGATGGTCTTCATCGAAAAGCGCAGGGTTGTAGAGGTAGTTATGGCCGTGCTTTGACAACCCTTCTGGATACATTTGATTCAGGAAATCAGCCAGCTCTGGCTGTTTTGGGGTGTAGTGACGCAGCGGTATCTCATGGAGTGAACGCAGGCTATTAGCGGAATCAAGCGTGTAATACTTTTCCAACGGAAGGTACATCCTTATCAAATCAGCTAAATGACGTGCTCTTATGCCGCCATCCAGTAAACCGCATTAATAGCATGCGGGTATCCCTAAGCCTCATCCTGACAGTGAAAGAACGACCAGCCCGGTGCGTCAACACCGGGCTGGCCATCAACCCACAGATATGCGCTGTGAGCCAACCAGGGTTCAGTCAGTCTCGCGAGACCGGACTAGCCTGCCATATTTTCACTGACTGTAAAAGGCTTACGGATAATGAAAGAACAATCTTTGCCCATCGTTCCATGGATCGGCGGTAAACGCCGTCTGGCCAAACATATTTTGCCGCTTTTCCCAGCTCATACCTGTTATGTAGAGCCATTCAGCGGCGCAGCTGCTCTGTATTTTCTCAAGACCCCCAGCAAGACCGAAGTAATCAACGATATCAATGGGGAACTCGTGAACTTATACCGGGTAGTGAAACACCATCTGGAAGAGTTTGTCCGGCAGTTTAAATGGGCGCTGGTGAGTCGCCAGATCTACAAATGGTTGCAGGATACGCCAGAAGAAACACTGACTGATATACAGCGTGCAGCCCGGTTCTACTACCTCCAGAAGCAGGCATTTGGCGGCAAGGTTGCAGATCACACCTTTGGTACCTCCACCACCAGTGCGCCACGCTTTAACCTGCTGCGCATCGAGGAGGAGTTGTCGATGGCGCACCTACGCCTGTCGAGAACATTGATAGAACATCTGGACTGGCAACAATGCATAAAGCGCTATGACCGCCCCCATACGCTGTTTTACTGCGACCCACCATACTGGGGAACGGAAGGCTACGGCGTGGAGTTTGGGCTGGAAAACTATGACCACATGGCGGAACTGGCGCGTAGTATCAAAGGGAAGATGATTATTTCGGTGAACGATATCCCAGAAATGCGGCAGGCATTCGACGGCCTGAATATCCAGACGGTGGATATCAGTTACAACCTTAAAGTCACCGGGAAAGCCTCACGACGGAAAGAGTTAGTGATTTGTAATTTTTGACGGTTAGGCGAGCAAAGGAGGTGAAGTTTCTACACCACCTCCTTCATCTCGAAGTGAGTGCGACTAACGGGATTTTTCTTTATCGAGTTTTATGACCATATCACCACCGGGTACATCCATTCTGTCGAGACAAACGGACTGGCAGGCTGATTTAGATATTTTCACTTCATGGGCATTATTCGATATAAATAAGAAGCAGTTATTCCCAGAGGCAGCGTAATCATTCGGGATATTATTATCGTCTTTGATATGGAATTGCACTGTTGTTATTGGCCGCATGCTGTCATCAGACACCTCAAACTTATCGAAATTAACAGCATATTTGTCCAGACCTGGGCACTGTTGGCGAATAAAAGGCAGCTCGCGCTTTACAATCGGATTATCGGTCTCAACACTAAAGACAGCGTGATCTGCTGCTGAGCTTTGTACGTCAGTAGGGTCAGCATTATCTCCACACCCAGCCAGAAGAAAAATCGTTGGTAATAGAAATTTTCGTATAGTCATATTATTAGCTCTTCAATGTTCTTAATAGGAACAAATTAACCCACATTTTTTAAATTTTTAAGCTTTGAGGACAACTCCTGAAGTTGCTTTTCCATCTCAATTACACGCTGTTTTTCTTCAGCGCCTCGCATGAGATCTCGTCGAACCTCAGGGTCGAGCTGATTTAATAGCTCAAGCATTTTAAGGTCTGCTTGACTGAAGCTTTGCGTTGCTGGTTCAGCCTTTGGCACCTCACTCTCATCCTCCCCCTTGCCGGTTAGTAACCAGTCAAGGGAGATTCCCCTTTCCTCAGCAATGTTTATGCAAATTGAATAAGGCACAGAGTCTCGCTTTCTCCAGCTAGCTAAAGTCTGTCTGTTAACGTTCAGCGCCCGAGCCAGCTCACTGTCGTTATCGACATTAAACAGTGACATGAGTCGCAGAAGCACTGCATCAACGGCCTTTTTATTCATTTCAAATAAATCCCACTTGAGTTATTCATTTTGAATAAGTACACTTATTCATATTGAGTACATCATAACCCAACAGGAACACGGTGCATATGAACAAACAACAGGTTCGAGCACGACTGGTTGAACGGGGCAGCAGCCTGCGCCAGTTCGCGCTTAACGCAGGCTATGAGCCGCGAACTGTCACCCAAGCGGTAAGCCGCTGGGCTGGCAAAAATGAGCTTCCTCGTGGACGTCTGACGTATCGCATTCTGCGCGATCTGTCTGTCGTGATCGGCAAAGAAGTTACACCGGGCATCCTTCAGGAGGCCTCATGAGCAAAACAAATATTTCCAGCTCTGGCTCTCGCATCTTGCGAGTTCTTAAAGCGCTTCGCGGTCATGCCCTGAACGGTGTTTCAAACGGTGAGTTGGCCTCAGCCCTCGGAGAATCACCGGCCAATATCAACCGGGCGTTGAATACCCTTATTGAAGAAGGTCTTGCACTGAAACTCGACAACGGCCGCTTTGCACCTGGCGTCCAGCTTTTGCAAATCGCCATGGCGCACAGCAGCGAGATGGCTCGGGCACAAGATCGCATCAATGAAATTAACCAGCGCGTCATGGCTGGCAGCCGCTAAGGAGAAATTATGGGACGTACAAAATCACAATCAGTTGAATTAGTTGAAGATGCACCACTAGGCGGCGACCTTAACATCAGCCTCAATGCAATGACTGAACATCGCCTTGAAATCATGCAGCAGTTTGGTGATGGCCTGCCGTATGAACGAGATCGTATCGTACATGAGACGCGTTTTTACATGGCGCAGAGTGCGGAAGCCATGCTTGAAGCGGGTAAGAGGCTGGTTATTCTTAAAGAGAATGAACCGCATGGTGACTTTATTGAAATAGTTGAATCTCAGTTATCTCTACCAAAGCGGACTGCACAGGTAATGATGCAGGCATCACTCAAATATCTTTCCCCAAAACTTGAATCAAAAGCGCAAGCGCTTGCGCTTTTGGGAAAAACAAAACTCTTCGAGTTGATGACCGAAGATGATGACGATCTGGTCGAATTGGCTGATGGTGGCACTGTTGCCGGTATGACACTTGACGATATCGATCGCATGACCAGCCGTGAACTGAAAGCTGCATTGCGCGAAGCCCGCGAAACCAACTCAGCACAGCAGCGTGTTCTCGCTGACAAGAATGAGAAGATTGACGCGCTCTCCACCAAACTAGAGAAAAAATCCCGTATCCAGCCACCCAAGCCTGACGAAGAGGTGAAGAAACTGCGGGCTGAGGTAACAGCATTATCCACTGAAGCGGAATCAGCCATCACCGTTCGCCTTTTCAGTGCGTTTGAAACTCTGTGCGCATATTGCGCAGAAAATCAGATTGATACGCCCAAAGATTTTATGGCAGGGCTTGTTTGTGAGCTGGAATATGCCGCCCGCAGCCTTCGTTCGACCTTTGACCTTCCAGATACCCCGACAGGCAACGCTGCTCCAGCCTGGCTGACTGAGCCAGAACCTGAGATTAACCGGCAGGAGGCGTAACCGATGAGCGCCGCCCTGACTGAACGACTGGTTTCTGTTGCCCGCGCGGCACGTGACGCGGGGCATGGAAAGCGCGGTGCGGTATATGACGCAGCCTGCGCTGAACTGGGCCTCTCCCGCGCCACACTACTGCGCAAGCTGAAGGAGGTATCTGTGACTGATAAACGTAAAAAACGCGTTGATGCCGGACGCAGCGCCCTGAGTCGCGAAGAAGCCGCGCTGATATCCGCCACGCTGCGCGAGGCCACCCGTAAGAACGGTAAGCGGCTGTATTCCATCGCTGATGCGGTGGAAACCCTGCGCACTAACGGCTTTATCTCCGCAGGCAGAACGGATGAAGAAACCGGCGAGTTCTTCCCGTTGTCTGAGGACACCATCAGCCGCGCCCTGCGTAACTACGGCCTGCACCCGGAACAGCTGGACGCACCGGCACCATCCTCCGAGATGGCCAGCCTGCATCCTAACCACGTCTGGGAGATTGATGCGTCGCTTTGTACGCTTTACTACCTGAGCAACGGCCATAAGGGATTGCAGGTGATGGACAGCGCGAAGTTCTACAAGAACAAGCCTGCCAACATCGCACGTATCGCCAGTGATCGCGTGTGGAGCTATGAGATTACCGACCATACCAGCGGCTGGATTTACGTTGAGTACGTGATGGGCGCTGAGTCCGGTGAGAACCTCTGCTCCGTTCTTATCAATGCGATGCAGGAACGCGGTGGCGCGGATGTGCTGCACGGTGTGCCGAAAATACTCTACCTCGACCCCGGCTCGGCGAACACTGCCGGTATGACGAAAAACATGTGCCGCTCGCTGGGCATCAACCTGATAGCGCACAAACCGCATAACGCCCGTGCGACTGGCCAGGTGGAAAAAGCCCGCGACATTATCGAACGCAAGCTGGAGCCGGGGTTGAAATTCCAGCCGGTCAACAGCCTGGAAGAGCTGAACACACTGGCTGTGAAATGGCGCAGCCACTTTAACGCTACAGCAGTTCACAGCCGCCACCGTAAAACCCGCACGGATATCTGGCTGAAAATTACCGCCGAACAACTTCTTAAAGCACCATCTGTTGAGGTCTGTCGCGAACTTGCCGTCGCCGCGCCGGAAAGCCGTAAGGTGACGTCAAAACTGCGCGTACCGTTCAGGGGTATCGAATACGACGTCTCTGCAGTGCCAGGCGTGATGGTAGGCGAGAAACTGATGATTACCCGTAATCCATGGCGCACCGACGCCGCACAGGTTGTTCTGACTGGCGAAGACGGCCACGAGATGTTCTTCCTGGTCGATGAAGTGAAAAAGAATGAATTCGGTTTTGCCGAGAAAGCGGCTGTCTTTGGCGAAAGCCATAAGGCAGTAGCGGACACCCCGGCGCAGACAGCGGCAAAAGAGATTGAACAGCTTGTCACCGGCACTGAAAACGCCACTGATGCCGCAGCGGCGCGTAAAGCGAAAGCGCTGCCGTTCGGCGGCAGGCTTGACCCTTACAAGCATATTGACGACACCACGTTGCCGACTTATATGCCGCGCCGTGGGCAGGCTTCTGAAGTGCGTAGCCACCGTGTTGAGCAGCGCCCTTTGACTCACGTTGAAGCCGCGAAGGTACTGCGTGAGAAGTTCACAGCAAGTGGGCACAAGTGGACGCCGGAGCACTACCGCCAGTTAGCGGCACAGTACCCGGATGGCGTACCGGAAGTTGCGCTGGATGAGGTGATGGTCACCCTGACCACTCCGGCCCGCAGCAGCGTTATCAGCATCGTTAACGGCAACTGAGGAGGAAGACATGCTGGTACTGAAGCAACAACTGAAAGAGGCCCGCATCCCGCAGGCGGTGGTGGCGAGAGCCGTTGCCGTTTCCGAGGCCACGCTGGCCCAGATTGTGAACCATAACGAGTGGCCCCGCACCAGCCCGGAGGAGGTGCGCCAGCGTCTGGCGTCTTATCTGGAAAGTCAGGGAATTGATACAGCGAAAAGTTTTGATGCTGCACAGGGCGCTGTCACGCCCCGTACAGCGGGCACTACCGATAAAACCAACCTCAGTGAGGAAGAGAACATGTTACTCAAAAAGCAGGTGTTATTTCCAGCAACTAAAAAAGCGTTTGGCCTATTCCGTGACCCGTTTGCCGATGATGCCATGCAGGGCGCGGAGGATGTGTTCACCACGCCCGATATCCGCTATGTGCGTGAAGCGCTTTACCAGACCGCCCGCCACGGTGGCTTTATGGCGGTTATCGGTGAGTCCGGTGCGGGTAAATCCACGCTGCGCCGCGACCTGATTGAACGCATCAACCGTGAGAATGCGCCAGTGGTGGTCATTGAACCCTACATCATCGCCATGGAAGACAATGACGTGAAAGGGAAGACCCTGAAGGCGGCGGCTATCGCCGAGGCCATCGTCAGCACCATCGCGCCGCTGGAGAATATCAAGCGCAGTCAGGACGCCCGTTTTCGCCAGTTGCACCGCGTACTGAAAGACAGCTGCTCAGCGGGTTTCAACCACGTACTGGTGATTGAGGAAGCCCACAGCCTACCGATCCCAACTTTAAAGCATCTCAAACGTTTCTTTGAGCTGGAGTCCGGGTTTAAACGGTTGCTGTCCATCGTGCTGATTGGCCAGCCGGAGCTGGCAGACAAACTTTCCGAACGCAACATGGAGGTACGTGAAGTCGTACAGCGCTGCGAGGTGGTTGAACTGTTGCCACTGGACAACAGCCTCGAAGAGTTTCTGGCGTTCAAGCTGCAACGCGCCGGTAAGCAGCTGGCCGACGTTATGGACGCCAGCGCGGTGGACGCCATTCGCGCCCGCCTGAGCAATCTGGGCAGCAACCGTAAAAGCATGGTCAGCCTGCTGTATCCGCTGGCCGTCAGTAACCTGGTGATAGCCGCCATGAATCTGGCTGCTGAAATCGGGGTTCCACAGGTTAACGCGGACGTCGTCAAAGGGGTGTAACAATGAAATGCATCACCGATATCAACCAGCAGCTGCACCATTTGCAGTCTGCCATCGCAGCGCTGAACGCCATGAACAGCACCGTTCAGAGCATCATGATTGTAGGCAGTAAGCCGGTCATCCGCATCGCCAGAAACGGCCACTGTGCCCGCCTGCTGGCGCAGGGGAAAGCAAGTTATATCCATGTTGGCCATGACGGTTCAGGCCGCTTTCGTCAGGGCGTCTTTGAGTTGCATGGCTGCCGGATTACCTGGTCAGAATCATTACATTAACCACAAGGTGAACAAAAATGAGCGAAATAAACAAAGACGAATATATGAAAGACCGCAAAGGCCGTCTGGTGCCGGTTGCGCAGGTGTCCGATTACGATCTGGCGATGGATTCCTTTGTCAAAGAGCAGGTCGCGGCAGCTAAGGTCAAAAGTGCTGACCTCAGCGACTTCAAGCAGCGTGCTTTTGATGAGTGCTATGCCTGGCTTGACCTCGTGGCCGAGAAGTACGGCAGAACACGTGGCGGGGTTAAGGGTAACGTAACCTTCAGCAGCTTTGACGGCAGTGAACAAATCACTATCCGTGTGCAGGAAACCCTGACTTTCGGGCCTGAGTTGCAGATTGCCAAAGACCTGATTGACGAGTGCGTTACCGAGTGGTCTGAAGGCGCGAACGCCAACCTGCGGGCCATCATTGGTGACGCCTTCCAGGTTGATAAAGAGGGCCAGCTTAATACCGGGCGTATTCTTTCCCTGCGCCGGGTCAAAATTCAGGACGAACGCTGGAACCGGGCGATGGAGGCCATATCGGAATCACTGCAGGTAGCCATGTCCAAAACCTATATTAATTTCCGGGAGAAAGACAAACACGGGAAGCTAATTAATATCCCGTTAGATATCGCTGCCATTTAATTTTAATTCAATTTTTTTTATTTCGGCGTCAGCGCCGTGGGTTTCTGCACGCCGAAAACAGCTTTAAGGAATTAAACATGTCCATCAAATGTACCAACTGCCAGAAAGGTATTACCACCATGAAGTTCAGCGAGGCCAGCGTCATTACCTCCGGTAAATACCGTGTCCCTGCGGTTCTCGTCACGCTGGTATGCCCGCACTGCAGCCAGCACTACTACACAGAAGTCCCAGCAATGGAATTCATCCCCTGCGAGGCGAAACAATGAAAGGCATGAAATTATATAACCGCTCCACTATATACGGTCTGGCCCTTAAAACCTTTGGCCCTGAAGCACAGGCGCTGAAGCTGATGGAAGAAGCCGCCGAACTGGCCGCTGCTGCCGCCCGCAACATGAACGGACTGGGCAGTGAAGTTGACCTGGCTGGCGAACTGGCCGACGTTGAAATCATGATTGAACAGTTCCGCCTCAACGGGATGGGCCTGATGATTGACTATCATAAGCAGCAAAAGCTGGAACGCCTCGCCGAACGTCTGGGGGTGACTTATGCCGCAGAATAATGAAAAGGTGCTGGAGAAGTTAAAAAAGCTGCTGGCGCTGGCCAAATCAGATAACCCCCATGAAGCGGCACTGGCCCTGCAACGCGCCCAGAAGCTGATGCAGGCATACAATATTACTCAGCATGATCTTGCACTCAGTGATATCGATGAAAGCATCAGTCGCTACTGGGCCGCAGGCAGCGTTAATCCCCCTCGCTATATGCTGGGCCTGCTGGATATTATCCAGGTTGCATTTGGGGTTAAGTCTATTATTCACTCTGGTTTTAAACCCAGCGTTGGCTTTTACGGTAATAAAGACCGCGTGGAACTGGCCTCATACACATGGGAAGTACTGGCCAGACAATTAATAGCGGCACGTAAAAGCTATATCGGGCAGCAGAATAAAAGGATCAAGAACAAAACCAAAACCAGCCGTGGTGACAAATTTGCCGAAGGCTGGGTTCTGGCCGTGCGCAGCGAAGTTCATTTATTTGCTATGTCCCGCGAGGAACGGGAGCTGGCTAAACTCTGGCTTGAGCAGAAATACCCGGAATCAGGTACAACCATGGGCCGTGAAGCCGGGAAATCACGTGACGCAGACATGTCCCGCCACCTTGGCTACAGAGAAGGCGAGAACATCAGGCTGCACCAGCCGGTAAACGGACAGGAACAGCGGAAACTGGGGGCACAATAATGGCAGAATTCGTTGTATCTGGTGTGTTCTGGTATGGATTTGTGGGCTGGTGTACCGCTCAGTTGCACCTTTATATGGGCTTTTATTCGCGTTATCAGGGGGCAAAACGCTGGATTAGCTGGTCAGTTATCTGCCTGCTCTGGCCATTAACCCTGCCGCTTTTTGTCGACTATGTTAGCCAACAGGATGCTGGGGGCGACAGCCATGACTAAACAACAGTTAATCCAGCTTATTCACATTGCCCGTAATGACCTGAAGATGGATGAAGATACCTATCGCCAGATGTTGCAGGGGCTAACCGGCAGGGCTTCAACCAAAGGGATGGATCTTCCGCAGCTAACTAAAGTGCTGGAGTCCATGAAAAAGAAAGGATTCAGGGTTAAGCCTGCCGGAAACGCTAAAACCGGTATTGCGCTGGATGACCATCCACAGTCCCGCAAAATACGCGCTCTCTGGCTGGATATGGCTGCTGCAGGCGTTATCCGTGACAGTTCTGAACTCTCGCTGGCACGTTGGGTGAAACGGGAAACCGGTGTTGACGGGTTGCGCTGGCTGAACTCGGAACAGGCCAGCAGTGTTATTGAGAAGCTCAAAAAGTGGCATTACCGGACAACGGGGAAACGAACATGAGCGACCATAGCCAGTTTCGCAGTAAAGGGCCTGAATTGCTGGTTGAACTTGCCCAGCATACCGCTACAACGGTGCGTGAAATCATCGAGATTGACATCGCAGTGGCTGACCAAATCGGCGAGGCAGTAGCCAACCGCATGATGCAGGTCTGGGGCGGGCAGAACGTGTATTTCCCGATGGGCATGGTCTGGAAGGTCAGCCAGCGCGACAGGGAAATCTTCCTGGAGTTTGACGGACGCAACCATCACGAGCTGGCCCGCAAGTTCGGCGTTTCACTACAGTGGATCTACAGCGTGGTGAAACGGGTTAAAAGGGAAGAACTGGATCGAATGCAGGGTAAGCTGTTTGATGGTGAACCTGATGACGATGCCGGAAAGAGGGAGTAAAATCACAACTCAGACTGGTTCGAACTTGTTTTTTTTCGGGCCGGTCTGATTTTCACATACTGTAAGGTTATTGCACATTCCATCCAGTCTCTTCCCATGTTGACCCAGTTCATCCCATAATTATCTCACTAATTCCCTGTCATTTATCTCAAGTCTAATCACTCCCCGGCTGGCTGCTAATGTCATTTTATTGCGCCCACGATCGTTATCAACGGA
>OKMW01000137.1_pt1 | contig 38166 bp, 26 predicted proteins | sample 1612721 | NCBI WGS metagenome assembly OKMW01 (sample SAMN04436815, study PRJEB24849) | human gut metagenome | biome: human gut; feature: NICU; material: stool | host: Homo sapiens | place: USA: Saint Louis, MO | collected 2011-05-01 | reverse complement strand
ATCTGGTGTTGCCGATTTTTGTTGAAGAAGAGATCGATGACTACAAAGCCATCGAGGCCATGCCGGGCGTCATGCGCATTCCGGAGAAATATCTGGCGCGTGAGATCGAACGTATCGCCAACGCGGGGATCCGCTCGGTGATGACCTTCGGCATCTCCCATCATACCGACGCCACCGGCAGCGACGCGTGGAAGGAAGATGGCCTCGTCGCCCGCATGTCCCGCATCTGCAAAGAGACGGTGCCGGAAATGGTGGTGATGTCCGACACCTGTTTCTGTGAATATACCTCTCACGGCCACTGCGGCGTGCTGTGCGATCACGGCGTGGATAACGATGCTACCCTGCTGAACCTCGGCAAGCAGGCGGTCGTCGCGGCCGCTGCGGGTGCGGACTTCATCGCACCGTCTGCGGCGATGGACGGACAGGTTCAGGCGATTCGTCAGGCGCTGGACGCGGCCGGTTTCACCGACACCGCCATCATGTCCTACTCCACCAAATTTGCCTCCTCCTTCTACGGCCCGTTCCGTGAAGCAGCCGGCACGGCGCTGAAAGGCGATCGTAAAACCTATCAGATGAACCCGCTGAACCGCCGCGAAGCGATTCGTGAATCCCTGCTCGATGAAGCCCAGGGCGCAGACTGCCTGATGGTAAAACCGGCTGGCGCATACCTTGATATCCTGCGCGACATCCGCGAACGCACCGAGCTGCCGCTGGGCGCTTACCAGGTGAGCGGCGAGTACGCAATGATCAAGTTCGCCGCGCTGGCAGGGGCGATCGACGAAGAGAAAGTGATCCTTGAAAGCCTGGGCGCGATCAAACGCGCGGGCGCGGATCTGATCTTCAGCTACTTCGCCCTGGATCTGGCCGAGAAGAAAATTCTGCGTTAATCCGCTTTAGCGCCGGGTGGCGGCTTCGCCTTACCCGGCCTGCTCTCTGCTCAAATCTTCACCCAACTGCAATACAACCGACATCTGCGCCTTCTACTGTCTTCGCAAGACGGCAGGAGGAGTGACCATGTTTAGCCTCGATAGCGTTCTCGACGATCTTTGGCCTCAGGCGAGGCCCGCACCCTGGCAAAAAAGTCTGTTAAAAAGACTGTTCTACGAAGACGAGTTTCAGCAGTTTGCCGCCGCCCACCGCCACCTGAAAGGACTGGATATGGTGGAGCAGGTTCTGGAACACCTGGATATTCTCTGCACCGTTTCCGCCCGCGATCTCGAACAAATCCCCGAACATGGCCCGCTGGTCATCATTGCCAACCACCCGACGGGTACACTGGACGGTCTGGCGTTGCTGTACGCCGTCTCCCGCGTGCGGCGCGACGTTAAAGTCGTGACCAACCGGATGCTGACCCACCTTGAGCCCCTCAGCTCGCTGTTTATTCCGGTGGACAATATGGGTGGCAGGACGGCGAAGTCGTCGCTGGTGCAGATGGAACAGCACCTGCAAAACGCGGGCGTACTGATCTTCTTCCCGGCAGGCGAAGTTTCCCGCCCCACGCGCAAAGGCATTCGCGATAAGAAATGGCACTCTGGCTTTATCAAACTCGCCGGCAAGCTGCGCGTCCCGCTGCTGCCGGTGCATATTCAGGCGCACAACAGTCTGCTCTTTTACGCCAGCACGCTGGTCTCCCCGACGCTGTCGATGCTGCTGCTGATGCAGCAGATGTTCCGCCGCCGCCACAGCCAGCTGCCGATTAAAATCGGCCAGCAGATTGCGTGGCATCACTGGCACAGCGCCACCCTTTCGTCGCGTGAGATGGCCGAGCAGTGCCGTCAGCACGTGATGCGTCTTGGCAAGGGAGTGCCCGGCGTCTTTAAAACCCAGTGCGCGATTGCCCGTCCGGAAGACCGGGCCACTTTGAAGCGCGCGCTGGCGCAGGCCGAATCTCTGGGCAAAACCAGCGACGGGAAAACCATCTATCTTTGGCAGCGCAACGGTCAGGAAGACGCCCCGCTGCTGCGGGAGCTGGGCCGCCTGCGCGAGATTGCCTTTCGCGCGGTGGAGGAAGGGAGCGGCAAACGCCGGGACACCGACAGCTACGACGATGATTATCTGCACCTGATCCTGTGGGATGAGGACGATCTGGAGATCGTCGGCGCGTATCGCTTTATGCCGACGGCCATGCAGATCGAAAAGCGCGGCATTGAGGGGTTGTACAGCTATAGCCTGTTCCACTACGACGACAAAATGCAGGACGTGCTGGCACACGGCATTGAGCTGGGGCGCAGCTTTATTCAGCCGCGCTACTGGGGACGCCGCGGCCTGGACTATTTATGGTCCGGCATTGGGGCGTATCTGGCGCGTTATCCGCACTACCGCTACCTGTTTGGCCCGGTCTCGATTTCCGGCGGCTTACCGCCTGCCGCGCGGGATCTGCTGGTGGCATTTTACCGCCTGTGGTTCCCGGCGACGCATCCGCTCGCCGCCTCGCGCCAGCCCTATCCCGCATCCCTGCCGGACGTGCTGGCGCAGTTTGGCGGCGTGGATTACGTGGACGATCTGACGAAGCTGAAATCCCTGCTCGGCAATCTTGGCTGCGGCATTCCGCCGCTTTATAAGCAATATTCCGAGCTGTGCGAGCCCGGCGGCGTGCAGTTTATTGATTTTGGCAGCGACCCGGCGTTCAACAACTGCGTTGACGGCCTGGTGCTGGTGGATTTGTGTTACCTGAAGGCGAACCGCTATCAGCGGTATATTGAGGCGCACCTTTAAAAGTGCGGTATTTTGTAGGCCGGGTAAGGCGTAGCCGCCACCCGGCAATTGTGCACCGTTTTCGCCGGGTGGCGCTGCGCTTACCCGGCCTACGGGTACTACAGGATCAGGGGCGGTAAAACGGCTTATCGCCCAAAATTGTCGCCCGCTGCATAATCCGGCGCTGCGGCAGATAGTCCGCATTGGCATAATGCTGCGTCACGCGGTTATCCCAGATCGCCAGATCGTTCTCCTGCCAGCGCCAGCGCACCTGGAACTCCGGCTTGGTGATATGCGCGAACAGGAAACTGAGCAGCGCCTCACTCTCTTTTTCCGTCACGTCCACGATGCGCGTGGTGAACCCTTCGTTGACGAACAGCGCCTGCTTGCCCGTCACCGGATGGGTGCGCACGACCGGGTGCAGCAGCGGAGGATGTTTCGCCACCGCCTCCTGCCAGCGTTGATGCTCCTCTTCCGTTTTACGGTACTTGTACTCCTGGAACGATTTTTTGAAGTCGTGCTCCGCCCGCAGCCCGCTCAGCAGCGTCCGGAACGGCTCGGAGAGCGCCTCATACGCCGCAATGCCGCTGGTCCACAGGGTATCGCCGCCGGTTTCTGGCAGCAGCTTCGCCGCCAGAATCGCCCCGGCGGGCGGCGTCTCGATAAAGGTCACATCGGTATGCCAGTTATCGTTATCCGGCGGGTTATCGTTGTGGGTGTCGAGGACGATAATCTCCTCCACCCCTTCCGCATGCGGATAGACCGGGTGGATATGCAGATCGCCAAACCGCAGGGCCAGCGCGCGCTGCTGCTGCGGGGTGATCGCCTGTTCGCGCAGGAACACCACCTGATGACGCAGCACCGCGTGGTACAGCTGCTCGAACTGGTTATCGCTCAGCGGACGGGTCACATCCAGGCCCGATACCTGTGCGCCAATGTACGGCCCCAGCGGGGTGATGGTCAGACGTTCACTCATTGTATTTCTCCATGCCAGGGCGTCAGGCGGCGCTGTAACGCGCGCAGCCCCAGTTCTAATCCGAAGGCGATCGCGGCAATGACCGCAATCCCTGCCAGCACCACGTCAGTCGCCAGGAACTCACCCGCCGACTGCACCATAAACCCGAGGCCGCGCGTGGCCGCAATCAGCTCTGCCGCCACCAGCGTGGACCAGCCCACGCCGAGGCCGATGCGCAGCCCGGTTAATATCTCCGGCAGTGCGCCCGGTAAAATCACGAACAGCAGCACCTGCGTGCGGCTGGCCCCCAGCGACTGCGCCGCGCGGATCCGCACCTGCTGGGCGCTCTTCACGCCCGCCAGGGCCGACATGGCCACCGGGGCGAAAATTGCCAGATAAATCAGCAGGATCTTTGACGTTTCACCGATGCCGAACCAGATCACCATCAGCGGCAGATAGGCCAGCGGCGGGACCGGACGATAAAGCTCAATCAGCGGGTCGAGGATGCCGCGCACCGTCGGGCTCAGCCCCATCGCAATCCCCACGGGAATGCCGATAATCACCGCCGCCAGCAGCGCCACCAGAATACGCGCCAGGCTGGCACCTAAGTGCTGCCAGAGCGTGGCATCCATAAAGCCCTGCGGGCCGGCGATGGTAATGAGTTTGGTCAGCACCTGTCCCGGCGGCGGCAGAAACAGCGGGCTGACCCACTGCAGGGCAGCAACTGCCCACCACACCGCCAGCAGCACCAACAGCGTACCGACGCTCAGCGTAATTTGGCGCGAGAAAGGCCAGCGCAGCGCCAGACGCGTGCGGCGCGTTTTTTCACTGAAGACGATGCTCATGAGAAGGCCTCCCGCTGTTCAAACACGCGGCTTAAAACGTACTCACGCTGTTCGATAAACAGCGGATCGGATTTGATGCTGCGCACGGGTTCCCCCGCGACGTAGCGGCGGGCGAATTCCAGCGGCAAGCGCTCCAGCACGCGGCCCGGCCCCGGGGACAGCAGCACCAGCTCGGTGGCCATAAACACCGCCTCTTCGATATCGTGGGTAATCAGCAGCACCTGCTTGCCCGTCTCATGCCACAGGCGCAGCAGCAGGGTTTGCATCTGCTCGCGGGTGAAGGCATCCAGCGCCCCGAACGGCTCGTCCAGCAGCAACAGCTGCGGATTCGCGGCCAGCGCGCGGGCAATCCCGACACGCTGCCGCTGGCCGCCGGAAAGCTGCCAGATATAGCGTTTTTCCGCGCCTTCCAGCCCCACTTTTTTCAGCATCGCCCGCGCGGTTTCCAGCCGCTGTTCACGATGGATGCCCGCAAGCTGCAGCCCAAACGCCACGTTTTCCTGCACGTTGCGCCACGGGAGCAGGCCTTCATTCTGGAAGACCACGCCGCGCTCGGCGCCGGGGCCCTCCACCTTTTTGCCTTCCAGTTGAATGGTGCCATGCTGATAAGGGACAAACCCGGCGATGAGATTCAGCAGGGTGGTTTTTCCGCACCCGGACGGGCCCAGCACCACCAGCAGCTCACCGCTGTCCAGCGTCAGGTTGATGTCCTGTAAGGCGGGTTTACCACCGTAATCGGCAGACAGATTTGTAATATTCAGCATGGCGAACTCCTTATTTCACAAAACGATCGGTCACGTACTGGCTGTAATCCGCCGCTACCGCGGGCACTTTGCCCTGCTCCTTCAGGAAGGTGGCGGTATCCACAATCGCTTTGTTTACCGGCCCGGTCAGCTGCTGCACCTGCTGCGCGGGGGTCAGATAGGTATTGCCCTTCACCAGCCCCGGCACGTCCGCTTCCGGCACGCCGCTCAGTCGGGAGAGTTTTTCCAGGTTGGCGGGCTGCTTCAGCCATTCATCCGGGTTGCTGATGTACGGCTGCTGGGCGTCAATCGCGCTTTTCGCGAAGGCTTTCACCACCTCAGGATGTTTCTCGGCGAAGTCTTTGCGCACGACCCACACGTCGAGGGTCGGCGCGCCCCACTGGCCCACTTTTTCGGAGTCGGTCAGCACGGTGCCGTCTTTTTCCAGCTCGTTCACCGCAGGCGCCCACACATAGGCCCCGTCAATGTCGCCACGCTGCCAGGCCGCGATAATCGCCGGCGGCTGCAGGTTGATGATTTGAACCTGACCCGGCTTGATGCCCCAGTGTTTCAGCGCCGCCAGCAGGCTGTAGTGGGTGGTGGAGATAAACGGCACGGCGATGCGTTTGCCTATCAGGTCTTCCGGTTTGGTGATGTTTTTCTTCACCACCAGCGCTTCAGAGTTACCGAGCTGCGAGGCGAGCAGGAACACCTCAATCGGCACCTGCTGGCTGGCCGCAACCGCCAGCGGGCTGGAACCAATATTGCCGATCTGCACGTCGCCGGAGGCTAACGCACGCACCACGGACGCGCCGCTGTCGAACTTGCGCCAGTCGACCTTCGCGCCGCTCTCTTTGGCAAAGGTGTTATCCGCCTGCGCGACTTTCGCCGGTTCCGCAGAAGTTTGATACGCGACGGTGACGTCCACCGCCTGCGCCTGAAATGCCCACAGCGCCAGCGCGCCGAGTAGTGTGATTCGCGATGAAATTGCCATAGTGCCTGCTCCCCTTGTTGTTATGAGGGCAGTATTTCCAACGCGGGAATTTTGATAAAGGAATAAAAATGAATCGCTCATAACGATTCGTTTTTAGATAAAAAATGGGAAAGGATAGTTGGTTTTGTGCGGTTGTTTTATGCCGGGTGGCGCTGCGCTTACCCGGCCTACACATTGTGCGATCCGTAGGCCGGGTAAGGCGCAGCCGCCACCCGGCAAAAAACTCAGCGCTTCGCGTTAAGCTCAGCAATATCCTTCGGCGTGGTGCGACAGCAGCCACCAATCAGCTTCGCTCCGGCGTCCAGCCACTGGGGCAGATACCCCGCCAGCGTCTCACACGCTTCGCCGTGGCGGTGCCAGGTTTTGGTCACCGCATCATAATGCTCGCCTGAGTTCGGGTAGACCACCAGCGGCAGCGACGTCAGGCTCTGCAGGTGCTTCAGCGCCGCCGTGGTATTTTCCAGCGCGATGCAGTTAATGCCCAGCGCGACGACATGCGGAGAGTCGGCCAGCACGCTGACCACGTCACGCAGCGGCGTGCCGTCGCTCAGGTGCTCGCTGTCCCGCAGGGTAAAGGAGAACCACGCCCGGGCGCGGGGATACCCGGCCAGAAGGGCCGCCAGCGCCTTAATCTCGGCAAAAGACGGCAGCGTTTCGCAGGCCAGCAGGTCAGCGCCCGCATCCAGCAGCGCTTCCACGCGCGGGCGGTGGAAGGCAGTAAACGCCTCAGCGCTGCGCACGTAGTCACCGCGATACTCTGAGCCATCCGCCAGATAGGCACCATACGGCCCAACGGAGCCCGCCACCAGCAGCGTGCCCGCATGCGGGTTTTCGGCCAGATACGCTTCACGCGCCTTTCGCGCCAGCTCCACGCTTCTGCCAATTAGCGTTCGGGACTGCGCCTCGTCCAGGCCGCGCGCCGCAAAGCCCGCAGGCGTGGCCTGGTAACTGGCGGTGATCGCCACCTGCGCGCCCGCGCGGTAGTAATCAAGGTGCACTTCACGGATAAGCTCCGGGTTTTCCATCAGCACTTTGGCAGACCAGAGGCTGTCTGCCAGGTTACAGCCGCGCGCTTCCAGCTCCGTCGCCATCGCGCCATCCAGCACCACAAACGGCTGCTTTTCAAGGAGGGCGGTAAGCGGATTATTCTGCGACATGTTCAGGCTCCTGCGATGTCATATTTCGGGTCAGGTAGTAGGCACCATAACACAGGGCGACAAACGGAATCCCGCAATAAAGGGCAATGCGCTGGCTTGGGTCAAACCACAGGCCGACGCAGGCCACCACGCAGAGGATAAAACCGAGCACCGGCACCAGCGGATACCACGGCGCGCGGTACTGCAGCGCAGAGAGCGGCTGGCCGGACTGCAGATGGCGACGACGGAAGACGAAGTGCGACGCACAGATGCTGATCCAGACGGCTACCACCGCAAAGCCAGAAATCGCCGAGAGCGCGACAAATACCGTGTCCGGTGCCACGACGCTTGAGAACAGCGCCAGCACGCCGCCGAGCATAGAAACCGAGAGCGCCGTCAGCGGCACGCCGTTTTTGTTCACGCGGGCAAAGCAGCGCGGGAGCGTTTTCTCGTTAGAGAGCGACCACAGCATGCGCCCGGAGGCGTACAGCCCGGAGTTCGCCGCCGAAAGGATCGCCGTCAGGATCACGAAGTTAAAAATATCCGCCGCGTAAGGAATACCGACCTTTTCAAACACCAGCACGAACGGGCTCTTTTCCACGCCCGCCTGCTGCATCGGGATCAGCGCCGCCAGCACAAACACGGTGCCGATAAAGAAAATAATCAGCCGGGCGATGGTGGTGCGGATGGCAACCGGAATAACCTTATGCGGGTTTTCCGTCTCTCCGGCGGCAATGCCGATAAGCTCAGTCCCGGAGAAGGCGAAGTTCACCGCCACCATGGTCATCAGGATCGGCAGGCCGCCGTGCGGGAACCAGCCTTCGGCGGTGATGTTGCTTAAGCCCGGCGCGGGTGAACCGTCCTGCATCGGGATAAAGCCAAAGACCGCCGCGCCGCCAAGAATAATAAAGGCGATGATGGTGATGACCTTCACCAGGGAGAACCAGAACTCACCCTCCGCAAAGAAGCGCGTGGAAATGACGTTCAGGCCAAAAATCACCACGCAGAAGACCACGCACCACGCCCAGACGGGCACCTGCGGGAACCAGTACTGCATGCAGAAGCCCGCGGCGGTAAAGCTCGAACCGAGCGCCACCGTCCAGGTGAGCCAGTAGAGCCACGCCACGGTGTAGCCCGTCGCCGGGCCAAGATAGCGCGCGGCATAGACGTGAAACGCGCCGGTTTCCGGCATCGCCACGGAGAGTTCGCCCAGACACTGCATCACCAGCCAGACCACCAGCGCACCTATCAGGTAGGCCAGCAGCGTGCCCGCCGCCCCGGTCGTGGAAATGATGTAGCCGGTATTGAAGAATAACCCTGTCCCAATCACGCCACCCAGCGAGAGCATGATCAGGTGGCGTGTTTTCATGGTGCGCTTAAGCTGCCCATTTTCTTGTTGTGTTTGCATATTACCTTCTATACGTATGGACATCTAAACATCCAAAGAAGGTGTGTTATACCGCGATTGTTAATAAAAAGCTAGATGACCAGACGCAAACGGGCGCGCCGCGCGCTGAGTCTGGGGTGGGTTGTGAGGATCACATACAGGATAGGACGCCAGGCCATAAGCACCTCCGCAAGCAGATACTTACAGCATGGTGCGGGAAAAGCCGATCTTCGGTCAGTCGAAAGTGGTATCCGTAAAGCGCGAAGTCATACCGTAACACTCCCCGTAGGACGGGTAAGGCGCAGCCGCCACCCGGCGCAAGGTTGGTAATTCTCACAATCAGTTCTATAGTCGTCACAGTTTCTTAGTAACCAGGACTGACTGATGCGCTTTAACGGACTGACTAAAGGTTTCTTTATTTTCATTCTCGCCCTTGTGACCTGGGCCTTCTTCGACGTGCTGTCGCCCTACTTCTCCGCGATACTGTGGGCCGCCATTCTGACCGTTATCTTCAATCCGGTAAAAAACAAGCTTCGCGCCGCGCTGGGGGATCGCAACGGGCTGGCCTCGCTGTTGACCATCGGTATTATCTGCCTGATCGTCTTTATTCCGCTGATGGTGATCCTCTCCTCGCTCGCCATTGAGCTGAACGTGGTTTACACCAAACTGCAGGAGAACAATACCCAGTTTCCGGAAGTGGTGGCGAGCATCTTCAACCACCTGCCTGACTGGGCCAGCGGCTTCCTCGCGGATCACAACCTGACCAACGCGGCGCAGATCCAGAAAAAACTCTCCGACGTCGCGCTGCAGGGCGGACAGTATCTGGCGGGCAGCGCGTTCCTGATCGGCAAAGGCACCTTTGGCTTTGCGATTAGCTTCGGCATCATGCTGTATCTGCTGTTCTTCCTGCTGAAAGACGGCCCGTATCTGGTACGCCAGATCCTCGACTCCCTGCCCCTGTCCGATTTTGCCAAGCAGCATCTGTTCGCCAAATTCGTCGGCGTGTCACGCGCCACGGTAAAAGGGACGGCGGCGGTGGCCGTGGTTCAGGGCATCCTCGGCGGGATTGCCTTTGCCATTGCCGGTATCGACGGCAGCGTGCTCTGGGGCGCATTGATGGCCTTCCTCTCGCTGGTGCCCGCCATCGGCTCGGCGATTGTCTGGGTGCCCGCCGCTATCTTCCTGTTCGCCACGCACCAGATCTGGCAGGGGCTGTTTATTGTCGGCTTCTTCGTGATCGTCGTCGGGCTGGTGGACAACATCCTGCGCCCGCTGCTGGTGGGGAAAGACACCAAAATGCCGGACTATCTGATTCTGATCTCCACCCTCGGCGGCATGGAGCTGTACGGCATTAACGGCTTTGTGATTGGGCCGCTCATCGCCGCGCTGTTTATCGCCTGCTGGAACCTCTTCTCCGGTCGCGATCACGAAGGCAACGCCGAAGAGCTGGACGCGGATTTCATCGAAGAAGGAAAAAATCCTCCAGATTTGTAAGGACGTGACGATAAAGACCACACCAGGCGGCGCCGTGCCGCCTTTTTTTTCGCCTTAAATCAGACGTTTTCTATAATTTGAAGAACGCCATCCTACTCATGTCGTAAAAGGATCATCTGGTGCGAATCGCGACGATAACAAACTGGGCCTATGGGGCCACGGTCTGCCTGACCATCGCCTCCGGCATCATCATGCTGATGGCGTCCAGTGCGGATACCCTCGAGCGTCAGGCCGTTGAACAACGGCAGAAATTTGATCAGCTGACGGAAGATATCGAAACCGATATCTGGGCGCAGTCTGATTTAGCGCGGCTGTACGCCATTAAAAAAGATCCTCAGGTGCTCAAGGAATATAACCAGGCAGAAAACAGCCTGAAGCGCATCGAGCTTCGGCTGGAAAAGCTGCAGGATAACGGCGCATCGGATGAAGAACTGGCCCTGCTGCATGAAGGAATAAAGATCGTCGATGAGCTGCAGGACGAGCAGCAAACCGCCCTCGAAAGCCTGGAACGCGGTGAAGACGCCCAGGGCGTAGCCTTGCTCTATGGTCAGCCCTATGAGCAGGAGCTTGAGCGCGCGCAGAATCAGCTCGATCACTTCCGCCAGATACTCGACAAGCGCGTCATCGCCGCCGTTCAGGAGGCGACTAAAAAATCGAAAGCGCTGCGTACCGCCTCTGAGCTGACGGTCGGCCTGACCGCCCTGCTGTTCCTGTTTGTGCTCGGCTTTATATTAAAACGCCGCGTGCTGCGCCCCGTGGTCCGCCTGAGCGACGTGGTGCACCGCCTGGCATCCCAGGATTACGCGGTTGAAACGCCCAATTTCAACCAGATCGATGAGATAGGCGATATGGCTCAGGCCATCAGCATCTTCCGTGAAAACGGCCTGGCGCGTCAGCGTCTGGAAAAAGAGCGCGATGCCGACTGGGCCATCCGCGAGCTGCTGGCGCGCATGACCCAGCGGCTGCAGGGGTGTGAGAACTTTAACGATGTGATTAACGTGGCGGAGCTGTTTGCCCCCAATATCGCGCCGGGGATCGCGGGCCGCCTCTACGTCCTTGACCGCGAGCCGTGGCAGATGCGCTGCGTCGCGCAATGGCTTTCGCCGGTGGGTGAAGAGACGACGTTCCACCCGGACGAGTGCTGGGCCGTGCGTCGCGGGCAGAGTCACCCGCCGGTGAACGGCGAGCCGGATATTGCCTGCTACCATCTTCCGGCATCCCAGGCGGAAAGCGCGCTTTGCGTGCCGCTTATCGCTCAGGGCGAGGCCATTGGCCTGCTCTCCTTCCAGAATATTACAGCGGACAATGCCCCTTCCCGCGCGTATCTGGAGCTGATGGCCGAGGCGCTCGGGCTGGCGTTGGCCAACCAGCGTCTGCGCGACGCGTTGCTGGAAAAAGCGTTGTTTGACCCGCTCACCGGCCTGCGTAACCGTCATCATCTGGAAGATACCCTGCAAACCCAAACGGCACAGGCGATACGCACTGGCGTACCGTTAAGCTGCATGATGATTGATATCGACCACTTCAAGAGCATTAACGATCGCTTCGGCCATGAAGCGGGCGATCTGGTGATCAAAAGCGTGGCGTCAATTGTTCAGCGCGCCGCACATGACAACGGACTGGCATTCCGCTACGGGGGCGAGGAGTTTCTGGTGCTGCTTTCCGGTGCCGATGAAGCAGAAGCGTTCGCCTGCGCGCAGAAGATTTACACCGGCGTGCATGAGCTGTCGCTTCGCTACGGGCTGACCGAGATTGGGCCGGTGGACGTGTCGATTGGCATTGCCAGCTACCCACAACATGCCCAGACCGACAACCTGCTGCGCGCCGCGGATGTGGCCTTGTACCGAGCAAAAGAGCTGGGACGCGCGCGGATTGTGAGTTTTGGGATGCTGGAGGCGGGCTGACGCTGATTCTCGCGCCCTGACTTTCCCCGGTTCAGGCGCGCGTGATAGCCCAAAGCACGACAATCCCCAGGGCATTGCTCCGCTTTTCCACATACAGGGTGGTATCGGAATAAACGTTACCCTGCGGGTTACAGATGCGGATCTCCTTCTTTAATTCCGGCTCGTAGACTTCCGCACCCGAGCAGGTGTGGCGGGTACTGGACTCATACCGGTAAGGTTTACTCCAGGCCGAATAGTCCCCCTCCAGCAGCCAGGCCGTTGTAAAGACCGCGAACATGGCAACCGGCAGGCTGCAAATAAAGAAGCCGAGGTAGATTTTGACCGCGTCAGCAAGGCGCTTACCTTTCAGTCTCCCCTTTCTGATGAAATAGACCATCGGCACCAGCGCCAGCAGCAACGCCCCACAGGCTAGGTACTGCTCCCCGCGGATCGAAAGGTATGTCACGCGGTAAATGTTGACTGACCAGACCACAAAAGCCGATATCAGTGCTATCCCGCCCGCGATGAGAGGGATCCAAAAGGAAAAACGCGCTTTTTTCATGGTGGACTCGTCCTTGTCATTCTTGTCGGGTCAGAAGGTCAATCATTGCCCGGGTGGCTGCTGACTGACGTCGGTGCGGGGCAAACAGCACGGAGAAAGGTCGCGATCGTCCCCGAAGGTGCGGCAGCACCTCAACTAACTGACCGCCCTGTATTCTGTCGCGAACGATAAATTCATAGCTTTGGCAGATCCCTATCCCCTGCTCCGCCAGCGAAACCACGCCGAGTACATCGTCTGATATTTCGATAGTTGAACCCGGCATCCAGTCAATATCGCGCCCTTCGTCATGAAATACCCAGGGGGCGATACGCCCGGTGCGCGGCATGATAAACGGCAGGCACTGATGGCGCTGCAGCTCTTCCAGCGTCTGAGGCTTTCCTCTCCGGTGCAGGTAGTCCGGAGAGGCGACCAGAAGCAATGCCGCGACTTCCAGCTTACGCGCCACAAGTCCACTGTCAGGCAACTGTCCCAGACGGATCGCCAGATCGAACCCCTCTGCGATCAGGTCAACATTGCGATTGGTAATGTTCAGCTCCACCTGTACGCGTGGGTAGCGTTGATTATAGTGCGCCAGCAGCGGCGGCAGGCGGTAGTGGGCATAAGTGGTCGGGACACTCATTCTCACGCGACCGGTCAGATCGCCCTCCTGACCCCGGCCAACGCGTTCGGCGTCATCAAGCAGAGAGAACGCAGAACGCGCCTGCTCAAGATAGACGCGTCCGGCTTCAGTCAGCCCCACACGGCGGGTCGTGCGCTGTAACAGCTGCCGTCCAAGACGCGCTTCCAGACGGGTGACCGCGCGGCTCAGTACCGAAGGGGTGGTTGAAAGGGCAACCGCTGCGCCCGTAAATGAGCCGTGCTCAACCACAGCAATGAAGACTTCTACGTCGCCGAGGTAATCGAATTTCCGGCTCATTTTGCTCTCTCAGGAACAAATGTTTTTCAATTTGGCTAATTTATCTCCCGTTGGGCGATGAGTAAAGTGGCCAGCATTCATCACCTGAACGCGCTACTGGAGCCTGCCAATGTTCAACCGCCCCCTTATTCTGCCCGCCATCGCAATGGCGGCGTTGTTCGCTTTCCCAAGTGTTGTCAACGCGGCGAACCACCCGCCTCTGGAGCGCTGGCGAAGCTACGCCGGTGTGAGCTGGGAAACCGCTCAAGACGGAAAGATACCTGCGACGTTTTCCGGTTCGGTCAATGCCCCTATTGCAGGTATCCACTTTGATGCAATGGACCGGGCCTTTGTCAGCACGCCCCGGCTGATTTCCGCCGCAGCACCCGCCACGTTAAGCATTCTGGATACGACGGCGCAGTCTGGCCCTGCCCGCCTGACGGCGTTTCCCTCCCGCGAGGGGAATGCGGTGAACACCGATCCCGCTCAGAGCCTGCGCAACGTGCTCGGTTTTTATATTGACCGTAAAAACGGCTGGCTATGGGCGCTGGACATGGGGTTTGTTGCAGGCGAAACAGAGTCCCCCGCGTGGGCGCAGAAACTGGTCGTACTGGATCTCCACTCTGGCCGCACCATCAAACGTATCGCCCTGGGCGGCGTAGCGGACCGCAAGGCCAGCTTTCTGAATGATGTGGTGGTCGATGAGAACCGCCGTGTCGCCTATATCTCCGACAGCGGCTCGCGGAGTGCGCCTGAAAACCAGGTGGGACTAATTATCGTCGATTTCGCTACCGGTACGGCCCGGCGCGTGCTCGATCGTCATCCTGCGCTACAGACTGAGCCAGGCGTTAACGTCGTCTCGCACGGGACTGAAGTCTGGCCTGGTAAACCATTACTGATTGGTATCAATGGCATTGCGCTTTCACCCGATGCGGGCACGCTGTACTGGACAGTGACAACCGGCACGCACGCCTATGCGGTACCGACCGCGATACTGAGGCAGCCTGCGTCAACCAATGCGCAAATTGCCGGGCAGATCCGCGATCTGGGTCGCGTGGGGGGCAACACCGACGGAATGGTGACAGATGTAAAAGGTAACCTCTACATTACCGATGTCACACGCAATGGTATCGTCAGATACGATCCTGAAACCCATTCCATGTCGCTGATTGCGGCAAGCGAAGAGGTGCGCTGGCCAGACACGCCGGCAATCCGTCCGAACGGAGACCTGGTATTTACCTCGAGTCGCCTCAATGACCACTTCGCGGGAACCGTTAAACCGGGAGAAGAACGCTATGATTTGTGGCGCTTGCGTCTCGATGCTTTACAAAAATAAGGGCAAGTAAACCAGGAGACCTGCATATATGGGCTCATAATTTCACACGTTCTTATTTCCTTAAAGGCTGAACGTGATATCTTCCCCCTGCTCAGAAAGAAGTGGTTAACATTGCGCTCCTGGAAATTCCGTGAGGCGCGTTTTACTTCGCGCTTCACCGAAGTAACGCACGTTTGCACAACGTAGACTGGGTCTCCTTTAATCAGAGGATGATAAAATGAAAACCCAGCAGGTCGATTTTGCTTCTTTATATTTTGGTACACCGGTCGCCATTATCTCCAGCCAAAATCCTGACGGTTCAACCAACCTGAGCCCGATCTCCTCGTGGTGGATCCTTGACCGGAATATCGTTTTCGGGCTTGGCACCTCCGGAAAATGTTATGAAAATATCACGGGTAACCCCGATATTGTTCTGAACATACCGGACAGCAGGCTCTGGCAGAATATTGAAGCTATCGCAAATAAAACGGGAAAAGCATCGCCACCGGAATGGAAGAAAAAGAGGGGATATGTATTTGAACAGGACAAATTCAGCTGCGGAAATTTCCATAAGGAAAAAGCGGTGACGATTAACTCGTGGAGAATTAAAGAGTGTCCTGTACAAATAGAGGCTCAGGTTTGCGGGATATCGCCCCTGGCCGGTTCGCAGGGGAACCTGGTGTCCGTTGATGCCACGATAACCTGCGTCCACATATCTGAGGCATTATTAATTCATACTCAGAGAGGAGTAAAATTTAATGTGGAGAAATGGAACCCCCTCTATTATCTATTTCGCCACTATTTCTCGCTGGGTCACCGACTCGGTCACAACTTCCGACACGATGAGTAACCCGGACTTTTTGACAGCGGAAAGGTTTAAACTTTTCGTGATATTCTTTCTTTACGCCCCTTAGTTCCTATACTCGAGCCATATTCGCCACTGTATTAACACCTGTCACGCGCAACACGTTGCGCATGACAGGTGAAGATATTTTGTTCTGGAAAAACGTCTATGTCGAAACTGGATTTGAGGTCCAAAAAAACCTGGGGCGCGCTGGCAGCGATCGCCGTTGTCGCCGGTACGCTGGCATCTGCTTTTGCATGGACGGCGGGCTGGCTTGGGTCACGCACGGTCAGCCAGGCACTGGTGGGTGAAACACCGAAACCCTTCCCGCCGGGTTTTCGTCGCGCGCATGGAAAAGGCATCTGCTTTGCCGGCACCTTTACGCCAAACGGCTCGGCGGATTCCCTTTCAACCTCCCGCCTCTTCTCGCAGCAGGAAGTGCCCGTGGTGGGCCGATTCTCTATTGGTACCGGCGATCCGCATGCCCCGGATAGTACGACCAAAACCCTGAGCATGGCGCTGCTGCTGAAGACAGATGACAAGCAACAATGGCGGATGGCGATGAACAACGAGCCTTTCTTCGCCACGCACAGCCCGGAAGGTTTTCTGGCCTTGCGAAAAGCCACGGCTGTTGATGCAGCCACCGGAAAACCGGATCCGCAGCGTCTCAAAGACTTTTTAAAAGCGTACCCGGAGGCGGAGAAATACCTTAAATGGGCGGCACAAAAACCCGCTCCCGGCAGCTTCGCGGGCGCGACGTTTTACAGCATTAACGCCTTTTACCTTGTGAACGCGCAGGGGGAACGTCAAGCCGTTCGCTGGATGATGCGTCCGCACGAGCCTTTCCTGTCGATAAGCGATGAACAACGACAAAAAGCCGATGACAACTTCCTGTTCGAAAACCTGCGACAGCGCCTGGCGCAGAAGCCACTCTACTGGGATTACGTTTTGCAGCTCGCACAGCTGGGCGATCCGGTGGATGACCCTTCCCAGCCATGGCCGGACGATCGCAAAAAAGTGGTAGCCGGCACGCTGGAAGTGACGCGCGTCGAAGCACAATCCACAGGCGCGTGCCGCGACGTTAACTTTGACCCTTCTGTCGTTCCTGCAGGCGTTGCGGTGTCTGACGATCCCATCTTAAACGCCCGTTCCGCTGCCTACTCCCACTCTTTCAGCCGCCGTGAGCGGGAAATCGGCTACGGCAAGGCCACCGAAGCCGTGCAAAAGCAGGAGGTAAAATGAGCCCAAATAAAGATAGGCGAGAGCACGCGCCGCAGCATTTCAATACCCTGGCGCGGAGCCTGCACTGGCTGATGGCGGTGATGATCCTGGCCATGCTGTTCATCGGTGCCGCGATGATGACGTCGTTACATCACCGGATTTGGTTAATCGATCTGCACCGGCCGCTGGGTATCGCCATTTTACTGCTGGCACTGGTTCGTCTGGTCAACCGACTTCTGAGCCGGACGCCCCCACTTCCTGCCGATTTGCCCGTCTGGCAGGTGTTTGCCGCAAAGGCATCACAATGGATGCTGTATGGGTTAATGCTGGCAATGCCGCTGCTGGGCTGGTCGCAGCTGTCGGCAGCGGGCCTGCCGATTGTGATGTTTGATGGCGTCAACCTGCCGGCGATTGTCCCGACCAGTCCAGCACTGTATGCATGGTGTCACGACGCACATAGCCTTCTGGCAAAATTGCTTTTTGCCGTGATGCTGGTCCATCTCTCTGCCGCACTGGTTCACGCGTGGATCTACCGGGATGCAGTGTTTGCCAGCATAGCGAAAGGGGCAAGTCGGCGTAAGCCATCCGGGAGGACCTGAAGTAAGGCAAGTGGTAGGGGACACGCACAGTCAGAATGTTCGTGTCCTCGCTTGTCATCATCCTGAAACAACGGACACAACCGGAGCACGTATTTGGTCTCCAGATTCGCGCGTCAAAACGCCACGAACACCCCACAATTGCCTTAGAAGATAATATCCATCAATTAAAGCGATTATTTTTTAATCAACAGAGCATTTATGCCGGCAATTTTAGCTTTTATCAAAAAGTTAAGTGTCGCTTGAGTATCAAACACTCTGTCACCCACACCACCTAACAGATTGATTTTATTGATATCACATCAATAAAAACGATAAAACCCCTGACTTACCAACAAAATATATCAACTCGTGTGATATCTAAATTATAATTCTTATACTTCTGTTAAAAGGTGGAGGTCAAAATGCGATTAACCCTACTGCTGTTATGCTGTCTGGTACAGAGTGTAACCTGGGCTGGCGACCTGCCAAAACCAGTTGGTAAACCCATTTTAACGATTTCCGGTAATATAGAAAATACCAATGAAAATGGAAAAGCAGTGTTTGATCTCGCCAGCCTTGAAAAACTGGGTGTCGTGAGTTTCGAGACAACCTCCCCCTGGTATAACGGTCGTACGAAGTTTGAGGGTGTCCCCATGAGCAAGCTCATGGATTATGTGGGTGCAAAAGGTACGAACGTGAATGTTATTGCGCTCAATGATTACTCAACCATCATCCCTCTCAGCGACTTTAAAAAATACAACGCCATCCTTGCCTTAAAGGTCAATGGCGAATATATGCGCATCCGCGATAAAGGCCCATCGTTCATTGTATACCCCTATGACAGTCTTCCTGAGTTGAATAATCAGATTTATTACTCACGATCAGCATGGCAGGTAAGCAAAATGAAGATTGAGTAGTCGTTCAGGAGAACATAATGAACAGGATACTGGTTGGTATCATTTTTTCTCTTTTTATCACGACAGGATATATTGCATACCTTGTTTATGATCGTCAGCAAGAATTGCAAAAACTGACTCAATACACTGAGTCCTGGTCCGTGGCACAACTGGTATCAGAGTATTACCGTTTTGAATCATGGCTTGGTCTATACGCAACCGATACCGATGACGTTACGATAGACCAGGTCCGCATGCGCCTCGAAATTATGCTCAGTCAGGGCGATTTAATGAAGGGGGGCGATTTAGGTCGCTACATTGACAGCGATAAAACGCATCAGGAACTCGCTTTACGCTTAGAAAACATACTGGCCTATCTGGATAGCCATCTTGAAAATATGAGCCACCCGGAGTTAAAAGCATACCTGACAAATATGCATGAACTTGATGCACCGCTAAGCCAGCTTTCTGCCACGGCATTAACAAAAGATATTAACACAGTTAACGAATCCAATAAGAAAATACAGATACTGTATTATATCTACTCGGCACTTTCATTGCTCCTGGTAATTTTAAGCTTTATTCTCGGCTTCTTAATGATCTACCAGAATAAAAATATTCTGAAAGCACACATGCAGGTTAAGAGCCTGGCTGACGAGCTTCAAATATCAAAAGAAAAGCTGCAAATTCAGAACGCGAAGCTGGAGTATGATGTTTATCATGACTCCCTCACCGGCATGAAAAACCGCCTTTTCTTCTGGGACGATCTCAACAAAATTAATCTTCAGGCAGATAAAAACCACGTCCCCGTCACGGTGATGTTATTTGATTTAGACCGTTTCAAAGAGGTCAACGATACCTATGGCCATGATACGGGAGATTTGCTGCTGAATCAGGTATCCCGACGGCTGACCTCGATGAGCAGCGCAACGGATACGTTTTACCGTTTGGGCGGCGATGAATTCGCCCTTCTCTCCAGCGGACTCACGGAAACCGCCGCCGTTTCGCGCGCCAAAGAAATCAGCGATCATATCAGCCAGCCCTATACGATTAATAACCAGCTGATAAAAATTGCCACCTGCGTGGGTATCGTTTTATCTGATAATGAACGACGCTCTGATTATCTATACAAATTTGCCGATCTGGCCCTTTACGAAGCGAAAAAAGAAGGTTCGCAGCAGATCAAAGTCTTCCGTCAGTGGATGCTGCAAAGACTGCAGGAAAGCAGAACCCTTGAACATGATATGGCTCTGGCGATCGATCACAATGAATTCGTTGTGTATTACCAGCCTATTGTCGATTCATTCAGCAATGAAATTTACGGCTATGAAGCGCTTATTCGCTGGATACACCCGGTGAAAGGGATACTCGCGCCAGATTATTTTATTTCCGTCGCTGAAAAAACGGGGATGATCAATGAGATCGGCAAGTCGGTGCTTGAGATGGCCTGCCGGGAAGCGGTGTCCTGGGCGGTGCCGGCCAGGATCTCGGTGAACGTCTCACCCGTTCAGCTAGGCACGAAATCGTTTACCACGATGGTGCAGTCCATCCTGAAAGAGACAGGGCTACCGGCCAGCCGACTTGAGCTAGAGGTAACAGAGTCTTCGCTCTTCAGTGACAGCAACATGCCGATCACTATTCTCAAAAAGCTCCGGGCACTGGGTGTCAAAATTTCCATCGATGATTTCGGAACGGGATATTCCTCGCTCTCACGACTGAGTGAACTGAATTTTGATAAAATTAAGATAGATAAATCCTTTGTGAATCCGATATCAACGCAGGATGATGCCCTTAATATCGTTAAATTGATTACCGGCATGGCGAAGAGCCTCAACATGCGGGTCATTGCAGAGGGTGTTGAAACCGAAGCGCAGCTTGAACGGCTTCAGGCGCTTGGCTGCGATCTCGTGCAGGGATACCTGTTCGGAAAGCCACAGGCTGAGATTGACAGGAAGATTAGATACGGTTGAAATGGTTGTCCGGTTGTTTCTGGCCAAAAATCACGTAGACGGTTGATAATCAAAGGTTAAACAATGAAAAAAACAGCCCCGGAGTATACGCCTGTTGATTTATCTCGTTGGCCAAGGAAGGAGCATTTTGAAGTCTTCCAGTCATTTGCTGAATGCACAATTAACCAAACCGTTCTGATCGACATTACCGCGCTGCGAAAACATATCAAAGCGGTGGGCTGGAAGTTCTACCCGACGATCATTTTTCTCCTGTCTAACATCATGAACCGGCATCCTGAGTTCCGTATGGCCATGAAGGACAATGAGCTTGTCATATGGAATGAAGTTCATCCCAGCTACACCATTTTCCACCCCGAAACGGAGACCTTTTCGTCACTGTGGAGCCACTATGACGGCAATATTCATCACTTCCAGAATACGTATGCAGAAGATACGGCCCGCTATGGAAATAGCCTTTCTTACTGGCCTAAGGAAGAGTCCCGGGAAAATGTCTTCTTCGTCTCGTCTATTCCGTGGGTAACGTTTACCAACTTTAATATGAACATTGCGCACATGAAGAACTTCTTTTCGCCTATGTTCACGTTTGGGAAATACTACGAGCAGGATGGAAAAGTGCTGCTGCCGCTCGCGGTGCAGGTCCATCATTCGGTGTGCGATGGCTTCCATGTGGCAAGGATGTTTAATGAGTTGCAGGAGATGTGTGATGGTTTGTCGGAGCTGTCAGAGGGATTAAATGGCTGATACGCCAGAAATGATGGAAACTTCCTTTATAGGGAGTGAGCAGTGAATTACTCACTTTGATGTAGTGGACAGGTAAAAATATAAATGACCGGCTGTTGCCGGTCTTTTATTGGGTATGTCGTTCGGAACAATTTCACGCTTCAGGTTTAACGGAAGGCGATACCCCCTGCTATCACTAAGGGAGATATATCGCTATGACGTCCAGCTGTTCGACACCACTTCCGCCTGCTTCAGGATTAGCTCTACGGCACCTGGCGTTTTATCCGGTGGATATTTGTATTTACGCAGCGTCTGGCGCACCAGAATACGAAGACGCGCGCGAACACTTTCACGAACCTGCCAGTCTACGGTGGTGGATTTACGCAGTTGCCGCGTCACCTCAATAGCCAGCTTTCTAAGCGTCTCGTCGCCCAGTTCACGCACCGCGCTTTCGTTTTCCGCCAGCGCATCGTAGAAGGCTATTTCATCCGGGTTTAGGCCCAGCGCATCATCGCGCGCCATCGCTTCCTGGAACGCTTTCGCCATCTGTATCAGCTCTTCAATCACCTGTGCGGTTTCGATCGCCCGGTTATTGTATTTCAGCAGAACGGCTTTCAAACGGTCAGAATATTTTTTCTGCTGCACCACGTTGTTGCCAGACCTGGCATGAATGCCGTCATTCAGCAGTTTTTCCAGCAGTTCCACCGCCAGATTACGCTGCGGCATTTCTCGCACTTCTTCCAGGAATTCATCTGACAGCAAACCGATGTTTGGTTTATCCAACCCGGCCAGGGCAAAAACATCCTCAACCCCTGTCGCAACAACGGCGTTATCGAGAATCTTGCTCAGTAAAGAGTTCTTTTCTGACTGGCTAAACTTCTCCTTAGGATCCAGCTTGATAAGCCCCACTCTGATCGCCGAAAGGAACGCGAACTCCTCCTGTAAGGGTTCAGCTTCATCAAGGGTGTTACAGAGCGACCAGGCTTTACTCATCGCCAGTGAGACGTCGAGATAGCGTTTTTTACCGTCATCCAGACCCAGAATGTAGTTAACGGCATCGCGTAGAAACGCTAATGGATCGCGAGAAAAGCCTTCGTAGCTAAAGCCTGGTTTTCCTGCTGAGGGCGCGAACATCCCGTGAATGACGTCGATTTTTTCCAACAGAATGGCAAAGGCTTCCCGGGCATCCACGGTGGTCTGCCCTTTCCCTTTTGAGTCGGTATAGGTTTTCAGCGCCTGCTTCAGTTCGTTGGCGATTCCGATGTAATCCACCACCAGCCCGCCGGGCTTATCGCGGAACACGCGGTTAACACGCGCAATGGCCTGCATCAAGTTATGCCCGCGCATCGGCTTGTCGATATACATGGTGTGGCAGCACGGCGCATCAAACCCGGTCAGCCACATATCACGGACGATCACCAGCTTCAGCGGATCGTTCAAATCCTTAAAGCGCGCTTCAAGACGCTTTTTGGTCTGCTTGTTGTAGATGTGCGGCTGGAGATGGTCTTTATCAGATGCCGAGCCGGTCATGATGACTTTGATCGCGCCTTGTTCGACATCCGCGCTGTGCCAGTCCGGGCGGATCTCTGTGATGGCATCGTAAAGCTTCACACAGATATCACGGCTCATAGCGACAATCATCGCTTTACCGTTCATGGCCGCATTGCGCGTTTCAAAGTGCTGAACCAGATCGACAGCAACCTGTTTGATGCGAGGCTCTGAACCTACCAGCTTTTCCAGACGGCTCCAGTCACCTTTGGTTTTCTCCTGCTGGCCCGTCTCTTCATCTTCCACCAGCTCATCCACCTGGTCGGAGAGCGTTTCCAGCTCCTCATGGTTCAGGTCGAGTTTTGCCAGACGGGATTCGTAATAAATCGGCACCGTCGCGCCATCATCGACTGCATCCTGAATGTCGTAGATAGAGACGTAATCACCGAACACGGCACGGGTATCTTTATCTTCCGAGGCAATCGGCGTGCCGGTAAAGCCCATAAACGATGCGTTCGGCAGCGCATCGCGCATGTGTTTAGCGTAGCCGTATTTGTAGACGCCAGTTTGTCTGTCCAGCGTGGCGCTCAGGCCATACTGGCTACGGTGCGCTTCATCCGAAATCACCACGATATTGCTGCGTTGGTTGAGCGCCGGATGACTCTGCTCACCATCCAGCGGCGCAAACTTCTGCACGGTGGTAAAGATGATGCCGCCGGATTCACGAGCATTAAGCAGCTCGCGCAATTCATCGCGATCGTTGGCCTGTAGTGGCGTCTGCTTCAGCAAATCCTGTGCCTGGCAGAAGGTGGCGTATAACTGCCCGTCGAGATCGTTACGATCCGTCACAACCACAATCGTCGGGTTGTTCATCTCCGCCTGTTGCAGCAGTTTCCCGGCGTAGCAACACATGGAGATACTTTTGCCGGAACCCTGGGTATGCCACACCACACCCGCCTTTTTACTGCCGGGCTGAATATTGCTGTGCAGCGGCAGGTGTTTCCCGGTCGAGGCCACAATCGTTGCCGTCACCGCTTCACGCACTGCATGGAACTGATGATAGGCGGCAATCTTCTTAATCAGCCGTTTGCCGTCGTTCTCAAACAGGACAAAATAGCGGATGTAATCGAGCAATAATTCACGGTTAAAAAAGCCCTGCACGACGGTTTTAAGCTGCCAGTCAAACTGTGGTTTGTCGTTTTCGTTCGCCACGGTTTTCCACGGCAAAAAGCGCTCTTCATCTGCCGTGAGAGAGCCGATGCGAGCATTTTGCCCATCGCTCACCACCAGCGCTTCGTTGCAGATAAACAGGTCGCTGAGTTCGTTTTTATAGGTCTGCAGCTGATTAAACGCAGCCCAGATATCCGCATTGGCATCAATCGGGCTTTTCAGCTCAATCACCGCCACCGGCAGGCCGTTGATATAGCAAATGATATCCGGACGACGAACCTGTTTTATCCCCTGAATAGCCACCTGATTCACGACCATAAAGCGGTTATTGCCGGGATGGTTAAAATCCATCAGCAGCGCTTTATCGTGAACTGTCTTGTCTTCACGCTTGTACTCAACGGGTACGCCGTCGAGCAGCAGATGGTGGAAGGCTTTGTTACTGACGACCAGATCCGGGCTTTCGGGGCGGGTAATACGCAGTATCACCTCTTCCAGCACGGAAACAGGGAGATGGGGGTTGATGGTTTGTAGCTGCTCCAGTATTACCGGGCGCAGAAACACATCATGAAATGAAGCACGCAGCGGGTTGTCGCCATCCGGCGCAATATCGGGCCCGTGCAGCACTTCCCAGTCCTGTTCAGCAAACCATTTCAGGCATTGCTGCTCTAAATCGTCTTCACTCAGCATTACTCTTCCTCTCCCTCGGTGATTATACCGGTCTGTTTCAGCTCAATCGCCAGCTCCAGCAAACTCGGGCGGATCGCCTTTTCCAGACGGTTCATTCTATCCATCATCCAGTCGATAATGGCAGGCCATATCTCTTTATTGCCGCCATCAAACGCCTTTGAACAGACGATCTGGCAGCTTTTTCGCTCTGGCAGTAAACGCCAGTCGAGCGGCTCGCCAAACAGCGATTCAATGTGTGTTTTACGTTCCTGAAGGCGTTCAAATAACCAGGTGTTTTCCAGCGCATCCCCGCGCGAAATATTGAGCTGCACGCGAGCGTCTTTCTGGGAAAAGATCAGTTCAAACGGCACGCCGCTAACACCCGACCCGGCAGCCAGCCAGTGATCGGTTGAGGGTGCCCGGTTGTTAAACAGTGAACAGGGGCTGGAGCGGAATTTTTCCAGTGCCATCGTCCAGAACTCGCGGCGCAGATAATGGCGTTGCTGCAGTTCGCTACTGCTGGAGGTGGACTGTTCTTCCGCCTCTTTCTGCGCCATGCCGATCATGTACGATTCCGCTTCCGGGGTTGGGATAACCTGGCGGATATCGACAAACACGTCTTCACCGAAACGGTACGGCGTTACTTTGAAGCACTGCGCCCGAATACCAAACTGCATCAGCCACAGCGCAGTATTGGTAACCTCTTTGCGAAAGTTAGCCGCGACCATAATGACCCGTTGGGTGCCTTTACGGTTGAGTACCCCTTCTTTCAGGCTTTCCCAGCCCATAAATTCAGAGATGACGTCTGCCGCCTGGCGGTTCTCATTAGGGTCGAACTGATCCAGATAGAGCTGGAAGATCTCAACTACGCTCTCCTGACGCAGGTTGGCGCAGTAACCGGCGTATTTCAGCGCTTGCCACACCACGTCGCGCCCGGAATCATCGAGCTTGTTCTCAATGATGACCAAGTTGCCTTTTTTATCGAGCGCCAGGAGATCGAGGCGCTCTTTGGTGTCGTCAAAGCCGGCGAACTCTTTCTGGATAATCAGCAGTTCGTCTTCTTTGTCGTCTTTTTTGGTCAGCGTCTGCGGATTTTTCGCCAGCCACTCCTGTAAATGATCGCGCTCGCGAAAGCCGAGGCTGCTGAACGACACTTCTTGCAAGGAGTGCAAGCTGTTGGTCGGCGTATCGACTTTATACATTTTCCACCTCGCTTACCGCCTGCTCGGCTTCCGGCAGGGGGATTTCACCGGAGAGGAGTTTGGGGAGAAGGGTGTCTCGGATATTTTGCAAAATTAAATTTTGTTTTCTATTTTGCTCCAATAACCCGAATAAACCCTCACATTTGACGGCAAAGTATTTAGTTAACAACAAACCATTATTTTCATCAGGAATAACAACCTGCTTAACTTTTAGGTCTGACCAATGCCTTTTGTACTCTTGAAACTTCTGCTTACCCTTTAAGGCAAAAAATGTCCAATACGTGTTAAATCCCTTACCTTTCAGAACCAATGTATTTTTAGAAATATCAAATGGCACAGTTGACAGATGCATCACACAAGTGTGATCACCAAAAATAAACATTGGACTTTGCAAGGATGCATTAAACGAAGGTTCTTCATCGTGATAACCCTGATAAATCTTAGCCCCTTGCTCAAGCACTGGATGCTGTCCAAATTGCTTAATACAATCAGCGGGAAAGGTATTTTTTACTTTTAATCTGTTGATAATATTTTCAACATTCTCAGTCCTCCAACCTTCCGGAATCTCCCCCAACTCACTCTCCTGCATCGCAGACGGAAACAGCTCTGCCGTTGCTTTTAACTCAGCATATTGCTCAGGGTGTTCACGCTCAAAAACCGCCAGCGCATCAGCATCTTTCCCGGAAATCGCCGTCATGGCTGCAAGAGTCGCGTCTTCCTGCGAACCGCCCTCTTCCAGCACAGCCATTTTAGTTTTTACCGGTTCAAAATCTACAAACCAGCTCTTGAACAGGGCTTGCGCCATTTGTTCGAGGGTTTGATTTATTTTTTCATTTATTTGAGATTTCAATGCCAGAGAAGTCATGGTTTTTGCAATCCAAGACTCATGTTCCCCCAGTCGAGGGATTTTCAAATCCTTGAGTACAGGAATTCGCACATTACTTACTGTCGTACCTGTTCCCTCATTCCAGGAAATTTGATGTTGTACATAAGGAGACTGCAAGGCCCAAAATAAATAATATGGATCAATTTCACTATTGGCCCTTAATAAAACCTGACGTTGGCCCAGGCAACAATCTATTCCTTCAGGAATTAAGCAAACCTCTCCCATTGGAGCCTCACGAGTAAATACAATATCATTCACTCTTGGTTTTGCTCTCTTAATCCTACTCTTGTACCCATCTTCATCTGTGAAGCTCGGTGCGGAAAGATCCAATACACCATTACGAATATTTTGATTTCGGAGAACAATAAAACCCTTATCCGTCCATTTTGGTGTGGAGTGAGGACAATCAATAACTAACTCACAAAGATCCTCAAGGCGCTGCTCTTTAAAACTCATAACCCAGCCCCCCCAGATTCGCCTTAATCTGCTTCTCCAGCTTCGCACTCTCTTCCAGTTGGTCTTTCAGTTGTATTGTCAGCCGTGCCATCTTCTCGGCAAACGGCTCATCATCTTCATCCTGCTCGGCGGCACCAACGTAACGCCCTGGGGTCAGCACAAAGTCGTTTTTCTGAATATCTTCCAGCGTCGCGGAGAAGCTGAATCCGGCTTCGTCTTCGTAGTCTTTATCCGCCTGCCAGGCGTGGAAGGTGTCAGCAATTTTGGCGATATCCTCACGGGTAAAATCGCGCAGCACGCGGTCTTTCATATAGCCAATCTGGCGCGCGTCGATAAACAGCACTTCGCCTTTGCGGTGTGATTTGCCGTTGCCGCCGGTTTTGTCTTTGGTCAGGAACCAGATACAGGCCGGGATTTGAGTATTGGTAAACAGTTGTCCTGGCAACGCCACCATGCACTCAACGAGATCGGCTTCGATTAGGTTGCGGCGGATCTCGCCTTCGTTGTTGGTGTTGGAACTCATCGAACCGTTGGCCAGCAGCAGTGCCATCGAACCTTTCGGGGCCAGGTGGTGGATCATGTGCTGCATCCACGCGAAGTTGGCATTACCCTGCGGCGGCGTGCCGTACTTCCAGCGCACGTCATTTTCCAGCTTCGCGTTCCACCACTCCTTCATGTTGAACGGCGGGTTAGCCATCACGAAGTCGGCGCGCAGATCTGGGTGCTGATCGTCCAGCAGCGTATCGGCGTTTTTGCTTCCGAAGTTAAAGTCGATCCCGCGGATCGCCATGTTCATCGCCGCCAGTTTCCAGGTGGTCGGGTTGGACTCCTGGCCGTAAACGGAAATTTTCTGCTTCTGCTCGGCGGCGTTGTACTGCTTCTCGCCCGCGTGCTCTTCAATAAAGCGGTCGCTGGAAACAAAGAACCCGCCGGAGCCCATCGCCGGGTCATATACACGGCCGTTGTAAGGCTGGAGCATTTCGACAATCAGGGTCACGATGCTTTTTGGCGTGTAGTACTGGCCGCCCTGCTTACCTTCCGCCAGCGCGAACTGCCCGAGGAAATACTCGTAAACGTGGCCAAGAATATCTTTGCTCTTTAAGTTGAGCTTCTCGCCGTTATATTCCGGGTTGCTGAAGTTGGCATCCGAAAAGGTATTAATCAGCCCGGTTAACACCTCGTTGCCCAGCTGATACTGGCTAATGCGGTTCAGTATACCTTTCAGCTTCGGGTTGGTTTTTTCAATTTCATCTAACGCATTGTCCACCAGCCAGGAAACGGAGCGCAGCTTGACGTCCTGTCCGGTGGTTTCATCTACCCACAGCACCGTGCCTGTCGGCAGCATTGCTTTGTTTTTCAGCGTGTCCCAGCGAGCGGCTTTCGGCACCCAGAAGATGTTCTTTTCGGTGTAGTAATCTTCCACTTCCAGTTCATCGGCAATCGCCTGTGCGTACTCTTCGTCGGACTCATAATCCTCCCGCGACATGGCGTAGATGTTGTCCGGGTTGCCGACATCGCGAAACAGGGTGATGAGCTCCTGCTGACGGGCTTCAAAGGCATCGGAAACATACTTCAGGAAGATGAGCCCCAGCACCACATGCTTGTAGTTGGCGGCATCCATATTGGCGCGCAGCTTGTCGGCGGCCTTCCAGAATTTATTATCCAGCTCGTTCAGGAACTGTTGTTCGGCGTTGTTCATGAAAATCCTCGAGGTCGATCGCAGCGAAAGCGCAAAAATGCCTTATCGCAAATTTAGTTTTGGAATGCAGTTCGCAAAATGATACCCGGAACGTTAATGATTACAAACGAAACAACGTAAAGAAATTTGCTTTTGATCGCTAAATAATAGGAAACTAAACCGCCATTCCATTAAATCTCCCTGCATGTACCGCTCATCCCATGAACGGGTGGGGTTGTTTGCGGATCGCGGCGCGACGATGGCTATCACAACAAAGAAATTTTGATTAAAGGTAATCAGATTGTTGTCGATGGTAATTTAAATGCTGATTAATATATTCAACGGGTAAAAATATGTCCTGGCTTAATTCATTTTTAGTGACGCTTACATCTGTGGAGCCCCATAATGTGCCCTTCAGCGTAATCTGCATCGTGAGCCTGGCCGTTGCCTGCTTTATTTTCTTTTATTTATTCCGGGCCATTAACATTGTTAACAGCCTGAAAAAATACACCCAATCAATTAATAGCATTGAAAGCAATTCCCCAGAGGAACAGCTCGCCCATCTTCAAAATCTCTTTAAGCGCCCTGAACTCAAACACGCGTGGAATGAGTTTGAAGAGTCGTTACACCCGCAGAGTGAGCTGGAAGGTGGGGAAGAAAAAATCGTCCGCATTCGTGCCACGGCGCCAAGCTCGAGCTACTTCTCTGAGCAGCAGTTAGTCGATATTCCACTCAATACGGAATTCTTCAAACACCTGCCCGGTATTCTGACCGGTGTGGGGATTATCGGTACGTTTTACGGCCTGATGATTGGCCTCAACCACTTCGACCCCAGCACGCCGGAGCAGGTTACCAGCAGTGTCAATAATTTGCTGCACGATGTGTTGTACGCATTCCTTGGCTCTGCCGTGGCTATTGCCGCCTCTATTTTCGTCACCTGGCTGGAAAAACTGTCCATCGCCAAGTGTTATAAGTATCTCGAAAAATTTACCGCCGCTATCGACAAGCTCTACGTTAGCGGCGTGGGGGAGGAATACCTCGCCTCGCTGGTGAAATCCAGCAACGAAAGTGCTACCCAGGCGCGTCACCTGAAAGAGAGCCTGGTTACCGATCTTCGTGACATGCTGCTGCATCTCGCCGAAAGCCAGAAAGTTGAAAATGAACGCCTCGCGAATACATTAAGCAACACCTACCGAGAATCTGGCGCACAGTTTGCTGATCAGGTGAGTGGCGCAATCGAAAATAGCCTGAAGTCACCGCTGGATAAAATTGCGGGTGCGGTTCAGACCGCCAGCGGCGATCAAAGCGGTATGGTACAGAACATGCTGCAGGATGTGCTGACCGCATTTATGGCGAAGCTCGATACCACCTTTGGCCAGCAGTTTACGAATCTCAACGAAATGATGGGGCAAACCGTCGGGGCTATCCAGACGATGCAAAGCGGCTTCTCCGCTCTGCTGCAGGATATGCGTCAGGTCAGCGACGATTCCCGCCAGGGTAGCGCGCAGTTAATTGAACAACTCCTCTCTGAAATGAAATCGGGCCAGCAGGCCATGCAGGCAGGCATGAATGACATGCTGACCAATTTACAAGCCTCTGTTGCGAAAATAGGCGCTGAGGGTGAAGGTGCCGGTGAGCGCATGGCACGACAGCTTGAGAAAATGTTTGCCGATAGCGAAGCACGGGAAAAAGCCCAGGCAGAACATATGTCCGCCTTTATTGAAGCTATTCAGAATTCAGTGCAGCAGGGACAAAGCGCAACCATGGAAAAAATGGCGGCCTCTGTCGAAGCACTCGGGGAGCAGTTGGGCAGTCTGTTTGGCCAGATAGATAAGGGTCAGCAACAGATATCAGCGAACCAGCAGGCTAACCAGCAGTCTCTGCACGAACAGACGCAGCGTGTGATGAGTGAAGTAGACGATCAGATCAAACAGCTGATTGAAACCGTTGCTAGTCAGCATCAGGGAACCACCGAAACGCTGAACAAACTCGCAGAACAGACCAACCGACAGATTCAGGATATGCAAAATGGCGCGGATAAAATGCGTGTTGCCGCCGAGCGTTTTGAACACGCAGGCGATAAGGTGTCGGAAGCGAATCACCTGACGGCTGACGTACTGAATAAAGCGCAATCGGCGGGTTCATCGCTCTCCCTTGCCACCAGCGAACTCACTTCAGTAGTGAGCGATTATCGTAACAATCGAGAAGCCGTCAGCAAATCCATTGCCATGCTCGAATTGCTCGCAGCAAATACCCAGTCTGAACAAACCACCCGTAGTCAGTTCATCACCGATCTTAAGCAGCACGCAGAGCGCTTGCAGAGCTATAACCGTGAAGCCCAGACCTTTATGGAAAATGTCAGCGATGTGCTTGGGAAAGGTTTTGAAGACTTCTCAGAAGGTGTTTCACGCAGTCTCGATAAGACGCTGGGCAAACTGGATGTCGAAATGGCGAAAGCCTCTAATCTGCTTGCGGGCTCTGTTGAACAGATCGGTGAAAGCGTCAGCGAGCTTGATGATGTACTGTCTCGCGTGCGTGCATGAGGGGGTGACAGCTGATGTTTGGTAATGCATTTGGTGTTAAAAAACGTCGCAGTGATGAAGCTGAGAAGCCCTTCTGGATTTCTTACGCCGATCTGATGACCGCCATGATGGTGTTATTCCTGGTGGTGATGGTCGCGTCGCTAAGCTCCGTTACACAACGAATTCAACGCGCGGAGCAAGGGGAAAAAGTCAGAGGGCAGGACATCGCCAGATTATGTGAGCGCCTGGAACTGCATGCCCGCAGTGTAAACAAAACCATCGTGGTGGATTGCCACGATAACCGCATCAGCTTTGGTGAAGCTGGTCGTTTCGACCACAACCGTTTTTTCCTTAATGCTGAAGGGCAAAAAGCATTACAGGATGTCGTTCCGCTGGTGCTGGAGGCATCCGACAGTGACGAAGGCAAAAAGTGGTTTAAGCAAATCGTCATTGAAGGGTTTACCGATACCGATGGCTCGTATCTTTACAACCTGCATCTCTCCCTGCAGCGCTCTGAGTGGGTGATGTGCAGTTTGCTCGATAGCCGTAGCCCTCTGCAAAAAAGCATTTCTGCAGAACAGCAGATCCAAATCCGTAAGCTTTTCCTTGCGGGGGGTGTCTCATTTAATAACGCGAAAGAGAGCAAAGAAGCCAGTCGCCGCGTTGAGTTGCGTATGCAGTTCTTCGGGCTGAAAGATAAGCATGATGCCGCAGACGAGGTGGATTTCCCGCCCGTTGTGAATAAAGAAGTTTGCCAGCTGGTAATGCCGCAATGACGCCCGCGTTGAATTCTCTATCGCAGCGCATCGCAGCAAAGCTCTCTTCCAGCCAGCAGGAGGAGCATTATCTGCGCAATGATTTCCACGCGCTGGCCTCTGCTGGCCGCGAGATGGAAAAACGATTTGATAAAGCAGAGAAAATCCCCACGCCCCCACATGAAATGCGGCTGGCAGCGCTGCGTCGTTTTCGTCTTGCGGAAGAACTGAGTGAACGTGAATGGCGGATGGTGTTTTATGGCCTCGCCGATAGTGACCCACAACATCCAGGCCAACCGGTATTACTCGAAGATGATGCGTTCTTCCCCGAAATAAACAGTGCAATAGAAAAAAGAATAGAAACCAAGACGCTGAAACGTCGGGACTGGGCAGCACTCTGTTCAAGCTATTTTGCCTACAGGCATGAGTCTCCTGAAACAAACCCGCACTGGTGTGTGCTACGCGGGCATATTGCCAAAGGCTACTTCGTGGTGAAAGCGGCTATCCGCAGAGAAAAATCGTGGATGAAAACCATCGAGTTTTATCACGACATTTTTACGCCTCAGGCTGGCGGTGTAATATCCCAACAGTTGCTTTCCGGTGAAAGTAACTCTTTATCATCATTAGAAAAAATAGCGCAAATCCCCGATAGCAGCTGGTTGTGGAAACGTATTTTCACCGTATTGCTGGCGCAGCTTGATACTCTGGACGATCCTCATTTTCTGGAAAAAATCAGTTGGCTATTAGGCCTGGCGGCGCAATGGGTGCGTTTTCGTGATGACATTATGACGGCGACACTGACCCGCTATTACCATTCAACCTATCGCGATCAAGCGCATTCCGCCCTGAAACAGGCCGCCCTCGAATACTGGGATAACCCTCAGCTCAAGAGTCAGCAGAATAAGTGGCATCAGTATGTTTCTGAGCCTGTCGCTGCAATGGTGCGTGGCTGGTTAGCAAAACAGGATCTGATGCACTTCTTTGAACTGCTTCGCGGAAACGGCGATGTTGACCAGGCGCGACTGCACTACTGGCTGCGCTTTGCGAATCAGATGGGATTCACCCGTATCGTGATGGGGCCAGATGCCTGGCATGATCGTGGAAGCGATTTTGTGAAATTCCGCGAGGAAAACAAAGGACGGTTGAGCCAGTTACGAGGCGGACGTAATCTGGATAACGCCATGATCATGCAAATCAATGACTATTTGTTCGTTGAGTTTTCCGGAACCGGTAATGCAATGTATGCCTACAGGATCGGCCATGCCCCCTTTAACCCGGAATCACGAACCTTGGACATCAACATACATCTAAAAGATCAGGGACGCTGTGCACTCCGAATGCCACATATGCCACGAGCCGAAGGTTATAACAAAGTCCGCATAACCGGCTGGATGCTGAAATACGATGATGAGCTGCGCAAGCTGGGTATCCGCTGGATGGCTGAAGAACCCGTCAAATTTATAGATAAAAAAGCGCCCTCACCCGCCTCGGTATCTGACATCAAAATCATCAATCCATTGCGGGATACAGCAATACAGCGCCTGGTTGAAAATACCCCATGCATCGTCAGTGATAACCGACAAAAAGGCGGCGTGCTGTCCGTCCAGCTCAAAGCACCTGACGATATAACAGAAAGAGAGTTGCTTCGACTTGGGTTCACCCCTGTGACTAAAGAACCGCATCGCTACTGGATTAAATAATGCTGAAACGTCTGTTAAGTAAACTGACGGGAAACCGTCAGCAGATAGAACGCCACCTGAAGCATCAGTACCAGACTGAAGAAAACGGGCTCAGTTTTCCGCAATCGTTGGTTGATGACCCAGAGCTTTGGGCTCTGGCATCCTGGCTTGAGCAACTGGCTGAAGAAGACTATCTGATATCACTAACAGACCGATGGTTGTTGAGCTGGGAATCTCTGTATCGCCTGCTGGAAGATGAAGAACATGCCAGCAGTCTGCCTTTGATTGGCGTGCCTGAGGTTTTGCCCCTACGTGCAAGTTTGAGTTCGCGAGGAGCTTTAAGCGATAATAATTTCCGCGTCTGGATTGCTGAATGGGCTACGTTTCCCATGCGTCAATCGCTCCGCCTTAGCCGCACCGGGGCTATTTTTATTCATGAAAACCAGCAGTATCTGTTATCACGGGAAAACTGGGCGCTCTTGCAGGCAACCGAGCAGCTAAGCATGCAGCAAACTCAGGCTCCCGGCGAGACCACCAACCAACTGGGATGGGCTGCAATTCGCAAATGCGCGAAACAGGCTGCTGCAAAATTTGATGATTATTTAGAAAAAACGCACGTCATCAAACCCACTTCATTGTCGTTACGCCTGCGTAAGGCGACGGTTGCTGATACTGCCGTTATCGAGATTGAACCCCACTTTGAGGACCAACCCGCTAACTGGCTCGGCAGCTTTGACAAGAACTCACAGGTCCACGATAGCTATCGTATTCCCGGAGAGAACGGCGAGCTCAGCCATGTCATCATCCCACCTGAAGTAAAAGAAGTCCTGAATTCAATACACTCCATTCCCGGTCGCCGGGTTGCCGGTAGTGAAGCGCTTTCCTTTGTACGCAATCCCTATACTTTCCTGGGTGAAGATGCCGCCAGTGTTATTGCCCCCGAGGAACACGAACAGGCATTGGTTGATGCCCATATTTTCTTTCATCACTTCCAGCTTCAACCCCAGATTAATGATGAGAATAAGATAGAGAATATTACGCTGGTGCTGGAGCCGGTCTCACCCCTGCCGCAACCGGAGGTATCATTCCTGTTCTCGGCTCCATGGGAACTGGAAAAATTTGTTCAGGCCGTAGGGATAAGTGTTGCCGCGCAAATGCCAGCAGGTTCCTGGCAGGGTTACGAGCTGGAACTGAGCCAATTCACTGAACAGCAATGGCATGATTGCCAGTCGCTGTTGTCGCGCTGGCAGCAGGAAGTCGAAGGTAAAGAATTTAATGATGTTCTGGATCTGGGTAAATATGGCGATCGCGTCATTGGCATCGGTGAGTTTGAAAAAATATCCTCTCCCTGGCTGACCAAGGCGCAAAGTGAAAACTGGATCCCTGATGGCGACTTCTCCGAATTTTCGGTAGAAATGCTTGATGGTTGGCAACCTGATAACCTGCAGCATTTCGATGAACTGCAGGAAAGAATCACCCAGGCAGAAGCAACTGGCGAAACGCACATCATCTCCCCATGGAATGAGACTGAACTGCCGCTGGATGCAGCTAAAACCTTCAGTAAGAACTGGGAAAAACAGCAAAATGCAGCACATGAGTCAGAGGGCAATGTTGTTGAAAAAACAGCCCGGGCAGTGCTCAAAATTGAACAGAATATTGAAGAAGCTGTTTACATTAAAAAGCGAAGAGACTCACTTCTCAATGCACGCCATGCTGAACCTGAAATTCCACTGAGCCTGAAAGAGCACATCCGGCTTAAAGACCATCAGCGCGAAGGCGTGGCCTGGCTTCAGCAGCTTTTCCTTCGTTCACCTCAGGAAACCGCAGGTTGCCTGTTAGCGGATGATATGGGGCTGGGGAAAACGCTGCAAATCCTGAGCTTCCTGGTTTGGTTCATTGAAAAATTCCCTGACGAGCCACCAAGCCTCATCGTTGCCCCCGTTTCACTTTTGGATAACTGGGAACGTGAACTGGACAATTTCTTCTATACAGCCGGAATTCCTGTGATGAAATTGTATGGTGACACCATTAAAGCGGTGAAATACCCGAAACAGGCTATTCCTGCTCATCTGCAGTCCCAGGGGATCAAAAATTTGCTAAAACCCGGCTGGCAGGGTGAGGCGAAAATCATTCTGACAACCTATGAAACGCTTCGCGATCAGGAGTTTTCACTGGCGCGCCAGCCATGGTCCATCATGGTCTGCGACGAGGCTCAAAAAATAAAGAACCCGGCAGCATTAATCACTCATGCAGCTAATGCGATTCAAGCAAGATTCAAAGTGGCATGCACCGGCACGCCTGTCGAAAACACGCTTGTAGACCTGTGGAGCCTCTTTGATTTCGCCCAGCCGGGCCTGTTAGGTGCCCTTAATGAATTTGGCAAACATTATGTTCGCCCTATCGAGAACGAGGCGGGTCGGGATACAGGGCAGCTTGAAAGTTTACGCGCGTTGATTGAACCACAGACATTACGTCGAACCAAAGAAGAGGTCGCGCGTGATTTACCGCAAAAAATCGAAGTCGTTAGCTGTAAGCAGCTGCCGCTTTCTGGTCCTCAAAAGCAACTATATCTCTCTTCGATAGCAAACTGGCAACAACAGCAGGCACTTAGTGAAGGAATGCAGCAAGCAGGCTCAGGGATGTTGGGGCTATTACATCGTCTTAAACTCATCTGTGCACACCCGGCAGTCGTTAACCCTGAGCCTCGTTATCAGGAAGGGTCACCTAAGCTAAACTGGATGTTGAAAACACTGGATGAAATTAAGCATTCCAGCAAAGACAAAGTGATTATCTTTACTGAGCTACGCGATCTCCAGCGAGAAATTCAGCGTGCTGTTCAGCAGCGATTCGGTTTCCGTCCGGTCATCATCAATGGCGATACCAGCACTAAAAGTCAGAGCCAAAAAAGCCGTCAGCGATTGATTGATGATTTCCAGTCCCAACCCGGCTTTGGCGTGATTATTCTCTCCACCGTCGCAGTTGGATTTGGGGTTAACGTGCAGAAAGCAAACCACGTTATTCATTTCACCCGCTGCTGGAATCCGGCCAAAGAAGATCAGGCAACTGACCGCGCTTACCGTATCGGCCAGACAAAGGATGTGTATGTTTATTATCCAACGGTAATGGACTCTGAAATCACGACGTTTGAAGAAACACTAGACGAGCTCCTTCAGCGTCGTCGGACATTGGCCAGAGATATGTTGTGTTCTACACCGGATCTAACCAGCGCTGATTTTGAGAATATTTTAAAAGGGACATAACTACTCGAATTTCTCACTAAAAAGATACTTAGGTTTATTTCGAAGCCAAAACCTGTTGCTGAACACCTCCACAAGATGTGTTGTACATGCAGAGATAAAAATTGCCACATCAGGTTGAATTTATCATTAATATTCGGAAGATTGAACAATCGGTAATCACAATAGACTATTAGGATCAGCGTTCAACACTATAGCGTGTGACGTATTATACAAGCCGATGTGGCAATGGTTTACCATGGCGGTCAACGATCCGTTCATTAATCAATTGGCCATCGGACAGAACACACGAACAAATTGACACGATTATTGGTCGCAATTTCTCAAATACGGCACAAGAAGAAAACGTCTTTTACTTGAATGTAAGATAAGTATCTGAAAAAGATGGTGCGATAATAGGAACCGATAAACAACATCAATACAATGATTTTATTGATAAAAATAAAATCGAAAAACATTCCTATACACACCACTATACACATTGACGGGTGCGTTCATTTTTCATACGAACTAATTAACAGAAAAAAACTTTTTTTTAGAAAAACTGTTCACACTGTTCACTAATGGTTTTTGTTTATAATATTCATTAACTTATGCGGTGAATGGTTGGTGAACAGTGAACACTTTACTGTTCACTTTTGCCGTTTTGCAGGTAAAAAAAGACCGGCGATTGCCGGTCAGAGTAAGTTATCTCGCTATGGGATCATCGCATTTCGGCAGCCAGTCGGCGTTGCTTTCTTCCCTGAGCGCCAGATTGGTCTGTATGCCCTGATTTTTCCGGCGCTTTTCATAGCTCAGCCCGTACTCTTTCAGCATGGCTGGCAGCCCCTTGCCGAACATGGTGAGGCTCAGGGTATTCCTGTAGCCGTGGGCTTCCATATACGCCAGATAGGCATGATACAGATACAGACGCGGCTGACGCGGTATGATGCTGGCATTGCCAATATACATACCCTCAGGCTCCGGCAGGGCTTCCAGATAGCCGCAAAAATCAAATGTCGGGTCGGCATCGCGCTTGATGCTGAGCGCCTCGTCGGAGTTCTGCTGTGACTGGAGCAGTGCGCGGGCAGTCATCGGATCGCTGAACTTCTGCATTAGCTGGCGCACAATCACGGCCAGCTCACGGGCGATTTTGTTCTTAAGCTGCGGGTCGCGTTCCTCCGGCGCAATCTGCTCCGGGAAATGCAGGATCACCCGGCGACGGGAAACACCGCCGCTGCGGTCAGTGAAGCGCATCGGGTTATTGTTCACGGCCAGAACCACCGCCGGAATATG
>OKMW01000135.1_pt1 | contig 38366 bp, 26 predicted proteins | sample 1612721 | NCBI WGS metagenome assembly OKMW01 (sample SAMN04436815, study PRJEB24849) | human gut metagenome | biome: human gut; feature: NICU; material: stool | host: Homo sapiens | place: USA: Saint Louis, MO | collected 2011-05-01 | reverse complement strand
ACAATACATTTTTGTTATGTTAGGTAAATGAGTGAAAAGTTAAGTTTGTGTGCTAGTCTTCACAAAAGCATGCGCGATTTCAGTTTCAGTTAGATCGCCCCACTTACCCGCCCGTCTATCGTTCAAAGCTATCAGAGAAATCACTGCAAACTTCATAAATGATCTTGATAATCATTCTCATTTTGATAGCATAAAACATAGCAAAGGCTATATTTCAGAGGCAGAAATGACAAACAGTCGCGTAGAGGGTAGCAGTGGCAGAGCAGCGCGCAAGTTGCGGTTCGCATTAATGGGACCTGCGTTCATCGCTGCCATTGGTTATATCGATCCAGGTAACTTTGCGACCAATATTCAGGCCGGGGCCAGCTTCGGCTATAAGCTGCTCTGGGTGGTCGTCTGGGCAAACCTGATGGCAATGCTGATTCAGATGCTCTCCGCAAAGCTGGGGATTGCGACGGGCAAAAACCTGGCGGAGCAAATTCGCGACCATTATCCGCGTCCCGCGGTCTGGCTCTACTGGGTTCAGGCTGAAATCATCGCCATGGCCACTGACCTTGCTGAATTTATCGGCGCAGCGATCGGCTTTAAGCTGATTCTGGGTGTGTCGCTATTGCAGGGGGCGGTCCTCACCGGGATTGCCACGTTCCTGATCCTGATGCTGCAGCGTCGGGGTCAAAAGCCGCTGGAGAAGGTCATTGGCGGTCTGCTGCTGTTTGTCGCGGCGGCCTATATCGTTGAGCTAATCTTCTCACAGCCGAATCTGGCGCAGCTCGGTAAAGGAATGGCGATCCCAAGCCTGCCGACCTCGGAAGCGGTGTTCCTGGCCGCCGGGGTGCTGGGGGCGACCATCATGCCGCATGTGATCTATCTCCACTCCTCGCTGACTCAGCATCTCCACGGTGGGACGCGTAAAGAACGTTACTCCGCCACCAAGTGGGACGTGGCGATCGCCATGACCATCGCGGGGTTTGTCAATCTGGCGATGATGGCTACTGCAGCCGCAGCTTTCCACTTTAACGGTCATACCGGTATTGCCGATCTCGACCAGGCGTATCTCACGCTGGAGCCGTTGCTGAGCCATGCTGCCGCCACGATATTTGGCCTTAGCCTGGTGGCTGCTGGTCTCTCTTCTACGGTGGTGGGTACGCTGGCAGGCCAGGTGGTGATGCAGGGGTTTGTCCGGTTCCATATTCCGCTGTGGGTTCGTCGTTCCGTCACCATGCTGCCGTCATTTGTGGTGATTCTGATGGGACTCGACCCAACGCGAATTCTGGTCATGAGCCAGGTGCTGCTGAGTTTTGGTATTGCGCTGGCGCTGGTGCCGCTGCTGATCTTTACCAGCAACAAAACTCTGATGGGCGAGCTGGTCAACTCAACGCTGGTGAAACGAACCGGGTGGGCCATCGTGGTGGTGGTCGTGGCGCTGAACCTGTGGTTGTTAGTGGGAACCGCGCTGGGTCTTTAACAAAAAAAGGAGCCGTGGAGGCTCCTTTTTGATTTTTGATTAGTGATGATGGCCGTGACCATGACCTTTGCCGCGACCCCAGCCGCCGCGACGGTCGTCACGATCGTTCCAGCCTTCACGGTAACCGCGCTCATAGGCGCTGTCTTTATACCAGCCGCGGTGTCTGCCGTTATCATGTTTCCACCAGCGATCGCCGCGCCACTCATAGTGACGATGCCAGTAATCACGGTCGCGCCAGTAGCCACCGTCCCAGTATCTGCCGTAGTCGTCACGATCGCCAATTTGTAATTTTACTGATGGCAACAGGGTGATTTCGCCCGCAGTGGCGATCAGCGGCGCCGAAGCCAGTAATACCGCTGCAAGAATCAGTGACCTGAACATACTCTTTCTCCTTCACGATCGGGGCCTTTGTTAGGCCTGTTAACGCAATTTTACGAGTTGGTAAAGCGTCGTATCATCGCCTCAACTCGGAATTCCTGGGTGAGAGCACTTTTTGCTAAAAGTGATGTTATATTGAGCTGCTCAGGATCGCGTCTATACGGGCCAACTCTTCTGCAGAGAAATGGCGGTTTGCCAGCATCCCCACGGCGTCATCAATCTGAGCCGCTTTACTTGCCCCAATCAGCACCGACGTCACGTCCTCATGGCGTAATACCCAGGCCAGCGCCATCTGGGACAGCTTCTGGCCGCGGCTTTCTGCCAGGGCATTCAGCTTCCTGACTTTCTCCAGCTTCTCTTCGGTGAGCTGATCGGGTTTGAGGAACTGACTGCCGCTTGCCGCGCGTGAGTCTGCGGGGATGCCGTTCAGATAGCGATTGGTCAGTTGCCCGCCGGCCAGCGGCGAGAAGGGAATACAGCCGACTCCTTTTTCCTGCAACACGTCCAGCAGCCCCGCTTCCGGCGCACGTTCAAAGAGGGAGTATTTCGGCTGGTGGATCAGGCAGGGCGTCCCGAGGTCATTAAGGATATCAATCGCCTGGCGAGCCAGAACAGCCGGGTAGTTGGATAATCCGACATACAAAGCCTTCCCCTGACGCACCGCATGGTCAAGCGCTTTCATGGTTTCCTGCAGCGGCGTTTGAGGGTCTGGCCGGTGATGATAGAAGATATCCACATACTCCAGCCCCGTGCGCTTAAGGCTTTGATCGAGGCTTGCCAGCAGATATTTACGTGACCCCCAGTCGCCGTAAGGCCCCTCCCACATGGTATAACCCGCTTTGGTGGAGATGATTAGCTCGTCGCGCCAGGGCAGGAAATCCTCCTGCAAAATACGTCCGAAATTACGTTCGGCCGATCCGGGGGGCGGGCCATAGTTGTTGGCAAGGTCGAAATGCGTAATGCCCAGATCGAACGCACGCTGTAAAAGTTGACGGCTGTTTTCGATAAGGGTGGTGTCACCAAAGTTATGCCACAGCCCAAGCGAGATGGCAGGCAACCTGAGTCCGCTTCGCCCGCAGCGGCGATACTCCATTGTCCTGTAACGATTTTTGTCCGGCTGATAACCCATTTTCGTGACCTCTGGCGCTGAAGTGAAAAATCAGTGTATGCGTTTACATTTTCGTGAAAAAAAGCAGCATAGCGCAGCCTTTTTTGTAAAGCATTCTTTCCATGCCCTTCTTATCACCAATTCTGGACAGCCATCACGCTTATTTAATACTCAAGGTGAGGTCAACATTAGAAGGATACCTGTTCATGCGTACCCCATACTGCGTCGCCGATTACCTGCTGGACCGTCTTACTGATTGTGGAGCCGATCATCTGTTTGGCGTGCCGGGCGACTATAACCTGCAGTTTCTCGACCATGTGATAGACAGCCCGGATATCTGCTGGGTGGGCTGTGCCAACGAGTTAAACGCTTCTTATGCCGCTGACGGATACGCCCGATGTAAGGGCTTTGCCGCGCTGCTGACGACATTTGGCGTAGGAGAGTTAAGCGCCATGAACGGCATTGCGGGCAGCTTCGCCGAGCACGTTCCGGTCTTGCATATTGTGGGGGCACCGGGTACGGCATCACAGCAAAGAGGGGAGCTGCTGCACCACACGCTTGGCGACGGTGAGTTTCGTCATTTTTATCATATGAGCGAGCCGATCACTGCTGCACAGGCGATCCTGACCGAACAAAACGCCTGTTATGAAATCGACCGGGTGTTAACGACAATGCTCCGGGAGCGTCGCCCCGGCTATCTGATGTTGCCTGCCGACGTGGCAAAAAAGGCCGCCACTCCCCCTGTAAACGCTCTCACGCTCAGGCATCCACATGCCGATAGTGCCTGCCTGAAAGCGTTCCGGGACGTCGCAGAAAACAAGCTTGCCAGGAGCAAGCGTACTGCGCTGCTGGCCGATTTCCTTGTCCTGCGCCACGGCCTGAAGCATGCGCTACAAAAATGGGTCAAAGACGTGCCGATGGCACACGCCACCATGCTGATGGGCAAAGGTATCTTTGACGAACGTCACGCCGGATTTTATGGCACCTACAGCGGTTCAGCGAGCGCCGGTGCGGTAAAAGAGGCTATTGAAGGGGCGGATACCGTACTGTGCATCGGCACGCGATTTACCGATACCCTGACCGCCGGCTTCACGCATCAGCTCACCCCGGCACAAACGATAGAAGTTCAGCCTCATGCCTCACGCGTAGGTGATCTTTGGTTTACCGGCATCCCTATGCTTCAGGCAATCGAAACGCTGGTGGAACTGTGCAAACAGCACGTGCACGAGACACCCGCGCAGTCTTCTCAAAGCGCGATGGCCTACCCGCAGCCGGATGGCTCGCTGACGCAGGCGAATTTCTGGCAAACGTTGCAGACGTTTATTCGTCCGGGAGACATCATTCTTGCGGATCAGGGCACCTCGGCCTTCGGCGCGATCGACCTTCGTCTGCCGGCTGACGTGAATTTTATCGTCCAGCCGTTGTGGGGATCGATTGGCTATACGCTAGCGGCAGCATTTGGCGCGCAAACGGCCTGCCCGAACCGGCGCGTGATTGTCCTGACGGGGGATGGCGCGGCGCAACTTACTATCCAGGAGCTTGGCTCGATGCTGCGGGATAAACAACACCCCATCATTCTGGTCCTGAACAACGAAGGGTACACGGTGGAAAGAGCGATCCACGGGCCTGAGCAGCGTTACAACGACATTGCGCTATGGAACTGGACGCAAATCCCGCGGGCCCTGAGCCTTGATCCTCAGGCCCAGTGCTGGCGGGTCAGTGAAGCGGAGCAGCTGGCGGACGTCCTTGAGAAAGTGGCGCACCACGAGCGGCTCTCGCTGATTGAGGTAATGCTGCCGAAAGCCGATATCCCTCCGCTGCTGGGGGCGATCACCAAAGCGCTGGAAGCGCGCAACAGCGCCTGATTATTTGTCGTTTCGCCAGGCCATCATCATCGGTTTGCCCGCCAGCAGGAGCCAGGCGGGCAACATCACGATGCAAAGTAACGGGATGAGGGTGGTATCCGGTACCACCACGGCGGCCATGAAGAGGCTCAGCCAGGCATCGCGCGTGACCACCAGCACCAGCCCCAGAATCGAGCAGGAAACGGTAATCGCAGCCGGAACGGCATCGACATGCTCGTGCAGCATCAGCCCCAGCGCGACGCCGACAAAGACCGCCGGGAAGATGCGTCCACCACGGAAACCGCAGGCGGCCGCCACCACCAGCGCTGCCAGCTTGATCACGGCAAACAGCAGATAGTCGGAGACGCTAAACACCTGGCTGAAGGCCAGCTGCTGCATCTCGTCCAGTCCTTTAAACAGCGTCACCGGCCCGCCGATCGTACCTAAAATACCCAGAATCAAACCGCCAGCCCCCAGAATCAGCACCGGGTGTTTGAGTCTGTGCATCAGCCGGTGCAGGCGTGGAAGACACCATACTGCCACCATGCCCAGCGCAATGGCGATGGCGGCGACGATGGCACCGCTGAAAATATCGGCGATTTGCATCTGGCCGTAGTGGGGGAGAGAGAGTGAAAAATGGGGATGGAAAAACAGGCTGGTCGTCAACGCTCCGGCGGCTGCGGCCATCAGTGGGGCAAAGAGCTTGTCCCAGAGTGGGACATCGTTGTTACTGCTGAGCGTCTGAGAAAAGATCAGTGCCGCCGCAACGGGCGTGCCGAAGAGCGCCCCGATGGTGCCTGCGGAGGCGAGAATGGTCCAGTCCAGCGCGCCAACGCGGGGCAAAATGCGTGAACCAAGAAAAACCGCCAGGCCAATGTTCACGGCCATAATCGGATGCTCAGGTCCCAGACTAACGCCTCCAGCCAGACCGATAATCAGCGCAATGATTAGCCCTGGCAACGCCGAGGGGGCTACCGGGGCACCAATCAACGGTTCCAGTGCCGGATCGGGGCCAGCATGGCCGGGACTGAAACGGATCACCAGGCCCACCGCAATACCGGTTAACGTCAGCATCCCAACGATCCACGCAGGAGAGTCAGCGGTGACGCCCAGCCCTGCAGGAAGCGCGTTCCATAATAGTGTTTGCAGCACCGACGCGACTTTCATCACGACAATAAGGACCAGACTTGAAACCACGCCAATGATGAGCGCCGGAATGGCCAGCAACAGCATGGTTCTGGCTCGCGGGTGAAGCATGATGATTTCCTTGTACAAAACGGTATTACGTTACTTTGCACATTAAGCCTTATGGCAATAGTGCAAAAGGTGCTGAAACGGTAAAGTTATTCTGTGACGAAGATCGATAATCCATGGGCATTCACCTTCCGGTCGTTGTTGTTATCACGCCTTGAATTTACAGTGTCCCAAAGATTTATTCTGACTTTAGCGGAGCAGTAGAAGAATGACAAAGTATGCTTTGGTAGGCGATGTGGGCGGCACGAATGCGCGCCTTGCATTATGCGATGTAAATAGCGGTGAAATTTCCCGGGCGAAAACCTATTCCGGTCTCGATTATCCAAGCCTTGAGGCCGTTGTCCGCGTCTATCTGGAGGAGCATCAGATAAGCGTCGAAGATGGCTGCATCGCCATTGCCTGCCCGATAACCGGCGACTGGGTCGCCATGACCAACCATACCTGGGCATTCTCCATCGCCGAGATGAAAAAAAACCTCGGCTTTGCGCATCTTGAAATCATCAATGACTTTACCGCGGTGTCCATGGCGATCCCGATGCTGAAGCCTGAGCATCTGATCCAGTTTGGCGGCGCTGAACCGGTCGAAGGTAAGCCGATTGCGGTTTACGGGGCCGGTACCGGGCTGGGCGTTTCACATCTGGTGCATGTCGCTCAGCGCTGGGTGAGCCTGCCGGGTGAAGGTGGTCACGTGGACTTTGCGCCAAACAGCGAAGAAGAGGGCATTATCCTCGAAGAATTACGCGCGGAGATCGGCCACGTCTCCGCCGAGCGCGTGCTGTCAGGACCGGGGCTGGTGAACCTGTACCGGGCGATTGTGAAATCGGACGGTCGTCTGCCGGAAAATCTGCAGCCGAAAGACGTCACCGAACGCGCGCTGGCGGACAGCTGCATTGACTGCCGTCGTGCCCTGTCGCTGTTCTGCGTGATCATGGGGCGCTTCGGCGGCAATCTGGCGCTGACGCTGGGTACCTTCGGGGGCGTTTATATCGCGGGCGGCATTGTGCCGCGTTTCCTGGAGTTCTTTAAAGCCTCCGGCTTCCGCGGCGGGTTTGAGGATAAAGGGCGCTTCAGAAGCTACGTGCAGGACATTCCGGTTTATCTGATCGTGCATGATAACCCAGGCCTGCTGGGGTCGGGTGCCCACCTGCGTCAGGTTCTCGGTCAAATCCTCTGACGCATAGCCCTCTCCCGCAGGAGAGGGCTTTTTTGTTACAGGTGCATGAGCTGGCGGAACTCTTTTACCTTGCTGCGGCTCACCGGCACCTGAAAATCCAGATCCTTCAGACGCAAAATGTAGGTGTTGTTAAACCACGGTTCGATCTCGCGGATCTTGTTTAAATTGACGCAGAACGAGCGGTGGCAGCGGAAAAAGTGCGACGCAGGCAGCTTGCTGCAAAACTCGGTGATGTTCATCGCCATCACGTACGATTCCCGCCGCGTGTAGACAAACGTCATCTTTTCATGGGCTTCGGCATAGTAGATATCATTGACCGGCGTCACGATGATGCGCTCATCTTTGACCAAATTAATGGTGTCGTTTTCCCGTACCGTTGGGCTGGCGTTTGCAGGGGCGGTCTGCTGCTGCCACGCGGCCTCCAGCTTTTGCAGCATGCTGACAATCCGCGACTCCTGGTAAGGCTTAAGGATATAGTCAAACGCCTCCAGCTCGAAGGCCTCTACGGCGTGCTCTTTCCAGGCGGTAACGAAAACAATAAACGGCTTATGGGCAAACTGATTGATGTTTTGCGCCAGCAATACGCCATCCAGCGACGGAATGTTGATATCCAGGAAGATGGCATCGACCCGGTTATGCTGCAGAAACTTCAGCACGTCCAGACCGTCATCAAAGGTACCCACAATTTCCATCTGGCTGTGGGTGTTGATAAGCCAGGTTAGCTCCTGTTGAGCCAGAATTTCATCTTCTACGATGATGACTTTCATGGGTTACTCCACCTGGGGCAACAGTGACGTTGCCGAATGAACGGGAGAGCGCTCGTTCGGGACGTAAAAAGCAATTTCGGTGCCCGGTTCAAGACGCTGAATATGCAGCCCGTCGCCGTAAAGCAGCTTGACCCGGTGGTGCACGTTCAGCAGGCCGATTTTATTTCCAGGCATCTCGTTAGACTCCACCCGCTCAATGACTTTTGGATCAATGCCGTGGCCGGTATCGCGCACGGCAATACGCACGCGGTTGCCGCTTTCGGTGACGCTGATGGTGACGACGCCTTTGCCTTTACACGGCTGAATGCCGTGAACAATCGCGTTTTCGACCAGCGGCTGGATAAGCAGGCTTGGGATCACGCAGTTGACCTCTTCATCAATATCGTAAATGACCGTGAGCTTGTCACCAAAGCGCGCCTGCTCAATCGCGATGTAGTCTTTAATCTGATACAGCTCTTTTTTGATGTCGATCTGCTCGTCATCTTTCAGCTCGATGTTGTAGCGCAGATAGCGCGACAGGTTAAAAATCAGCTGGCGCGCGGTGTCCGGATTAAGACGAATGGACGAGGAGATCGCGTTCAGCGCGTTAAACAGGAAATGGGGATTGATTTTGCTCTGCAGCGCGCGCAGCTCTGCCTTATTTGCCATCTCACGCAGTTGTTCCGCCCGGGATACTTCCAGCTGGGTGGAGATAATCTGTGACAGGCCGATGGCCATCTCCTGCAGCGTGGAGGTGATCTGATGCGCGTGGCAGTAATAAATTTTCAGCGTGCCCGTCACGACGCCTTTCTCCCACAGCGGAATCACCAGCATGGAGTGGATTTCCGGCGTTCGGTGGGCTTCATCATTGTTTTTAATAATGATTTTACCGTAGTTTATCGCCTGTCGGGTGGTTGGGCTGATGGTGTCATCATTATCGCGATAGTTGTGCTCCCCGACGCCAACGTAGGCCAGCACGTGGTCAATATTGGTGATGGCGACAGCGTCAGCGTGGATGTCATGGCGAATGATTTCGCAGACCTGACGCAACGACTCCGCGTTAACGTGGCGGAAGAGCGGCAGCGTTTTGTTGGCGATATCAAGCGCCAGCTTGGCCTGACGGGCGGCGCTGGCCTCTTTTTCCCCTTCAACGCTTTGCACCAGCAGCACGATAAAGCCGATGCACACGCTGCCCAGGATCATCGGAATACCGATTTTCGAGACGATATCCAGCCCAAGTTCGGTGGTCGGGGCCCAGACGACGACCAGGATCATGGTCAGCGTTTCGCACACCATGCCCGCCACGATCCCGGCGCGCCAGCGCTGTTTTTTCGTGATTTTGCGGCTGATCCAGCCGGAGAGCACCCCGGCGATAATGCTGGTAATAAAGCAGGGCAACGCCGTGACGCCGCCGATATCAATCAGGTAGCGATGGGTTCCGGCAATCACGCCGGTGATGACACCCACCCACGGGCCAAACAAAATTCCGCCGGACATCACGGCGATAATGCGCACGTTAACCAGCGAACCCTCTACCGGCACGCCAGACCAGGTGCTGAACAGGGCGAACAGCGAAAAGATGGCGGTAACGGCCAGCAGCTCTTTTGGCGAGTGTGCGGATTTGTGCAATAGCTCGCGAAACAGGCGAATGCGAATGAGGAAAAACAGGCAAATCAGCATTAATGCCGCACGGTCAAAAACCGCCAGCAGCATAGTGAATATTTCGTGCACGAGTAGACCTGGGAAAACGGGAAAGAACCATGATAAAAAACCTGACGCGTGTTGACCAGCTATCCGTCAGGTTTATCAAATGAGGAAAAACCATAATTTCTAAAGGGGATTGTCTGTCGGTAACGGACACGTCCTGATTTTTTATAGCCTGCGTATCGTCAGGTAACTGTTTTGATATCATCCTGTTAAATAACAGCTATCAGAAAGCCAACCCTGAAACAGGGGCTTCCGCTTTTCGGCACCGCCGGGTTCCGGTTTTCAGGCGATCGCTTTTTTTTCACTTCCCTCTCGACAGCGTGATTTTTTTCAGGTTATTTTCTAAGCACGCCACATCGGTGGCAGCGTCGCTCGGACGGTCCGGGCGCTAACGTTAATCTGAGGAATCTATGGCTGAATTCAGTCCTGAACGCCGTTTTACGCGTATCGATCGTCTCCCCCCTTATGTTTTCAATATCACCGCTGAACTGAAGATGGCTGCGCGTCGGCGCGGCGAAGATATTATTGATTTCAGCATGGGTAACCCTGACGGCCCAACGCCACCGCATATCGTTGAAAAACTCTGCACGGTTGCCCAGCGTCCGGATACGCACGGCTACTCGACCTCCCGCGGTATTCCCAGATTACGTCGCGCGATCTCGCGCTGGTATCAGGATCGCTATCAGGTTGATATCGATCCGGAAAGTGAAGCGATTGTCACCATCGGCTCGAAAGAGGGGCTGGCACACCTAATGCTGGCTACGCTGGATCATGGCGATACGGTGCTGGTACCGAATCCCAGCTACCCAATCCACATCTACGGTGCGGTAATTGCCGGGGCGCAGGTCCGTTCGGTTCCGCTGGTGGAAGGGGTCGATTTCTTTAACGAACTGGAACGTGCGATTCGCGAAAGCTATCCGAAACCGAAGATGATGATCCTCGGTTTCCCGTCGAACCCAACGGCCCAGTGCGTGGAGCTCGAATTCTTCGAGAAAGTGGTCGCGCTGGCGAAGCGTTATGACGTGCTGGTGGTTCACGATTTAGCCTATGCCGACATCGTGTATGATGGCTGGAAAGCGCCATCTATTATGCAGGTCCCGGGCGCGCGTGACGTGGCGGTAGAGTTCTTCACCCTGTCGAAAAGCTACAACATGGCGGGCTGGCGTATTGGCTTTATGGTGGGTAACAAAACGCTGGTGAGCGCACTGGCGCGTATTAAGAGTTACCACGACTACGGCACCTTCACGCCGCTGCAGGTTGCGGCTATCGCTGCTCTTGAGGGCGACCAGCAGTGCGTCCACGAGATTGCCGCTCAGTATAAGCGCCGTCGCGACGTGCTGGTAAAAGGCTTGCATGAAGCGGGCTGGATGGTGGAAATGCCGAAGGCATCCATGTACGTCTGGGCGAAAATTCCGGAACCATACGCGGCGATGGGATCGCTGGAGTTTGCCAAAAAGCTGCTGCAGGATGCGAAGGTGTGCGTATCACCGGGCATTGGCTTTGGTGATTATGGCGACACCCATGTGCGGTTTGCCCTGATTGAAAACATCGACCGCATTCGTCAGGCGGTGAGGGGCATCAAGAGTATGTTCCGGGCCGACGGGCTTCTCTCCTCGAAGAGCGTGGCTGAAAATCCCGCGTCATCATGACATAAAAAAACAGGAGCCAATGGCTCCTGTTTTTTTGACTGCATGTTCTTCACTAGATCATCAGGGCAAAGGTTCCGGCCCAGACTAAAACAATCACCGAAATGCCCATAAAGAAATATTTCACGTTTCATCGCTCCGCGTATCTTGTGGTACGCATTTAAAAACAGAGTCCACCTGATTATAGAGAACTGAAATCCGGTCAAAGCGGAAATGAGAATTTTCCCGTTTCGCCGCTGACTCCAGCTCAGAATTCTGTGCTTTCCTGTTGCCAGACGGCGCTAATGTACGCCTAAAAATGAGGGGTGACAAGAGGGATTTTTTTAAATAATTTCCGTCACTTACGAGTGTCGTGGAACGGCGACAGTTTGATTTCGCATCGCAATAAATTCACTTTGGGCGACGCAATGAAAAACGGTTTCTTAACGGATGACAGGTGATTGAAAAGGTTAGTTTCTTAGCGAAACTAACCTTTCTGAAGAGCTTAAAGATAGAGCGAGGCTTCGCCAATAGGGCGGGTTTTGAAACGACGATGCATCCACAGATACTGCTCTGGCGCACGCATGATTTCAGTTTCGATGACTTTATTGATAAACGCCGCGGCTTCGCACTCGTTTTCAGGATAGTTTGCCATCTCAGGAGAGATGTGCAGACGATAGCCTGATTTATCTGCTTTTCTCACCATCGTCACGGTCAGCATGGAAGCGCCCGACAAACGAGAAATGACAAAGGTGCCGTTGGTCGTCGCAACATCTTTAACCGCAAAGAAAGGCGCAAAGCTGCTGCCTTTACGTCCATAATCCTGATCGGGGGCAAACCAGACGGCTTCACCTTTCTTCAGAGCCCCGACCATACCGCGCAGGTTATTACGGCTGATCATCGCCTTATTCGAACGCATGCGGCCACGCGTTTGTACCCACTCCATCAGCGGACTGTTGTGTGGTCGATAGGTCGCCATCATTGGCTGGCACAGGCCCATCACGCGGCCACCCAGTTCCAGCGACATAAAGTGAACGCCGACGACCATCACGCCGCGTTTTTGCATCTGTGCGCGTTTAAGGTTATCCAGCCCTTCCACGTCAAACCACTTGCGGACGCGCTCATCCGGCCAGAACCAGGCCATGCCGGTTTCAAGCAGCGCCATGCCGATAGACTTGAAGTTTTCAGCGATGAGTTTCTCGCGCTCTTCGGCATTGTAATGCGGAAAGCAAAGCTCAATATTTTTACGCGCGATGGATTCGCGGCGTTTCAGGAAGAAGCGGGAAGCGCTGCCCAGTTTCGACCCCAGCAAACGCAGGACAGGGTACGGAAGTTGAACCAGCAGCCAGAGAACGCCAAGACCAAACCATGTAAACCAGTAACGCGGATGTAAAAACGCGCGTTGAAATTTGGATTGAGACAAAATAGTGAAACCTATGTGAAGCCTGTAAAGGTAGCGCAGAGTTTGCGATACGACGTGCCGATAAGACCGTTCTTCAAGGTGATGGTTGCAGGCTTTACCGAACTTTACGGCGTTGCCTGGCCACTGCTGATTTGGGCGGGCGGCGTAATGTAGCACCGTTATACGATATGTGCTATTACTCGTTTTTGATTAAAAAAGCGGCAGTTAAGGAGGTGCTTGATTTTACAGATTTTATAGAAAGTCGCATTGAAAGCGTTTTTCCTGACTGAGCGGAGAGCAGAAGCCCTGGCGATCGGATGGAAGACGTAACGAAAAAGAATGGCATTGTTGATATACGGCAAATTAATATTTCTCGTTTATTTCTTCCTTACCTAATAAATAAGAATTTTCTTTGTGAAAAATCTTATTTATTATTCATATCCTCAATGGAATAGTCGTCTTTTATCACCCGCTTTTCTCTTCTTTTAATCGTACTGCAATAAAATATTGCAGTTCTTTCTTGTTTTTTGACATAGTGCCGTGATGCAAATCAAAATAAGATGTTTTTATTAATATCTCTCTGGCTGCAATCCCTTCGGCGATACAAATATTCGATTTGTGAGAAAAGAGTAGTTTCTTTTTCTGAGTTGATTGAGCAATTTGCGATAATGTATTAGTGGAAAATTCTTAAGAAAATTCTTGTATCGGATAAATGATCTGTGCATTTGATTTTGTTCCGATCATTATTCTATTATTGCGCATCAAGAACGATACCGTGAAGTTGGCATAGCAAAACAAAGAGGGATGATTAGATGGCTGACAGTTTTCAGAACGAGGTGCCTAAGGCACGTATTAACCTGAAGCTTGACCTGCATACTGGCGGAGCAAGCAAGAAAATTGAATTACCCTTGAAATTGCTTGTTACGGGTGATTTCAGCAACGGGCAGGAATCTGCGACAATATCTGAGCGTGAAAAGATTAACATCACCAAAAATAATTTTGATAGCGTTCTTTCCGAATATTCCCCAAAAGTTAACCTGGCCGTAAAAAATACACTGTCTGACGATGGTGGTGAAGACAACATTCAGCTGACTTTCCAGAGCATGAAAGATTTCACGCCAGAGCAGGTGGCTGCCCAAATTCCGCAGCTGAAGGCGATGCTGGCGATGCGCAACTTGCTTCGCGATCTCAAAGCTAACCTGTTGGATAACCAGACTTTCCGAAAAGAGCTGGAAAAAATCGTTGTTGACCAGTCGCTTAGTGCTGAGTTGCGAAATGAACTGTCCGCACTGGCTTCAAAACAACCTTAACCATCATGCTGTTTTAACGGATTAATCAAGGAATGCTCATGTCTGTACAAAATAATATTGCTGGCGGGGAAAGCGTGGTGCTGGAACGTCCTGCTGTGGGTGGTGTATACGCCTCACTGTTTGAGAAAATCAATCTGAATCCTGTCTCCGAGCTGAGTGCGCTGGACATCTGGCAAGATGCACAGGCGATGTCCGATGCGACCGCTGACGAGCGTCTGACAGCAGGTATGCAGGTCTTTCTGGAATGCCTGACCAAGGCAGGCTCGAAAGTCGAAAAACTGGATAAAAGCCTGATCGATCATCACATCGCTGAGCTCGATTACCAGATAAGCCGCCAGCTCGACGCCGTTATGCACCATGAAGAGTTTCAGGCGGTTGAGAGCCTGTGGCGCGGCGTGAAGTCGCTGGTTGATAAAACGGATTTTCGCCAGAACGTGAAAATTGAGCTTCTGAGCATGTCTAAAGAAGAGCTGCGCCAGGACTTTGAAGACAGCCCGGAAATCATCCAGAGTGGCCTGTATAAACACGCCTATATTGATGAATATGATACCCCTGGCGGCGAGCCGATTGCGGCGCTGATTTCCGCTTATGAGTTCGATGCTTCAGCGCAGGATGTCGCTCTGCTGCGCAACATCTCAAAAGTATCCGCAGCTGCACATATGCCGTTTATCGGCTCAGCAGGCCCGAAATTCTTCCTCAAGGAGTCAATGGAAGACGTCGCTGCGATTAAAGATATTGGCAACTATTTTGATCGCGCCGAGTACATCAAGTGGAAATCATTCCGCGATACGGACGACGCTCGCTACATTGGTCTGGTGATGCCCCGCGTACTGGGACGCCTGCCGTATGGCCCGGATACCGTTCCGGTTCGCAGCTTCAACTATGTCGAAGAAGTCAAAGGTCCGGATCACGACAAATACCTGTGGACGAATGCGTCGTTTGCCTTCGCGTCCAACATGGTGCGTAGCTTCATCAATAATGGCTGGTGTGTACAAATCCGTGGCCCGCAGGCCGGTGGTGCGGTTCAGGATCTGCCTATCCATCTGTATGACCTGGGTACCGGCAATCAGGTAAAAATCCCGAGTGAAGTGATGATCCCTGAAACGCGTGAATTCGAATTCGCGAATCTGGGCTTTATTCCGTTGTCCTATTACAAAAACCGCGATTACGCCTGCTTCTTCTCGGCGAACTCCACCCAAAAACCGGCGCTGTATGACACCGCTGATGCGACCGCCAACAGCCGCATCAACGCGCGTCTGCCGTACATCTTCCTGCTGTCGCGTATCGCCCACTACCTGAAGCTGATTCAGCGCGAGAACATCGGTACCACCAAGGATCGCCGACTGCTGGAGCTGGAGCTGAACACCTGGGTCCGCACTCTGGTAACCGAAATGACCGATCCGGGTGACGAGCTGCAGGCGTCTCATCCACTGCGTGATGCAAAAGTGGTGGTGGAAGATATTGAAGATAACCCGGGCTTCTTCCGCGTGAAACTGTATGCGATTCCGCACTTCCAGGTGGAAGGGATGGACGTCAACCTGTCGCTGGTTTCCCAGATGCCGAAAGCGAAATCGTAATAACAGGCAGGAAGCCGATGAAAACGGAACAACCGTTATGGGGTAGGGGCATTATGGTCGCTCCCCAGCATTTTCAGCAACAGGTCGCGTATGCGGCCTGGTCTGCCGAGTGTATTGCCCGGCTGGGCCTCTCCTGCCCGTGGGGGGTGATAAATGCTACCTTCGAGCCGGAAGCTCTCAGGCTTGGACGTCTTCAGGCCCGTCATCTGCATGTCCGTTTTCAGGACGGTACGCTGATTGATACAGACAATGCTGATTCGCTGCCACCGGTACTGTCGCTTGAAAGCGAATCGCAGGAGGTGACGGTGGTGCTGGCACTCCCGCTACTGCGGGCGAACGGCGGCAACTGCCTGAAACCCGATGAGGTGGCCGAGCGTCCGGTGCGATATCGTCAGCGCTGGCGGGATGTACGCAATACCTTTGGGGAAGACACTCGTCAGATTGCCGTGATGCAGCCTGAACTGACGCTGCGTTTTGCCCATCAGAACAACAGCGATTATCTGACTTGTCCGGTCGCCCGCCTGCAGCAAGACTCGCAGGGTACATGGCTATTGGATGAAACATTTCTTCCTCCGCTGTTGACCCTCCAGGGCAGCCGTTGGCTGGTTACCCAACTGGAACAACTACTGACACAACTGCGGGCGCGACTGTGCCGTCTGATGGCAATGCGGCGTGAAAGCAATGAGCGCATGGCTGATTTCGCCGTGGCCGACGTGTCCCTGTTCTGGCTGCTCAACGCGCTGAACAGTGCCGAGCCCGTGCTGGGTCAGTTCCAGCGTAATCTTCAAAGCCCACCGGAACGTCTGTATCCGGAACTTTCTCGCCTTGCGGGGAGCCTGCTGACCTTTTCCCTGGAACATCAGGTGAGCGCCATACCGGCCTGGCATCACGAGCAACTCAATGCGGTATTTCCACCGCTGTTTGATTTGCTGGGCGATCTGCTTGAAGCCAGCCTGCCGTCACGCGTGGTGGCCCTGGCACTCGACTATGACCCACGGCTGCACTTCTGGCAGGCTCGCCTGCATGACCCGCGTCTGCGCGAAGGGGCTGATTACTATCTTTCTGTGCGCTCACCGATTCCGGTGGCGCAACTGCAGGAGCAGTTTCCGCGCCAGTGTAAGGTGGGCAGCCCTGACCATGTGCGCGGGATCGTCAACTCTTCCCGCGTGGGCGTGCCGCTGACGCCGCTGCGCCATGTGCCAGCCGCCATTCCACTGCGTCTGGAAAATCAGTATTTCAGTCTCGATCTCTCCCATCCTCTGGCGACTGAAATGCTCCAGAGTGGGACATGTATGTTTTACGTCCCGGGCATGCTCGGCGAGCCTGAACTTGAACTCTTTGCGGTATTGAGAACATGAGTGAACGTAAACACGGCGCTGTCGTGTCTGTTGATATTGACGCACTGCTGCAGGATACCTGGCTTCAGGTCATCAGCCTTCGCTATGGCCCGCAGTTTCAGGAAGGCGAAGGTCGGGTCTTGTGGGAACGCTGTATCGCTGATGTGGAACGCGTTCAGCGTGAACTGAAAGCGAGTGAACTCGATGAAGCCAGCTGTAAGCATATCCTCACTGCACAATGTGCATTGCTTGATGAGGCGGTCAAAGGGCGCGGTGTAGAGGATGATGCCTGTGTGCAGTGGTATGACATTCCCCTGCAGGGACACTTCCTCGGCACAATGGACGCGGGTGACACTTTGTGTGACAGGATGCGCGATGTGCTGCGTGAACCTGCACCAGATAATGCCGTACTGACCTGCTTCCAGCGGGTAATGATGCTCGGATTCCTGGGAAACTTTCGTGCGCTAAACGATCCGGAACGCCAGAAGCTGGTCAGCGCCCTCAACGAGCGCGTTACACCGTTCAGCTACCCGCAGACCCATCCCGTTCTGGCAGAGAGCCGCAGCGGACGGGGAGCGGGAGGCTGGCTGGCGTCATGGCCCGCGCGTATCGGCCTGAGCGTGATTGTTCTTGCCGCACTCTGGTGGGGACTGGATCGCTGGCTCGATCATATGCTGCTGACCCTGTTGCCGGGAGTCGTAAAATGAGTCCTGTACAACAGCGCGGGCTTGCGCTGTGGGCTGCCCTGCTGAGTGCTGTGGTCTGTCTGGCTTTTCTGCCGTTATCCCGGCTGGCTTCAGTGCTCGTTCTGCTGGCGATGATCGGGGTTATCGTCGCGTTCTGGTATATCGCCAGACCTCGTGCGGAGCTTGACGTCAACCTGCGTCTGGATGACCTTCCTGAAACTACTTACCGTCAACCTGTGGTGCTGGTTTGTGGCGATATGCCTTTGACCTGGCCGCAGCAGTCACCAGTACTGATCGTCACGCAGGGATGCTGGATCCGCGTTGAGGACCATCAGGATCTGGAGCAGGTTGCCCGTCAGATTCTGTGGCAGCGCCCGGACTGGGGGCGTCAGCTGTCGGTGATGGTCAGTGTCTGCCCGCAGAAACATGTCGACAGCGAAGCCCTCACCAGTCGCCTGCTGGCTCTGCGCTGGCAAATCAGCCAGTTGCGTAAAGAAACGGGACAGTCTGTGCCACTCATTCTGAATGGTCAGATTGGCAGCGCGATGACGGATGACATGCTCTGGCAGGCCGCTATTCCGGGTGAAGGGTGGACTGTCTGGCGTGAGTCGAATGCGCCTTGTTCGATCGCCGCGTGGGTCACCACTGGCGGTGCGCCTGTAATGCAGCAGCAGGTGCTGATGAACAGCCTGATGAGCTGGTTCCATCAGCATGTCCAGGCGGTATTCATCGATGAGAATCCTGATGTTCCGGTCATTGCACCTGCAGCGCTGCTGTGGGGAATGGGACCGATTCTTGCCGGAAGCCTTGCGTCCTCTGCCTGGACGGCATGGTTATCGCGTCATACTGCCATGCAGCAGGTAGCCGGCTGGCAACCGGTAGGGACGGACAGCACGGTGATATCACCCTTCCCGGATTTCATCCTGCCGCTGTTACCGGAAGGAAGTGGACTTACTCCCCGCGCCCGCACCTGGCGCTGTGCCCTTGGTCTTTTCACTCTGGCGGCCATCGCCGCGCTGCTCAGCAGTGGCTGGAACAATCGCCAGTTGCTGCATCGCGTGAGCTTCGATATAGCCCGTTACGACAGTCTCTCCATGGATGACTACGGCCCGAAGGCTAGCGCCGTTGCGGCCCTTCGTGAGAATGCGGCGCTGCTGGATGACTATGCACGTAACGGTGTACCGATCCGGCTGGGCCTCGGGCTTTATCAGGGGGAACGTCTGCGGATGCCCCTTCTGGAAGCGATCCGCTCGTATATGCCGCCGCCTCCTAAACCGCAGCCAACCCCAAAACCAGCACCGAAAATAGTGAGGCTCGACAGCATGTCGCTGTTCGATTCCGGCAAGTCCGTGCTGAAAGCGGGTTCCACCAGGATGCTGGTGAATTCACTGGTTGGCATCAAAGCGAAACCGGGCTGGCTGATTGTCGTGTCTGGGCATACCGATAACACCGGCAATCCGCAACTTAACCAGACGCTGTCTCTGAAACGCGCCGAAGCGGTGCGCAACTGGATGCGGGACACGGGCGACGTGCCCGAAAGCTGTTTTGCGGTGCAGGGCTATGGCGAAAGCCGTCCTGTCGCAACCAACGACACCCTGGAAGGGCGTGCGCTCAACCGCCGTGTCGAAATCAGTCTGGTACCGCAGGCGAATGCCTGTCAGATACCCGGCAAACACCCGGCGCCATCGCAGGATGATGGCGTCTCAGAAAATAAAACGGAGTAATTAACATGGCAATTCCTGTTTATCTTTGGCTGAAGGACGACGGCGGCGCGGACATCAAAGGGTCTGTTGACGTTCAGGATCGTGAAGGCAGCATCGAAGTGGTTGCACAGGAGCATAACCTGTACATCCCGACCGACAACAACACCGGCAAGCTGACTGGCACCCGCATCCACACGCCGTTCCTGTTCACGAAGGAAATCGATTCCTCCAGCCCGTACCTGTACAAGGCGGTGACCACCGGTCAGACCCTGAAATCCGCTGAGTTCAAGTGGTACAAAATCAACGACGCGGGCCAGGAAGTGGAGTACTTCAACACCAAACTGGAAAACGTGAAGGTAGTGAAGGTGAATCCTGAAATGTATGACATCAAGGATCCTTCTAAAGAGAAGCACAACCACCTTGAACGCGTTGAACTGCGTTACGAAAAAATCACCTGGACCTACAAAGACGGCAACATCATTCATTCCGATTCCTGGAACGAACGCGCCACGGCGTAATCCTGATGCGGGCAGGTTTTCCTGTCCGCAGTTTTTTGCTGAGTGCCTGAGATGCGGGCACTCAGCAAAGAAAAAACAATCTGCCTGCCTGACCTTATGCGCTTTGGTGAACAGCGAGGGGCGGTAGCGTGTCCAGGAACCGACAAAGAGAGAATCTCATGGAAAATCCAGCCATCCTGTTACGTCGTCTGAACCCTTACTGTGCCCGAGCGATGGAAGGCGCAGCTTCGCTCTGTCAGACCCGTGCCCATGCCGAAATTCTGCCGGAGCACTGGCTGCTGAAGCTGCTGGAGCAGGGGGAGGGTGACCTGACGGTGCTGGCGCGTCGCTATGAATGGGATATGGATAGCATCTGGCAGGATTTGCTTGGCTGGCTCGACAGACAACCTCGCTCCGTGCGCCATCGGCCCCAGCTCTCTGATGACATCCAGACTCTGATGCAGCAAGCCTGGCTACTTGCCTCACTTAATGGCGAAGAGCACATTCGCAGTATCCATCTGCTGATGGCCCTGGTGGAAAAACCAAAACTGGCACGTTGTGACGGCCTTTGGCCGTTGTTAACGCTTGCTCAGAGCCAGCTGGAACGCCTGCGACCGTTGCTGGATGCGCAATCGGATGAACGTCCGGAAATGCAGCGCGAAGCCGAGCTGACACAGAACCACGGTGGTGAGGTGGAGTTTGTCGGGCGTCCGGCTGGTGCGGAAATGAAAGAGGGGGAACTGAGCCCTGCGCTGCAGAACACGCTGGATAAATTCACCCTCGATGTCACCGCCAAAGCGAAGGAAGGGAAGATCGATCCGGTGTTTGGCCGTGACACAGAAATCCGTCAGATGGTGGATATCCTCTCTCGTCGCCGCAAAAACAATCCGATTCTGGTCGGCGAGCCGGGCGTGGGGAAAACCGCACTGGTTGAAGGTCTGGCATTGCGTATTGCCGAGGGTAATGTGCCTGAATCACTGAAAACGGTCACTCTGCGTACCCTTGACCTGGGCCTGCTGCAGGCCGGTGCAGGCGTGAAAGGCGAGTTCGAACAGCGGCTGAAAAACGTCATCGATGCGGTGCAGCAATCCCCGTCCCCGGTCCTGCTATTTATTGATGAAGCGCATACCATCATCGGCGCGGGCAACCAGGCGGGAGGCGCCGATGCAGCGAACCTGCTAAAACCGGCGCTGGCGCGTGGCGAACTGCGTACCATTGCGGCCACTACCTGGAGCGAGTACAAGCAGTACTTCGAACGCGACGCGGCCCTGGAGCGTCGTTTCCAGATGGTAAAAGTCGATGAGCCTGACGACGACACCGCCTGCCTGATGCTCCGTGGTTTGAAATCCCGTTACGCCGAGCACCATAACGTGCACATTACCGACGATGCGGTGCGCGCTGCTGTTACGCTTTCTCGCCGTTATCTGACGGGCCGCCAGTTGCCGGACAAGGCGGTTGATCTGCTCGACACCGCCGCAGCGCGCGTCCGGATGAGCCTCGACACGGTGCCGGAACAGCTGACCTGCATTCGCTCGCAGATTACCTCTCTTGAAATGGAGAAGCAGGCGCTGCTGGAAGATATTGCTGTCGGCAATCAGAGCCATGGTGAACGCCTGACCGTCATTGAGCAGGAAGAGAACGCTCTTATCGTTGCTCTCGACGAGCTTGAAACACAGTACGGGCAGGAACTGAAGCTCACCGAACAACTGCTGGAAAGCCGCCAGGACCTCTCCCGTCAAAGCGAGACGCGCGCGCTGCAGCAGGAACTGAACGGCATGCAGCACAGCAACCCGCTGCTCTCCCTGGATGTAGATGTACGCACCGTTGCCAACGTGATTGCTGACTGGACAGGCGTTCCGCTGTCATCGCTGATGAAAGATGAGCAGACCGAACTGCTGACCCTCGAAAATGAAATGGGTAAACGTGTCGTCGGGCAGGATGTGGCGCTCGAGGCCATCGCCCAGCGTCTGCGTGCGGCAAAAACGGGTCTCACCTCCGAGAATGGTCCGCAGGGCGTGTTTCTGCTGGTGGGACCGAGCGGGGTGGGGAAAACCGAAACCGCGCTTGCGCTGGCCGATATCATGTACGGCGGTGAGAAGTCACTCATTACGATTAACCTCTCCGAATACCAGGAGCCGCATACGGTTTCCCAGCTGAAGGGCTCCCCTCCGGGTTACGTCGGTTATGGCCAGGGAGGGATCCTGACCGAAGCCGTGCGCAAGCGCCCGTATAGTGTGGTTTTGCTCGATGAAGTCGAAAAAGCCCACCGCGACGTGATGAACCTGTTCTATCAGGTCTTTGACCGCGGCTTTATGCGCGACGGCGAAGGACGTGAAATCGACTTCCGCAACACCGTCATTCTGATGACCTCGAATCTCGGCAGCGACCACCTGATGCAGCTGCTTGACGAACAGCCGGAGGCCAGCGAAGGCGATCTTCACGAGCTGCTGCGTCCGATACTGCGCGATCACTTCCAGCCGGCGTTGCTGGCCCGCTTCCAGACCGTGATTTACCGCCCCCTCTCGGAAGCAGCCATGCGTACCATCGTGGAAATGAAACTCTCACAGGTCAGCAAGCGCCTGCATCGGCACTACGGCCTGAGCACGCACATTGATGAAAGTCTTTATGACGCGCTGACCTCAGCCTGCCTGCTGCCGGACACCGGTGCGCGTAACGTCGACAGCCTGCTCAATCAGCAAATTCTGCCGGTGCTCAGTCAGCAACTATTGACCCATATGGCCGCAAAAATGAAACCACAGTCATTACGCTTTAGCTGGAGTGAGGAAGAGGGGATCGGGCTGGAATTTGATGTGAAACAGGGAGTGGACGCATGAGTAATACTCCTCCATTAAGATACAGTCATAGCCACCACCTGCTGGCGGTGAAAGGCTGTGAGTCCGCGCTCGACGTGCTGGCGTTTGAAGGCGATGAAGCCCTGAGCACGCCGTTCCGCTACCGTATTGAATTCACCAGCAGCGACCACGCTATCGCCAGAGAGGCGATGCTGATGAAGCCCGGTTCGCTGACGCTGCAGGCCCCGGTAGACCAGGGTTACGGCATTAAAGTGCAGCAGGCCGTGCGCACCCTTCAGGGCGTGGTGACCGGTTTTGAACGCCTCAGCACGTCAAAAGATGAAACCCGCTACGCCCTGACGCTCCGGCCACGTCTGGCGCTGCTCGACCGCTCGCACCAGAACGCCATTTACCAGGACATGTCGGTTCCGCAAATCGTGGAAAAAATCCTGCGCGAGCGCCACGGTATGCGCGGTCAGGATTTTCTGTTCTCGCTGTCAAAAGAATACCCGCGCCGTGAACAGGTGATGCAGTACGGTGAGGACGACCTGCACTTTATCACCCGCCTGCTGGGTGAGGTCGGCATCTGGTTTCGCTTCACCACCGACACGCGCCTCAACATTGACGTGGTGGAGTTTTACGACAGCCAGCAGGGGTATGAAAAAGGTCTGACGCTGCCGTCGGTACCGCCATCGGGCCAGCATTCAAAAGGCGTGGATTCAGTCTGGGGAATGGAATGCCATCACAACGTGGTGCAGAAGCAGGTCAGCACCCGGGACTACAACTACCGTCAGGCCACGCAGGACATGAACACCCTGGTGGATGCGACCCGCGGGGATGTCACCACGTACGGTGATGCCTATCACTGGGCGGATAACTACCTGACGCCGGGCAGCACCTATGACCGCAATCCGGCCCCGGAGTCCGGGGCGTTTTATGCCCGCCTTCGTCACGAACGCTACCTGAATGGTCAGACCCGGGCGCAGGGCATCACCAGCTGTCCGACCCTCTCGCCGGGTCAGGTACTGAAAGTCACCGGCGGGTATGAAGTGGCCGACGTGTTTGCGCAGGGCGTGGTCATCACGGCGATGCACACGTATGCTCGCCGTGATAAGGACTTTGCGGTTGATTTTGACGGCATTCCGGACAGCACCGATTTTGGTTTCCGCCCGGAACCTGGCTCACGCCCGGTGATGGCTGGCACCTTACCGGCCCGCGTCACCAGCACCACCGAAAATGACACCTACGGGCATATCGATAAAGACGGTCGTTACCGCGTCAACATGCTGTTTGACCGTGATAACTGGGAAACCGGGTTCGAGAGCCTGTGGGTACGCCAGTCGCGCCCGTACGCCGGCGACACCTACGGCCTGCACCTGCCGCTGCTGGCGGGCACCGAAGTGGCGATTGGCTTTGAGGACGGTAACCCGGACCGGCCGTACATTGCCGGCGTGCTGCACGACTCGGCGCACGGCGACCACGTCACCATCCGCAACTACAAACGCAACGTCCTGCGTACCCCGGCGAACAACAAAATCCGCCTCGATGACGAGCGCGGAAAAGAGCACATCAAGGTCAGCACGGAGTACGGCGGCAAGAGCCAGCTGAACCTCGGCCACCTGGTCGACAGCGAGAAACAGCAGCGCGGCGAGGGGTTTGAGCTCAGAACCGACAGCTGGGGCGCGATACGGGCGCAGAAAGGGATATTTATCAGCGCTGACGGGCAGGCCAGGGCGCAGGGTGAGGTGCTGGAGATGCAGGCAGCGATGAGCCAGCTGGAGCAGGCGCGGTCGCTGGCTGAAGCGTTACGCAGCGCGGCAGAAGCGGCGAGGGCTGAACTGGCAGATGTGCAGACGCAGAAGGCGCTGCTGTCAGAGGCGCTGACGGATTTAAAGAAAGCGGCGTTGCTGGTCTCGGCACCGGAAGGAATAGCGCAGGTGACAGGGAAAAGCCTGCAGCAGTCGGCGGGAGACAACATCATCAGCACCAGCGGCGGGCACACAGATTTCAGCGCACTGAAAAGATTCACCGTGGCGGCCGGGGAGCGGGTAAGTCTGTATGCGCAAAAGCTGGGCATCAAAATGTTTGCCGGCAAAGGGAAGGTGGAGATCCAGGCGCAGGGGGATGAGATGACGCTGGATGCGCTGAAGGATATCCGCATCAGCAGCAGTGAGGGAAAACTCATCATCAGCGCGAAGCAGGAGATAGTGCTGACGAGCGGCGGGGGATATATCCGGATAGCAGACGGAACGGTGGAGTGTGCAGCGCCGGACAAAATCATCGAGCGCGGGGCGGTGTGGCAGAAGTTTGGTGGACAGAGTTTTAGTCAGGCGGCCCAGAAGTGGGAGAGCAGCGAATTTGAAATGGGGCCTGAAGTGCTGTGGCCCTATTCTGAGACACCCGTAGCGGGTCAGAAAATCAGCCTGACGCACAGCGATGGTACCGTGCAGGAGTTAATGACTTCTGCGGACGGCCGTGGGGAGAAGCAAAACTTGGTGGATCCTGCATCAGTGCAGATAAACCTGAAGGATGAGGACTAACAGATGATTGAAGCCACTGAAAGCAATTGTGTTCTGCTGGGATACGACAAGTTTGGTCATCCCCTCTACAAGGCCATTGCCACGCCGAAAGACAAGGAGCAATGGCTCAAACTTTATAAGATGCCGGACAGAGTCATCCCGGTTGTGTTTTTACCGGGGGTGATGGGGAGTAATTTGATGAACCCAGATGATGGTAAACCCGTCTGGACCGTCAACGGTAATGCAAGCATGTTACCTTGGATTGGAAGGGGGCCAGCGAAAAGAAAAAAATTACTGGATCCCACCAAAACCGTGGTTGATCCCAGCGGGAAAATCGAGACCGAAAGTCCGGAAGAGCGGCTGTTATTTTCATCGCGTCGGGAGAGAGGCTGGGGGGAGGTGGGGGCAATGAGCTACGGCACTTTCCTCCCCTGGCTCCAGGAAGCGCTGAACGATAATCAGACAATGTTAATAAATAAGACCAGCAAAAATGGTAGTCTGACCTTGCGTGAGAGGCTGCTGGATAAAGCATTGGGAGCCGAAACGGGTGAGAGTCCCCTGACCACTGACGAAGTCGCTCTAAGCTATCAGTACCTTTTTCCGGTTCATGCGGTGGGCTATAACTGGCTTCAGTCAAATATGGATTCTGCACAAGCACTAGCCGATCGTATTGAAAAGATTATTGGCGATTACAAAGCTAGCGGACGCAAATGCGAAAAGGTGATCCTGGTGACCCACTCAATGGGAGGGCTGGTTGCCCGTTACTATTCGGAATTGTTGGACGGTGATTTCGGACAGAAAAATATTCTGGGTATTGTACACGGGGTGATGCCGGACCGCGGTGCCCCGATGGCCTATAAGCGTATGAAAGCGGGAGAGGCAGTGCCGGTTGGTTTAGTGATTGGCAGCAGTGGCGCTGAAATGACCCCTGTACTGGCGCAATCGCCGGGCCCTTTACAGCTCCTGCCTGGCAAAGGATACGGTATGGGCTGGTTTCACGTCGAGGGACTTCAACAGCCTTTGCCTCAGACAGACCCCTACAAAGATATCTACACTGAGCGATCGGCGTGGTGGGGGCTATGTGAGGAGCGCTTTATTAATCCGGATAACAAAAAGATGGATAAGCTCCAGTTGGAAAAAGATTGGCAATCTTATGTAGATATTATTGATGGTAAAGTCAAAATATTTATAGAGGGGCTTAATGGGCATTACCATGAACATACCTATGCCTTTTATGGAAATGATGGGAAGAATTACCCCTCTTATGCAGAACTGCACTGGAAGGACGTAAGTGGAAAACATACCCCAGAAGCTTACCGCTCTCAGGTCAGCGAACAGGGGGAAGTTTTCTACCCGGCAGACAAATTTAACCAGACCATCCGCTATGCAACACTGGAAACACCTGACCAGGGTTATGTTACCCGCAAATATGAATTATTACCTCCTGTGGAAGACGGTGACGGCACTGTACCGGTCAGAGCGGCAGTGATTAATTCTCCGAAGTTAAAGGCCCAGTTCGGTGTGGGCGTTGACCACGAGGGGGCGTACAAACCTGACAACACCATGGATGCGCGCTGGTTTACTCTTCGCTCAATTATAAAAATTGCACAGCAGGTAAAAAATACAGGGCTTGCTTACCATGAATAAGATAAAACAAAAAGCAATGATCCTGGTCGCCTTCATCGTAGCGGGATATGGGTTGTATCAGTATTTTCGCCCTTACAATCCATCACCGCAGACACTGACGTCATCAAAGCAGGTAGCCATGAACAAGATAAACGCTGAAATGAAACCTTACTGCGTCGGGCGCTATGTACTCGACTTACCATCGTCCTTCACGGCTTATAATGACTCTGCGCCGCTGGATAAAAATATCTGGGCTGCGGTGATTTCAAGACCCGAGGATACGTATAAAACCTACCTGGCGACAAAGAAAATGTACCATCCGGGTTTTAAGCAGTTAATCGCATTACGCGAAAATGCTCTGCGAGAAACTAAAACAATTGACACTCAGTATATGCCTTTTTTAAAAAAAGTCTGGTCGTTGCCGGACGGTATGGATGGTGTTATTTTTGAACGGAATGATAATGGGGGTACTGCAGATTTTATTCGAACACTGGAAGGCTATTTATATACTAATGGCGTAGTTATTAAATTTCAGAAGCAAACCATTAATGATTCGAGCTCTATATATAATGAGCAACGAAGAGGGCGCCCAGCCAGAAACTATGTCGCAAATGATATCAGCCAGATGCAGTCGCTGATGGCGAGAATTAGCGGCAGGGATAATGACGTTATTCCAACAAAACCAGGTTCCTGTATCACCCATGCGTTTATTGCCACCGACCCGACGGCAAGGGAACAGGAGGATATTAACATAGGGCTCATTAGTGCTACTTTCAACAATATACGCGTTGCGCTTTCCACTGATAATTTTACGTGTGAAGAAAACACGGTGCTGGAAAGAATGGGAGAAATAACAAGCAATATTTCCCGTTCACGGGGAGGCATAGAAAGAAAAGGGGCCTTTTGTGTTAACGGACTGCAGGCCCAGGAGTTTCTGGCAACGGGCTTGCAGGAAGACAACGATGAATCACGATATAATTTTGAAATGTATATTAATGAAATGACGGCCAGTTATAAAACTCCGAGTTTTATACTCACTCTTGATAATCAACGCATGCCGCCAACCTCCTACAGCAAGGAGGAAATTATTGCCTTCTGGGATACGATCAGCCGTAGTGTACGTGTGCGCCCCGGCGCGTTTTGACCAGCCGGAAAGGATCACGGATAAATAACAGGGAGGCTATACAATGGATAAAATAAAACGGAAAGTCATTATTTTTGCTGTTTTGTTCGCACTGGGATTCGGGGTATATCAGTATTTTCGCCCTTACAATCCATCACCGCAGACACTGACGTCATCACAGCAGGTAACCATGAACAAAATAAACGCTGAAATGAAACCTTACTGCGTCGGGCGCTATATGCTCGACCTGCCATCATCCTTTACAGCTTATAATGACGCTGCACCGCTGGATAACAATATCTGGGCGGCGGTGATTTCCCGGCCTGAGGATATGTATAAAACCTATCTGGCGACAAAGAAAATGTACCACCCAGGTTTTGTGCAGTTAATAGCATTACGTGAAAAGGCGCTACAAAACAGTAAAACCATAGACGCACAGGATATGCCGTTTTTAAAAAAAGTCTGGCCGTTACCCACTGGTATGGATGGTGTTATTTTTGAACGGAATGAAAACGGAGGTGCCGCGGACGCAATGCGGATTCTGGAAGGATATATTTATAGCAATGGTGTGGTTATCAAGTTTCAGAAGCAAACGGTCAATGATTCAGCTTCACGTTATGAAAGACAACGAAATGGCGATCCAATTCAAAATTATGTCACAAGTGATGTCAGCCAGATGCAGTCGCTGATGACAAGAATTAGCGGCAGGGATAATGACTTCATTCCGACGAAACCAGGTTCCTGTATCACCCATGCGTTTATTGCCACCGACCCGACGGCAAGGGAACAGGAGGATATTAACATAGGGCTCATTAGTGCTACTTTCAACAATATACGCGTTGCGCTTTCCACTGATAATTTTACGTGTGAAGAAAACACGGTGCTGGAAAGAATGGGAGAAATAACAAGCAATATTTCCCGTTCACGGGGAGGCATAGAAAGAAAAGGGGCCTTTAGTGTTAACGGGCTGCAGGCCCAGGAGTTTCTGGCAACGGGCTTGCAGGAAGACAACGATGAACCACGATATAATTTTGAAATGTATATTAATGAAATGACGGCCAGTTATAAGACTCCGGGTTTTATACTAACCCTTGATAATCAACGCATGCCGCCAACTTCCTACAGTAAGGGGGAAATTATCGCCTTCTGGGATACGATCAGCCGTAGCGTACGCGTGCGCCCCGGCGCGTTTTGAGTATATATTTTCATACAGCGAAAATTAAAATTTTATCGATAATAATTAAGTGGGGCGCTGTCTTGGTCGCAAACTATTATATTGTCGTGAATTAACTTTTAAAAAGAGGAAGATATGCCTGGAATTGTTTGCCTGGGTGATGATACCACCCATGGTGGAAAGGTGATTACCGCGTCGTCGACGATGTTTATCAATGGTATTCAGGTTGCCTTGGTCGGTGATTTGGTTTCATGTCCAGAACACGGAGTTAATCCGATAAAAGAAGGTGATCCCGGAGCGTCAGAAAATGGGGTGAACGTTGTTGTTAATAACTGCGCCTGTTCCTGTGGATGCAAAGTCATTAGTTCTCACATCGAAAATACTATTGAGTCTTAATATCATGTGGCCTATCCCCAAAGTACCCGAAAAAAGTACAATTGCCAGCTTGTCATACAAGCGATGGGGGATTGTTCTTATTTCTATTTTAATGGTTTGTTCTGTTTTTGGTTTTTCTTTGTGGGGAACGGAGGCATATACTAAAATAGTATTTTTCCTGCTACTTCCGGCATTTTTCATATGGTTATGTATTTTTGGCGCAGCGCTAAACCGTTATGAGCAGTCAAGGAGCGCTCTTTCTGCCTGGAAAGAAGAAACTGATAGAACTAAGGCTTTATGGCAGCACTGGAGCCGACAGCAGTTGTCAGTGGTTGGTAATGTTATCTTTACTCCTGAGGAAAACGGGGCCGCGAGTTTTCTTGGACCTCTGTCTGATATTCCAGCATATCCAGATAAAGTCAGGTCGTTGTCACATTCCTGGGGCTCCCTTCGTGTTTTGTCTGATATGATCGACAAACAGCTTGAGCAACAGTATCCTAGTTATCGGAAATTTTTGCATACTATTTATGTATTGCAACCCTCTGGTTGGGACAAAAAGAACGTATGCCAGATTATTCTGTCTCAATGGGAACTGCTTCCTGAAGTAAATTGTTCCGTTGAGTGTATTGGAAAATTCCACGATAACGTTAATTTTGATGGTTTGATATTAGTTCTTAGTTTCCAATGCTGGTTGGCAGGTGTATCGAAACAATTCAGCGAAATGGTCTCTGCCCAGCTTTTATCATCCTCAACTTTTTCCAGACAACATGCTGTACCGGTACTTGCCGGATTAGGCCGTGTTATGCCTGTGGATTATGAGAATATTGAAAAAGATTTAGATATGCTTTTTGAATACAATCGAATTGACAAGCGTGATTTACACCATGTCTGGCTTTCTGGTATTCCTGCTGATATTAATTCAAAACTGATTCAGTATGCAGATCGATGTCAGTGGAAACTTCCAGAGAAACATCCTTTTAATTTGATTGATTTTTCTTTTGGTCCCCCTGGTGAAATGGTATTCCCTGCTTCACTCGCATTGTTGGTTGACGCGGCTCAAAAGACTGAAGCTAACCAATTATTAATTATTCAGGCATCACCTCAGTCCAGACTGCTTTGTTTTATTACTCGGAAACTTTATTTATGACCCAGGAAAAGGAATTACAGTCAGCACGTTATGGATTTTGGGGCTATCTTGTTTTAATTGTTGGCCTTGCGGGTATAACTGCGTTTTTACTATTTATTAATCAAGATGCCTTGCTTAAATATGGACTGACATATCGCCAAATTTGGTCGGTGTGGGGTGGTGTATTTAGTTTTTTATTCTTAGGCACTATTTGCTCTCCTTTTTATTGGCGCTGGGAGCAAAGAAAAAAACAACTCATTTATTTACCACCGGAACCCTCAAGTGCTGAAACTAAAACAACTCCTGATGTGAGCACAACCATCAGAGATTATACCGATTTAAAACAGCATCTTAATCTTCGTTATGGCGTCCTTTGGCGACGCAAAGTCCACCTGCTGCTCGTCACTGGCAATGAAGCCGCTATAGAGCAATTGGTACCTGGCCTGCAGGAAAGCCAGTGGCTTGAAGGCAACCGCACCGTGCTGATTTACGGCGGGAGCCTGGCATTAGAGCCTGGCCGGGAGAAATATACCGCGCTGCGTAAACTGCGTCGCGGTCGTCCTCTGGACGGAATAATTCGCGTCGTACCGCAGTCGCTTAATCTCACCCCTCAGATTAGCGACAACGATTTACGTGGCCTGGAAAAAATCAGCGAATTGCTCCGTTATTCAGCGCCGGTCTGGCTGTGGCAACTGTGTGACAGCAAATGGTCGCAGGCAAAACGTACTGAACAGGCGGTAGGAGCCCGTTTCCCGCTGCATGCCAAAGCTGACGATATTAGCCGTCAGCTTGAGCTGATGCTGCCTGCATTGCGGATACAGGGGGTAAGTCAGGTCGCTGAGAACAACGGCCACGATTTCCTGCTGCGTCTGGGCCAGTACCTCAAAGACGGCGGTATCGTCCGCTGGACTCAACAACTGGTGCCATGGTTGGCTGCCTCTCAGCAGCGTGTTCCGTTGCGTGGTCTGATGTTCAGCCTGCCGGACAGTTACCCTGTTCATACTACTGAGGGGACAGCCGAACCTGAGAAATATATCCCCGAATCACAACGCCATGCCCTTGCTCTGCCCGCAACATGGCAGGGTATCGTTGATGACTGCATCCGTGTGCGTGGCCGCCGTGTCGGTATGGCCTGGGAGCAGACCCTTGCCTGGACACTGATGACCATTATTGGTATCTGGGGAGCGGGTACACTGCTGTCGTTCGCGGTCAACCGCATGCAGATAATCTCTGTTGCCGAGCAGGCGCATGCGCTGGTGGAGCATCCTTCCGTATCGGATTACCAGCTCACGGCTCTGCATACCCTGCGTAATGACGCTGGCCGCCTGCAGCACCGTATTCAGGAAGGAGCGCCCTGGTACCAGCGCTTCGGTCTGGACCATAACCAGCAGCTGCTCGATGCGTTGCTGCCCTGGTACGGCGTGGCAAACAACCGCCTGATACGCGACCCGGCGAATCAGGCGCTGACACAAAAACTCAGCGCATTGGCAAACTCTGCCCCCAACAGCGACCAGCGTGCACAGCTGGCGAAGCCGGGTTATGACCAGCTTAAAGCCTGGCTGATGATGTCTCGTCCGGATAAAGTCGACGGCGCGTTTTATGCGCAGACCCTGAAAACCGTGCAGCCGACACGAATGGGTATTTCTACCGGTCTGTGGCAAAGCCTGGCGCCGGATTTGTGGGCCTTCTACATCACCGAACTGCCTAAGCAGCCACAATGGAAAATCACACCGGATGCGCAGCTGGTCAGCCAGAGTCGCCAGCTGCTGCTGCAGCAAATTGGGCGTCGTAACGCTGAAAGCACACTGTATGAAAACATGCTCAAGTCAGTGCGTCGTAACTTCGCCGATGTCTCCCTGGAGGACATGACCAGCGGTACCGATGCGCGTCGACTTTTTACTACCGAGGAGGTCGTGCCGGGCATGTTCACCCGCCAGGCCTGGGAAGGTGGCATTCAGCAGGCTATCGAAAAGGCTGCAAATTCCCGCCGGGATGAAATTGACTGGGTGCTGAGTGATTCCCGTAAAGCCGTATCGGCGGATCTGTCGCCGGAAGCGCTCAAAGCACGCCTGACAGAGCGTTATTTCATTGACTTTGCCGGCAGCTGGTTGAATTTCCTCAACAGCCTGCACTGGAACCCGGCAAACAATATTGCGGACGTTACCGACCAGTTGACGCTGATGAGCGATGTCCGCCAGTCGCCACTGATTGCCCTGATGAATACCCTCGCCTGGCAGGGACAGACAGGCCAGCAAAGCGAAGGTCTTTCGGACTCCCTCATCAAATCAGCTAAAGATCTCGTCGGTGGAAAAGATAAACCTGCCATTGATCAGTCTGCGTCAGGGCCGCAGGGGCCGCTGGACGATACCTTTGGCCCGCTGCTGCAGCTTCTGGGTAAAAACAAAGGTGGTAATGTCATGTCGGCGGACAACTCCCTGAGTCTGCAGACGTATCTGACCCGTATCACCCGCGTGCGTCTGCGACTGCAGCAGGTGGCCAGCGCTTCTGACCCACAGGCAATGATGCAGACCCTGGCGCAGACCGTATTCCAGGGCAAAAGCGTGGACCTCACCGACACTCAGCAATACGGCAGCCTGATTTCGGCAAGTCTTGGCGAGGAGTGGAGCGGATTTGGCAGCACAATGTTTGTGCAGCCGCTGACCCAGGCCTGGGAGACCGTACTTCAGCCGTCGGCAGCCAGTCTGAATGACAAATGGAGCCGCTCGGTTGTCGCGAACTGGCAGACTGCCTTTGACGGTCGTTTCCCGTTTGCTGCCAGCAAAAGCGATGCCTCTTTACCGATGCTGGCTGAATTTGTGCGTAAGGACAGTGGACGGATAGAACGCTTCTTGTCGACAGAGCTCAATGGTGTGCTACACAAAGAGGGTAGCCAGTGGGTACCGGATAAGGTCAACAGCCAGGGACTGAATTTTAACCCGGCCTTCCTGCGGGCCATTAACCAGCTGAGCCAGCTGTCAGACATCCTGTTCACCGATGGCAGTCAGGGCATCAGCTTCGAGCTGCAGGCGCGTCCTGTGCCACAGGTGGTGGAGACGCAGCTAACCATTGATGGACAAAAGCTGCACTACTTCAACCAGATGGCCGACTGGCAAAGCTTCCGCTGGCCGGGAGAGACTTACAAGCCGGGAACGATGCTGACATGGACCACGGTCAACGCCAGTGCGCGTCTGTTCGGGGATTACAGCGGGACCTGGGGCTTTATCCGCTGGCTGGACTTGAGCAAGCGTCAGCAGCTGGACCGCAGCCAGTGGATGATGAGCTTTACCGCACCGGATGGTCGCACCCTGCAGTGGGTGCTGCGCTCCCAGCTCGGAAAAGGCCCGCTGGCGCTGTTGGATCTGCGTGGTTTCACGCTGCCGGATCACATATTCAGTGTCGACAGCGCGGCCACCGCTCAGGCGCTGATGGCTAATACGGAAAACAATGACATGGAGGGCGTCGAATAATGAGCACATTGCAGAATTTGGTTATCGCCTGTCAGGCTGACGATGCTCAGCTGCGTGAACAGGCGCAGACGCGCACGGATAACTGGCAGCCCTGGCTTGCTCCGGTAAGCGTAGCCAGTCCGACCGGGGAAGACCCGGGATATGACGATGATTTTCAGCGTATCCGCGAAGAGGTTAATAAGCTCTCTGGTATTGATACCGAACTGATATGCACGCTTGCTGAAAAGTTACTGACCACCACGGCCAAAGACATCCGTATTGCGACCTATTACTGCTGGGCGCGATTGCACCAGGATGGCGAAGCCGGCTTTGCCGAAGGGCTTGAACTGCTTGCCGGATTATTGCAGCGCTACGGCATGCAGCTTCACCCGCAGCGGGACCGAAGCCGCAAGGCTGCACTGGAATGGCTTGCCGGTAGCCGTGTCCTGGACAGTCTGTCACTGTTTCCGGAGGTCATCCGCGAGGATGCACAGCGTACCGCCGGGGCCTTGCTGCTCATCAGTACCCGTCTGGAGACCGAGCCGGAAGCATCGCGGCCAGAGCTGAATGCCCTGTACAGCGGGCTGGAGTCTCGCCTGATGAAGGCCGGGGGTGTGGATGCCGTGGTACCGCAGAACGCAGGGAATAAGGCGCAGTCACAGCCCTTTACGCATGCGACCGAGTCAGATGCGCCGGTTCTGAACCGCATCACCTCCGGTCAGGATTTGCTGGCCCAGGCCCGTACCCTGACGGGATATCTGCGCGAGCAGCCTGATGGCTGGCTTGCCGCACACCGGCTGATGAAAAGCCTGCGCCATGACACGCTGAGAGCGATCCCTGCACCGGATGCCGAAGGGAAAACACGTATCGAACCACCGCGGGCTGACCAGCGGGCAATGCTTAAACGGTTGTACCTGCAGCAGAGCTGGCTGGAGATACTGGAGCAGGCGGACAGCAGCTTCTCGCGTGGTGCTAATCACCTCTGGCTGGATTTGCAATGGTATATCCACCAGGCTCTGGTGAAATTGGGGCACGATGTGCTGGCCGATATCATCATCGCCGATCTGAAAGGGCTGCTGAGCCGTCTCACAGGGCTTGAAACGCTGGCCTTTAATGACGGAACGCCGTTTGCCGATGAGGTCACGCTCAACTGGATAAATCAGAGCGTGCTGGACGATTTGTCCAACTGGCGGGATGAGCCGGTCAGTGCTGCTGGTGAGACAGATAACGATATCCTGCTCCTCGAGCCGGAAGCGCTGGAGAAAGCGGACACTGACGGTCTGGATGCCACACTTCACTGGCTCCAGACCCGTCCTGGTTGCGACTCTACCAAAGACAAATGGCTGCTGCGCCTGCTGATGGCCCGCATAGCCGAGCAAAAGGGTAAAAATGAGCTGGCCCTGCATCTGCTGGGTGAACTCGATAGCGCCGCACGGTCAATCACCCTCACGCAGTGGACACCGGCGCTGTTATTTGAAGTGAAATCCCGTCGCCTCAGACTGCTACGCATGAAAGCTACACGCAGTGAAACCGATAAATCACGTCTTCAGCCTGAGATGGACCAGCTTCTTGCCGGTCTGATTGCGCTCGACCCGGCAAGCAGTGCGGTGCTTTGCGGATAAAAACGCCTGGCTACCTTTAACATTCCTAAATTCAGGTTTTTTATGGACGACTTAACCCTGCGTTATTACGACGCTGAAATGCGCTATCTGCTGGAAGCCGGCGAAGAGTTTGCCCGTGCTCACCCCGAGCAGGCGGCAATGCTCAATCTCGATAAAGCGGGCGCGCGCGACCCGTATGTGGAGCGCCTGTTTGAGGGCTTTGCCTTCCTGATGGGACGGCTTCGCGAGAAGCTCGATGACGATCTGCCGGAACTGACCGAAGGGCTGGTTAGCCTGTTGTGGCCGCATTACCTGCGCACCATTCCGTCGATGTCGGTGGTGGAGTTCACCCCTGACTGGCGTGAGATGAAAGAGCCGATGCGTATCGTCAAAGGCTTCGAGGTGAACTCACGGCCCATCGGTGAGAAGGGAACACGCTGCCGCTACACCACCACCAGAGAGATGACCCTTCAGCCGCTGGCGCTGGAGCAGGCCCGCCTGTCGACTGACCCTGACGGGCGTTCGGTCATCAGCCTGCGTTTTAACTGCAGCCTCCTTGCCGACTGGAGCCGTGTCGATCTCAGCCAGATCCCATTTTACTTCAATGCTGACGCACCGCTGGCCTGCGCCATGCATGAAGCCTTTACCATGAACACGGCCCGTCTCTGGCTGCGCATGCCGGGTGACACGGACAGAAGACCGATGGACGGGTATTTCACCGCACTGGGGTTTGGTGATGATGACAGGCTGTGGCCGAAGGGAGACAGCAGTTTCAGCGGCTACCAGTTGCTGCTGGAGTATTTCACCTTCCGCGAGAAATTCATGTTCACCGGCCTGCGTGGGCTGGAGACCGTACTCTTTCCGGCTGAACTCCCCTGGTTTGAAATCGAGGTGGTGCTGGCAGAGCGTTGGGAGCATGATTTCAGCTTTACCGAAAAGCATCTGCGCCTGAACTGTGTGCCGGTGATTAACCTGTTCCCGCTGGAATCTGACCCGCTGACGCTAAACTCCCTGCAGACCGAATACATGCTGCGCCCGATGCGCGTGCAGGATGGCCATACCGAGATATATGCGGTGGATTCGGTTATGTCATCGAGCCAGCATACCTACGTGCCATTTTCAAGCTTCCGCCACAAGGGCGGAATGATGCGCCATGAAGCCCCGGAATATTACTACCACACCCGCGTGCGCCGTGGCCCGTCGGGGTTGCATAACACCTGGCTTATCCTCGGCGGGGAAGCGTTTGATAACCACACGGTGCCGGAGGATGAAAGTCTGTCGCTGACGCTAACCGGCACCAATGGCCAACTACCTCGCAGAGCGTTGCAAAGTACCGTGCTCGATACAGTGATGAAAACCACTTCAGCCAGTATCGCCGTGCGTAACCTGTGTGCGCCGACGCTGCCTTGTTATCCCCCGGCGCAGGATCGCTTTCACTGGCGTGTGCTGAGCCATCTCGGCAGCGGTTTCCTGTCGATGATGGACAATGCCGACGTGCTGCGCGGCACGCTGGCGCTGTACGAGTGGACCGACAGCGAGATGAACCGCCGTCGTCTGGAGGCGATTATCGATGTGAAGCACAGTGAAACGGAACGCTTTGAGCAGGGATATCTGGTGCGCGGGGTGCAGATTGAGGTGACGCTTGAGAGCAACGGCTTTGCCGGGCGCGGCGATATCTGTCTGTTCGGCGAGATGCTGAGCCGCTTCTTTGCACTGTACACCGATATCTATCTGTTTAACCGCCTGATTATCATTCTGCAACCGACCGGAGAACGCCTGGAATGGGAAGAGAAGCACAACCGCCGCATTCCCGGCTGACCCCGCGGCTGGAGGCCGATCTTCACCGCATCAACTTTTATCGTTTATGCCAGCTACTGGAGAAGCGCCATCCGGACAGGCCGCTGATGGGCTCTACCAGCCATCCGGCGGATGACCCGGTACGCTTTGCGCCGCATCCTGGGATGGGGTTCCCGGCCAGTGAACTGAAGGCTGTCGAGTATGACGAGGATGATGACAGCAGGCCACCGCTTATCCGCACGACCTTTATGGGGATGTACGGTGTTGATTCGCCTCTACCGACCGCCTATCTCGATGACATTTCCCAGCGCCGGGAAGGACATGAGGCGCTGCAGGGGTTTCTGGATATTTTCAGTCATCGCATCCTGACGCAGTTTTACCGCGTCTGGCGTAAATACTCGTATCCGGCCACGTTTGAGCCAGGGGGAACTGACTCCATTTCGCAGTCGCTGCTGGGTCTGGTGGGGCTGGGCATACCAGGCACCGCGAACCATATAGCCACGCCAGTGTCCCGCTTTCTGGCGCTACTGGGTGTGCTGCAGCAGCCGGGCAAAACTCAGGAAGGGATGCAGGCACTGGTGCGCCTGCTGGCCCCCGATACGACGGTGCAGGTGAGTCCGTATTGTCTCCGGCCTGTAGAGATTGAAAGGCCGCTGGGTTTTTACGGTGACGAAGCGTTTCTGCTTGATGGCAATACGCCTCTGGGTGACGAAGCGATGGATGCCAGCAGTCAACTGCAGATTGCGCTCACGACGGATAACGAACAGGAAGCGCAGGGCTGGAAACCGGACGGTCTGTTGTATCAGGACTTTCTGGTGATGCTGCGGGTTTATCTCGGGTGGCGTTTTAAGGCAAAAATTACTCTGACCACCCGGACCTGCCTGCTGGCTGCGCCGCCGCTCGGTGAAGGTCGCTTCTGGCTGGGGATGAATGGCGTGCTGGGCGCGGAAGACGAATATCTCCTGGACGATATC
>OKMW01000121.1_pt1 | contig 40535 bp, 32 predicted proteins | sample 1612721 | NCBI WGS metagenome assembly OKMW01 (sample SAMN04436815, study PRJEB24849) | human gut metagenome | biome: human gut; feature: NICU; material: stool | host: Homo sapiens | place: USA: Saint Louis, MO | collected 2011-05-01 | reverse complement strand
GCATGCCGCCGTGGGCGCTGCCGGCTGCGGCGACGCAGATGGGCTTTATGAGCCGCACGAAAGACGGTTCCGTGGACAACGCCAACGCCCTGCGGTTTGAGGACAAGGCGGGCGCAGAGCAGGTATGGATCCAGGCCGAGCGCAACATGGACACCAGCGTTAAAAATGATGAAACGCATAGCGTCGGCGGAGCGCGCAGCCATTACGTGAAGAAAAACGAACTGCATCGCGTGGAAGCGAATCAGACCCAGGCCGTGAAAGGTGGCACCGAGATCCTGACGGGGAAAGGTAAGCTGGATGCGGCGGTGGAGCAGTACGTTATCGCTTCCGGGACGAAGCTGCGGTTGGTCTCTGGTGAGAGCGCCATTGAACTCAACGCGAACGGCAAGATTAACCTGATTGGCAAAGAGTTTAACTTCTTTGTCGAAGGGGATGGGTATATCACCACGGGCGGTAAGCTTCATCTGAACACGTCGGGAACCAAGCCGGGCACGACGGCGCCGGGATCGGGGCATAAAGGGGATATTGATGCGGCGGTGCAGGCGAAGTTTGCGCCGGAGAAACAAAAAAAAGGCGGTGCGGCAAAAGCTCCGGCAACACAGACTGCGCAGTCGGCGACAAAAGCACCTGTGGCGCAGACGGCCCAATCAGCAACAAAACTAGGAAGGATTGATAATCGCGTCGTGAAATCGGTCATGGCCTCAGAGGGGAGTGCCGGGGAACAAGGAGGACGGCGCGAGTTGTACGGCTTCAGAAAAGGAAATGGAAACGCTTATGACAAAATCCTGGCTGCGCGAAATAAATATGGTCAGGGAAGCGCAGAAGAATTCGAAGAGGTTTCCAAAGCTATGAGTGCTTCGGCGAAGTATGCTGGAGCACTGAATTTTACTGACCCTGGTAAACAAGGCGCAATTACTTCCCTGGCGCATATGCGTGGCCCATCAGGTGCGCAGGCTATACTGAACTCAATGGAGTCCGGAGAAATAGCCAGGACGGGTACCTTGACCCCAGAAGCTATAACGAAAATTGAAAATATGTCGCCAGCAGATTTTCAGCAAAACTTGCTTAAAGCCCGTGTAGAATACGATAAGGCCATATACGGAAATACAATTACTACACAAGGGGGTAAACAGTACAACTGGTGGGATCGTTACGGTACTGGTCTTCAGAAGCGCTATGCCCGTGAAGCGGACGAATTTTTAAAATTATCAGGTGAGTGATTTATGTTCAAAAAAATCGTATTATCTTCATTGTTTTCTCTTAGTTTGATTTGCTCAATAGAATCCTCACTTGCTCTCGATTTGGCGCAATATAGTAAACCGGAGACGGTGAGTCGGATCTTTAAGGATAAAGAAGTCATTAATGATCTCAGGCAGACGCTCCTTTGACCTCGGCGAAATCCTTCGCCGCATTGACATCATCAAGCCCGCGATCCAGACCGTAGTTGGCCAGAATCAGGTCATAGACGCTGACCACCAGGCCGCTTTCGCCACTGGCCAGCGTCAGCTGTTTAGCCGGTAGCGGGTGAAGGGTCACCGGTGACTGCGCTACGCTGCGAAAATGCGGGTTTTCGTTGCCGCCAAAGTAGGGGAAGCCCACCGACACCACGCTGTCGCGAATATCCAGCAGCGACAGCTTAAGCTCGACATCTTTGCCGTCTGCCCGTTGTTCGAGATTCCATTTGCCTTTTTCGCCCCAGCGAAAGCCGATGGAGCCGTTCGGCGCCACCAGTTCGCCGTCGCTGTTATAGGCCACGGTTTTCCATTCCGGGTTATTACTTTCCCCGAGACCGTCAAGCAGGTCGGAAGCACGCAGCATACGGCCCGGCGTATAGCTGCCGTCGTCGCGCGGCTCGAGTATCACCAGCATCGGCATGTCGGTGTAGGTCCGGCAGTAGTTGAGAAAGTAATCGCTCGGGTTATCGAGGTGGAAGGCTTTGAGGATCACATGGCCCATGGCCATCGCCAGCGCGCTGTCGGTGCCTTGCTTCGGCGCCAGCCACTGGTCGCAGAGCTTAGCGACTTCCGAATAGTCCGGCGTGATGGCGATAGTTTTGGTGCCCTTGTAGCGCACTTCGGTAAAGAAGTGGGCGTCCGGGGGTCGGGTCTGCGGCACGTTGGAGCCCCAGGCAATAATGTAGCTGGAGTTGTACCAGTCGGCGGATTCCGGCACGTCGGTCTGTTCGCCCCAGGTCATCGGCGAGGCGGGGGGCAGATCGCAGTACCAGTCATAGAAGCTCAGGCAGGTGCCGCCAATCAACGATAAATAGCGAGTGCCCGCGGCGTAGGAGACCATCGACATCGCCGGGATCGGCGAGAAGCCGGCGACGCGGTCCGGGCCATAATGTTTGATGGTCCAGACGTTGGCGGCGGCGATGAGCTGGTTCAGCTCTTTCCAGCTGGAGCGGACAAAACCGCCTTTGCCGCGCGCCGCTTTATAGCTGCGGGTTTTTGCCGGATCCTGCATGATGCTATCCCATGCCAGCACCGGGTCGGGATGCTGCGCCAGGGCTTCGCGCCACAGCTCAATCAGTCGTTTACGCGCCAGGGGGTACTTCAGGCGGTTGGCGCTGTAGAGATACCAGGAGTAGCTGGCGCCGCGCGGGCAGCCGCGCGGTTCGTGATTTGGCAGATCCGGCCGGGTGCGCGGATAATCGGTCTGCTGGGTTTCCCAGGTAACGAGGCCGTTTTTGACGTAAATTTTCCAGCTGCAGGAGCCGGTGCAGTTCACACCGTGCGTGGAGCGGACAATTTTGTCGAACTGCCAGCGTTGACGGTAGCTATCTTCCCAGTCACGGTTGTTGTTGTAGACCTGGCCGTGGCCGTTGGCAAAGGTCTCGCCCTTCTGCTTAAAGTAGCGAAAGCGATCCAGAAGTTTACTCATGACATTTCTCCTGCTCCGATAATGTCCGGCATCGTGCCACCCGGCCGGATGAGCGAACGAATTCGTAAGGCCGGATAAGGCGTAAGCCGCTATCCGGCAGATAAATCGTTATGGTTAAGCGGGTTTACGGCGGCCGTAGACCAGCCAGGTCACCAGCACGCAAACCACATAGAAGACAAAAAAGACTTTCATCGCGCCAACCGGTGAGCCGGTCATCGCCAGCGAGGTGCCGAAGGCTTTCGGAATAAAGAAGCCGCCGATGGCGCCGATCGCCGAGATAAAGCCCAGCGCGGCAGCGGTATCGGTCACCGCCTCGTGCTGCGCTTCTTCATCGCTGCCGCCGCGCTGTTTTACGCTGTCGATGGTGAGCTGGCGGAAGATGACGGCGATCATCTGGAAGGTGGAGCCGCTTCCCAGACCGGCGGTTAAAAAGAGCCCCATAAACACCACGTAGAAAGCGAGAAAGCTGCCGGAGCCGCTGCCTGGCAGGGTCAGAAACAGCAGGCCGGTAAACAGCGCCATCAGGACGAAGTTAACCAGCGTCACCCGCACGCCGCCGAGACGGTCGGAGATGATCCCGCCGAACGAGCGCGCCAGCGCGCCGATGAACGGTCCAAAGAAGGCGAGCTTGAGGATATCGACCGCGGGAAACTGGGTTTTCGCCAGCATGGCAAAGCCGGCGGAAAAGCCGATGAACGAGCCAAACGTCGCCAGATAGAGCAGGCTTAACAGCCACATATGCGGTCGCTTGAGCACGGGAAGCTGATCGCGAATCGAGGCCTTTGAACCGGCGATATCGTTCATGCCGAACCATGCCGCGACGGTGGCGAGCAGCAGCAGCGGTACCCAGACGAGCGCCGCATTACTCAGGGTGATTGTCGAACCATCGGGCTGGGTGACGCCATGGACGCCGAGAAAGGTGAAGAGCGGCAGGAAGATGACCGCCGGGGCGACCATCTGCATCACGCTTACGCCCAGATTGCCAAGGCCGCCGTTGACTCCCAGCGCGCTGCCCTGTTTCGCTTTGGGGAAAAAGAAACTGATATTTCCCATGCTGGAAGCAAAATTCGCTCCGGCAAAACCGCACAGCAGCGCAATAATAATAAATACCCAGAACGGAGTAGTAATATTCTGGATTGCCACCCCTAACCAAATACAAGGCACGATCAGGATAACGGTACTTAATACGGTCCAGTAGCGCCCGCCAAAAAGGGGTACCATAAAGGAGTAGGGGACCCGTAATATCGCGCCGGAAAGTGAAGGCAGGGCGGTTAATAAAAAAAGCTGGTCGGTGGTGAAATGAAAACCGACCTTATTGAGATTGACCGCTACGGCGCTGAATAACATCCATACGCAGAAAGCAAGTAGCAGGCAGGCCACTGATATCCATAGATTTCTTCGCGCAATGGCTTGGCCTTTATTTTCCCAGAACGCCTTGTTTTCAGGCCGCCAGTTGTTCAAAAGGTAATGATTATCTTTATCATTCTGCACCGACATATTGCCCTCTACTTGCCCGGAAAGGAGTAAATAAATAAGGTCAACAGCTGAATACAAGGGGATAGTGAATAACGCTTAATTTGCGTTATCTATGAAGCGTAGATAAAAAAAACGTGCTGACAGAGAGCTCGTGGTAAGCGTAGCGGAATTAATTGTTACTAAATGTAAAGATACCTAAAACAACTCCAGCGTAATCATCTTATTTACATAGCGGCTAAACGCCGCCTCATCCAGGGCCTGCGCGTCCAGCGCATAAATCCCGTCGAGGCCGCACACCAGGGCGATAAAGCGCCAGGCGATATCCGCCGCAGGCTCAGCCGACCGAAATTCGCCGCTGGCGAGGCCCTGCTCGATGATGGCGACGGTCTCGGCATGCCACATATTCATGGTCAGCAGGTAAGCCGCTTTGATGTCCGGATCGCTGTCGGCCAGCACCTGGCCTTCGCGCCACAGGCGGATATAGGGTTCCAGTCGGCCATCCTCGCTGCCGATCATCGAGAACAAGCGCTCACGCCAGCTGGCGTCCTCAGCCACCAGCGGCATGTCGAGCATCTCGCGGATCAGGCGGATGAAAACCTGCGCTTTCAGCTCGCCGATGGAGGTGAAGTGGTGGTGCAGCTGCCCGGCGGCCACCTGGGCTTCGCGGGCGATCTGCCGCACGGTCATGGCGGCAAAGCCGCCGCGCAGCGCCAGGCGCATGGCGGCCTGCATAATCCCTTCCCGTCGCGCATCACGTTGTAAATAGTGCATAGAACCCCGCTGTCATCTGGCTTTGGCCGAGTGTAACAAAAAGTTGGACATGTGTTCAACAATCCGGCAGGATCGCCATCCTGGACGTGTGTCCAATATTCAATATTGATTGAGGTACAAGCTATGTCACGGCAATGGATGACGCTGATGGCGATTTTGCTGGTTTATATTCCGGTGGCGATTGACGCTACGGTGTTGCATGTGGCCGCGCCGACCCTCAGCGTGGCGCTGGGTAGCAGCGGCAATGAGCTGTTGTGGATCATTGATATCTACTCATTAGTGATGGCCGGGATGGTGCTGCCGATGGGCGCCCTTGGCGATAAGATCGGCTTTAAGCGCCTGCTGCTGCTCGGCAGCGCCATTTTTGGCATCGCCTCGCTGTGCGCCGCGCTGTCGCCGACGGCCATGACGCTGATTGCCTCACGCGCTTTGCTGGCGGTGGGGGCGGCGATGATCGTCCCGGCGACGCTGGCCGGGATCCGCAGCACCTTTGCCGAGGCCAGCCAGCGCAATATGGCGCTGGGGCTGTGGGCAGCGGTCGGCTCCGGCGGCGCGGCCTTCGGCCCGCTGGTGGGCGGTATCCTGCTGGAGCATTTCTACTGGGGGTCGGTGTTCCTGATCAATGTGCCGATCGTGCTGGTGGTTATCGCGATTAACGCGAAAGTGGTGCCGCGCCAGCCCGCGCGCCGCGAACAGCCGCTCAATCTACTGCAGGCGCTCGTTTTGATTGCCGCGATCCTGATGCTGGTGTTTAGCGCGAAATCGGCGCTGAAGGGCCAGCTGGCGCTGTGGCTCACCGCGCTGGTGGCGCTCGGCGGGGCGGCGATGTTAACCTGGTTTATCCGCAAGCAGCTGTCGGCGGCCCGCCCGATGGTGGATATGCGCCTGTTCACCCATCGCATAATCTTAAGCGGGGTGATGATGGCGATGACGGCCCTGATTACCCTGGTCGGTTTTGAGCTGCTGATGGCCCAGGAGCTGCAGTTTGTGCACCAGAAAACGCCGTTCGAGGCGGGGATATTTATGCTGCCGGTAATGGTGGCCAGCGGCTTCAGCGGCCCGATTGCCGGCCTGCTGGTGTCGCGGCTTGGGCTGCGCGAGGTGGCGACCGGCGGGATGCTGCTCAGCGCCTTCAGCTTTCTCGGCCTGGCGTTGACCGATTTCAGTACCCAGCAGTGGCTGGCCTGGGGGCTGATGACGCTGCTGGGCTTTAGCGTGGCCAGCGCGCTGCTGGCCTCCAGTTCCGCGATTATGGCGGCAGCGCCGAAGGAGAAAGCGGCGGCCGCCGGGGCGATTGAAACCATGGCCTATGAGCTGGGCGCCGGTCTCGGCATAGCGCTGTTCGGCCTGATCCTGACCCGCAGCTACAGCGCCTCTATTGCGCTGCCGTCTGGCCTGAGTGGCGCCATGGCGCAGCAGGCGGCGTCATCGATTGGCGAGGCGGTGAGTCTGTCCCAGGCGCTGCCCGCCGGGGTGGCGCAGGCGCTGATGGCGGCGGCGAAGACGGCTTTTATTCAGGCTCATAGCCTGGTGCTGGCGACGGCGGGTGTATTGCTTCTTCTGCTGGCCGCCGGGATCTGGCGCAGCCTCGCCACCGTGGCGAAACCGCAGTCGGCGCTATAGCTGCAGCGACAGATCCATCGCCGCGCGCCGTAGCGGGGCGAGAGCCTTCTCTTTTAACGCCGCGGCGCAGACCGTCGCGGCAGGTACCCCGACATTCAGGGCGGCCACCACCTGACCGTGACGCGACAGCACGGGTACCGCCAGCGAGCACAAGCCTACCTCGATCTGCCGGTCGGCGAGGGCATAGCCCTGCATGCGCACCCGGGCGATCTCTGCACGTAAACCGGACAAATCGCACAGGGTATGCGGAGTGTAGCGAATAAGCGTAACTCGTGACAATGTCACTTCCAGCTGTTCCTCCGGCAGCGCGCTCAGCAACACCCGCCCCATCGACGTGGCCCACGCCGGCAGGCGGCTGCCGCGCCCCAGATCGATGCTCAGTAAATTATTGACCGCCGCGCGGGCAATATAGAGCACGTTATCCCCGTCGAGCGTGGCCGCCGAACAGGATTCGCCGAGCGCTTTGCCAAGATTATCCAGCGCCGTCTGCGCCACCTTGGCCAGCGGCGTGCCTGCCAGATAGGCGTGGCCGACGGCCAGTACCCGGGGGAGCAGTTCATAGCTACGGCCATCCGGACTGTGCACCATGCCCAGCGCGGCGAGGGTATACAAACAGCGGCGTACCGCCGCGCGCGAGATTTGCGTTTTCTGGCTGAGCTGGGAAATGGTCAGCCGCTGGCGCTGGGGGGTGAAGGCGTTAAGGACCTCCAGCCCGCGGGCCAGAGACAGCATAAAGTTAGGGTCGTGCTCGGCCTGCCTGGCGCTCAGCGTATTGGGTATATTGTCGCTCATCGCATCCTTCTCCGTTGCAGCGTAAAGCTCACGGCAGATCACTATACCTTGCGCAAAATGGGGCGCGCTGAATTGTGCCGGTTTTACCACCATGATCACATTAATAACCGTCTTTTAACAAACGCGTCGATAATCGCACAACATTTCGATTATCGCCGTTGACCATCCGCCAGGCTGAACCCTATTGTCAATGGCACAGACCCCCGTTATGGATGTGGGTACAAAAAGTTATATATCTCATCAGGAACAGAAAATGACTGCCACCGTAGAGCAAATCGAGAGCTGGATTGTGGATGTCCCGACCATCCGGCCGCATAAATTGTCGATGACCACCATGGGCTGCCAGTCGCTGGTGATCGTGCGCCTTACCCGTTCCGACGGCATTTGCGGCATCGGCGAAGCCACCACCATCGGCGGCTTGAGCTATGGCGTTGAGAGCCCCGAGGCCATCTCGTCGGCGATCACCCATTATCTGACGCCGCTGTTGAAAGGGCAGCCGGCCGATAACCTGAATGCGCTGACCGCCCGTATGAACGGCGCCATTAAAGGCAACACCTTTGCGAAGTCCGCCATCGAAACTGCGCTGCTCGACGCCCAGGGCAAAGCCTTAGGTCTGCCGGTATCAGCCCTGCTCGGCGGCGCGCTGCAAACGGCGTTGCCGGTGCTGTGGACCTTAGCCAGCGGCGATACCGCGAAAGATATCGCTGAAGGAGAAAAACTGTTGGCCGAAGGCCGCCACCGGGCGTTCAAACTGAAGATCGGCGCGCGTGAACTCGCCACCGACCTGCGTCATACCCGCGCCATCGTTGAAGCGTTAGGCGACCGCGCCAGCATCCGTGTCGACGTCAACCAGGCCTGGGACGCTGCCACCGGCGCGAAAGGCTGCCGCGAACTGGCGGCGATGGGCGTCGATCTTATCGAACAGCCGGTCAGCGCCCACGATAATGCCGCCCTGGTGCGGCTAAGCCAGCAAATTGAAACCGCGATCCTCGCGGATGAAGCGGTCGCGACCGCTTACGATGGTTATCAGCTGGCGCAGCAGGGCTTTACCGGCGCTTACGCGCTGAAAATCGCCAAAGCCGGGGGGCCGAACAGCGTGCTGGCGCTGGCCCGCGTCGCGCAGGCGGCAGGGATTGGCCTGTACGGCGGCACCATGCTGGAAGGCACCGTAGGGACCGTGGCTTCTCTGCACGCCTGGTCGACGCTGCCGCTGCAGTGGGGTACCGAGATGTTCGGCCCGCTGTTGCTGAAAGACGATATTGTCAGCGTGCCGCTCACCTTTGCCGACGGTCAGGTGGCGCTGCCGCAAACGCCGGGCCTTGGCGTCGAGCTGGATGAAGACAAACTGCATTTTTATACCCGCCAGCCGTAGCGGGGAACAGGAGAAAAAAATGTTATTTAAAGTGGAGATGACTGTCAATATTCCGCCTGGCTTTCCCGCCAACGAGGCGGAGGAAATAAAAAAACGCGAAAAAGCCTATTCGCAACAATTACAGCGGGAAGGCAAATGGCGGCATATCTGGCGCGTTGCCGGCCTTTATGCCAACGTCAGTATTTTCGATGTTCAAGATGCCGAAGAATTGCATCAAATATTAATGGGATTGCCGCTATATCCCTTTATGGCGATAAAAGTGGAAGCCCTCTGTCGTCATCCGTCATCAATTCGCGATGACGATCGCTAATAATAATATCTGACCTCACGCCGGTATTACCGGCGTATACCCTGCAAAATATAAGAGAGAACCAGTATGAGTAATGTATTCGTACAACAACCAGCTATTCAAAAATTATTACGCGACAGTGCCGGATTAGATGTTGCCGGCGGCGATGAACGTTTTAAGGCGATTATTCATCGTCTGCTGGAAAATATCTGCACGCTCATCGACGACTATAACGTTACGGAAGAAGAGTTCTGGCACGCGGTAAACTATTTGCACGAGCTGGGCGGGCGTCAGGAGGCGGCGCTGCTGGCGGCGGGTCTGGGACTGGAGCATTTCCTCGATCTGCGCCAGGACGCCATCGACGCGGCAGCGCATCGGGAAACCGGCACCCCGCGCACCATCGAAGGGCCGCTGTACGTGGCTAATGCGCCGCTGGCCGAGGGTCACGCCCGCATGGATGACGGCGCCGACGCCGGAGAAGCGATGTGGCTGCACGGTGAAGTCAAAGACACCGAAGGTCGGCCAGTGGCCAACGCTATTGTTGATATCTGGCACGCCAACACCCTCGGAAATTATTCCTTCTTCGACCCAGGCCAGAGTGAGTACAACCTGCGCCGGCGGATCCGCACCGGCGCCGATGGCCGCTACAGCGTGCGCAGCATCATGCCCTCCGGCTACGGCTGCCCGCCGGATGGCCCAACCCAGAAACTGCTGGACAGACTGGGTCGCCACGGCAACCGTCCGGCGCACATTCACTTTTTCGTCTCCGCGCCGGGTCATAAACATCTGACCAGCCAGATTAACCTCAATGGCGATAAATACCTGTGGGACGATTTTGCCTTTGCCACCCGCGACGGCCTGATTGCCGATCCGGTAAAAGTGACCGACCGCGAGATCATCGCGCAGCGCAATCTTGAGGGAGAGCACACCGAGGTTTGTTTTGATTTCACCCTGTGTAAAGCGCTGAGCGCCGACGAAGAGCAGCGCGGGATCCGCGTGCGCGCCAAAGAGTAAGCGGCATTATCGGCCCCGGGCACGCTACTGCCCGGGCCAGATATTGCACTCGAAAACGAAGAATTCACCCTGTTTCTTTCATCCTGAATCCTGCAGGAGGGACCGACTCATGCAAAAAACGCTCTCGACGCTCAAAGACAAAATCAATAATGCCTTAGTTGTCGACCGTGAAAATCATATTTACCGCTGCCATCGCTCTATATTTACCGACCCGCAGCTGTTTGAATTTGAAATGAAGCATATTTTCGAAGGTAACTGGGTATTTCTCGCTCATGAAAGTCAAATTCCCCAGCCGGGTGATTATTATACCCTGACGCTGGGACGGCAGCCGGTTATTATTACCCGCGATAAAAAGAATGAGCTGCACGCGCTAATTAACAGCTGCGCCCACCGCGGCGCCATGTTATGTCGACGCAAAACCGGGAATAAAAATTCGTTTACCTGTCCGTTTCACGGCTGGACCTTCAGCAATAACGGCAAATTATTAAAAGCCAAAGATGAGAGCACCGGCGGCTATCCGCCGAGCTTTAAACAAGACGGCTCCCACGACCTGCAAAAATTGCCGCGTTTTCAGTCTTACCGCGGTTTCTTATTCGGTAGCCTCAAGGCCGACGTGCAGCCGCTGGAGGCCTATCTCGGGGAAACCTGCAAGATTATCGACCTGATCGTCGACCAGGCGCCGGAGGGGCTCGAGGTACTCAAGGGTTCGTCGAGCTATGTATATGAGGGCAACTGGAAACTGGGCGCGGAAAACGGCGCCGATGGCTATCACGTCAGCGTGGTCCACTGGAACTACGCCTCAACCATGTCACGCCGCAATTATGAAGCGGAAGGGACGCACGCGGTGGATGCCAACGGTTGGTCAAAAAGCCTCGGCGGCGGCTATGGATTTGATAACGGCCATATGCTGTTGTGGACCCGGGCGCTCAACCCGGAAGTGCGCCCGGTCTATGCCCACCGCGAACGGCTGCAGGCGGAATTTGGCGAACGCCGTGCCGACCAGATGGTCAACGAAACCCGCAACCTGTGCCTGTACCCCAATGTCTACCTGATGGATCAGTTCTCGACGCAAATCCGCGTAATCCGCCCCATTGCGGTGGATAAAACCGAAGTCACCATCTGGTGCTTTGCGCCGAAAGGGGAATCCGACCAGGCCAGAGCGCTGCGAATCCGCCAGTACGAGGATTTCTTTAACGTCAGTGGGATGGGGACGCCGGACGACCTTGAAGAGTTCAGCGCCTGTCAGCGCGGCTATCTCGGCGAAAATCTGCCATGGAGCGACCTCAGCCGCGGCGCGCTGCGCTGGGTCGATGGCGCGGATGAGCATGCGCAACATGCCGGCTTTTCGCCGCGGTTAAGCGGGGTGAAATCGGAGGACGAAGCGCTGTACATCGCCCATCACCACCACTGGCAGACGCTGATGCTGGCGGCCATTGAACAGGAACAACAGCGTTACGACCAGTCCATTACCCAGCGCGTGGAGGTGGCCTGATGCTTAACCTCGAACAGGTTCGCCAGTTTCTCTACTACGAAGCCCGTCTGCTGGACGATCGTCAGTGGGACGAATGGCTCAGATGCTACAGCCCGCAGGTGGTCTACTGGATGCCGGCGTGGGGCGACGATGACCAGCTGACCCGCGACCCGCAAAAAGAGATTTCGCTTATCTACTACCCCAACCGCGAAGGGCTGGAGGATCGCGTCTACCGCATTAAAACCGAGCGCTCCGGGGCCAGCACGCCAGAGCCGCGGACCACCCACATCATCAGCAACGTTGAGCTGCTGGGGGAGAGCGATGAGGGGCTTGAGGTGCGTTACAGCTGGGTCACCTGGAGCCATCGCTATCAGCACACTGATGCCTATTTTGGCTCTACCTGCTGCACGCTAATCGAACAGGACGACAGACCGCAGATCGTGCGCAAAACCGTGCGCCTGAATAACGATTATATCCGTCAGGTGATTGACGTTTACCACATTTAAGAGGCGCTTATGACCTTCAATATTGCTCTTAATTTTGAGGACGGCGTAACCCGTTTTATTCAGTGCAATGCCGGAGAGAAAGTCCTGGATGCCGCCTATCGCCAGAAGGTGAATCTGCCGATGGACTGCTCGGACGGCGTTTGCGGTACCTGCAAATGCCACTGCGCCAGCGGTGAGTACGACCTGGGCGAAGATTATCTCGACGAGGCGTTAAGCGACGACGAAGCGCAGAATCGCCAGGTGCTGACCTGTCAGATGGTCCCGACCAGCGACTGCGTGATCGATGTGCCGGTGGCCGCCGCGCAGTGTAAAACCACGTTGGCGAACATTGGGGCGCAGGTACGACAGGTGAATTTACTGTCCGATACCGCCATCGAACTGGTGGTCGCCCTCGATGAGCCGCTGGCCTTCCTGCCGGGGCAGTACGTCAACATTCAGGTGCCGGGTACGCCTCATGTCCGCGCCTACTCATTTAGCTCGCAACCGGGTTCCCTCGAAGGGCGTTTTCTGATCCGTAACGTGCCTGGCGGGATGATGAGCCAGTGGTTAACCCAGCGGGCGCGGCCCGGCGATCGTCTTACCCTCAGCGGCCCGATGGGCAGCTTCTATCTGCGCCACGGCGAACGTCCGCTGCTGATGCTGGCGGGCGGTACCGGCCTGGCGCCGCTGCTCTCCATGCTCCATACCCTGCAGACACAGGGCAGCCAGCGTCCGGTGATGCTGCTGTACGGTGTTACTCGTGACTGCGATCTGGTGAAAACCGACGCGCTGGATACCTTTACTCAACAGTTGACGGGGTATCGTTGGCTACCGGTGGTGGCCGATGAAAACAGCACTTGCCCGCAGCGCGGCTTTGTCACCGACCATCTCGACGACGCGATGCTGAACAACGGCGACGTGGACATCTATCTCTGCGGCCCGCCGCCGATGGTTAACGCGGTTGCCACGGCGTTGCGCGACCGCGGGATCACCCCGGCGGGGTTCTGGTATGAGAAATTTATCGCCAGCCAGAGCGCGGCGGCATAAGGAGGCAAAATGCGTTTTACCGATAAAGTCGTCGTCATCACCGGCGCGGCGCAGGGCATTGGCCGCCAGACGGCGGAGCAGGCGGCTGCAGAAGGCGCGGCTCTGCTGCTCATCGATCGCTCGTCATACGTCCATGAGCTGGCGGCGACGCTGGCGCAATCCGGCTGTCTGGTGCTGGCGCTGGAGGCGGATCTGGAAGCGTGGGAAAGTACCGAGCAGGCGTTTGCCGCCGGGGTCGCTCATTTTGGCCGTATCGACGTGCTGATCAACAACGTTGGGGGCACCATCTGGGCGCGCCCCTTTGCCGAATATCAGCCGGAGCAGATTGAGAAAGAGATCCGCCGCTCGCTGTTCCCCACGCTGTGGGGCTGCCGCGCGGCGCTGCCATGGATGCTGAAGCAGGGCAAAGGCAGCATCGTCAACATTTCGTCGGTGGCGACGGCGGGAGTGAATCGGGTGCCGTACTCGGCGGCGAAAGGCGGCGTTAACGCGCTGACCCGCTCGATTGCCATGGAGTACAGCGGCAGCGGTATTCGGATTAACGCCGTGGCCCCGGGCGGGACCGAGGCGCCGCCGCGCCTGACGCCGCGTAACGAAGAGCAGCCGAGCGAGCAGGAAAAGGCGTGGTATCAGCAGGTCGTCGATCAGACGGTGGCGAGCAGTCTGCTGCACCGGTACGGCACGCTGGCGGAACAGGCGAATGCGATCCTGTTTCTCGCCAGCGATGAGGCCAGCTATATCACCGGCGTGACGCTGCCGGTAGCCGGAGGCGATCTCGGCTAACGGCGGGTGGCGTACCAGCAGAGCAGGGAGCCGAGACATACCATCCCGGCCCCCTGCCAGAAGGACCACGACAGGGTCGCACTCAGCAGGATCGCCGCCAGCGCAGAGGAGAGCACCGGCGTGAAGTAGGAGGCCGCCGCCAGCAGGCTGACGTTGCCGTGCAGGATGCCAACGTTCCACGCCGCGTAGGCCAGCCCCAGCGCCACGGAGACCGTCATCAGCTTAATGACTACCGGCCAGCTAAACAGCATCGGCGGCTGGTCGCTGGCGAGAAATTTCAGCCATAGCGTCAGGGCGGTTAACAGGACGAACAGCGTAATGGCGTTTTTACCGCGGGCATATTTGGCCGTCACCGTGCAGTAGGCGGCCCAGATAAACGCCCCGACAAAGGCCAGCAGATAGCTAAGCGGGCTGGAAATGACGTTACTGATAATCTCATCGGGCTGTAGCCCATGCTCACCGCCCAACACCCAGCCAACGCCCAGCAGGGCGAGAATCAGGCCGGGGATCACCAGCCAGCTGCTTTTCTGGCCATTAAAGAGAATGGCGAATAAAATCGTCAGGCTGGGCCACAGGTAATTGACCATTCCCACCTCAATGGCCTGCTGGCGGCTGGCGGCATAGCCCAGCGACAGCGCGAGGCAGATTTCATAGCTGACAAACAGCACGCTGCCGGCCAGCAGATAGCGACGCGGGATCTGGCGCAGGTTGGGAAAGCCGACGGTAAAGATCAGCAGCAGGCCGCTAAGGCTGTAAATCATCGCCGCGCCGCCGACCGCTCCCAGTCCTTCGCTGACGCCGCGAATCAATCCGACCATCGTGCTCCATAAGATAATGGCGGCGAAGCCGATCGTCGTGGCTCTCTTTTTCTCCATGCTTTTCCTGATGGTTACGCAAATGCAGCCGGCATATATATCATCTTTTTATCGGTGAGGGGCGAAATTTTCCGCCGTTGCTAACCCTTAGGGATTAGCGAAAATGGCCAGGGCTGGCGATTAAGGGGGCGAAGGTTTTCCTCCTTGATTTGACGCAAATTTTCCCGGGATTTTGCTGTTAGTTTCCTCCGCGCGATGAATCAACATCCTGCATGGAGGAATGCAATGGACGTCAGCCGCAGAAAGTTCTTTAAGATCTGCGCAGGCGGTATGGCCGGAACTACCGCCGCCGCCCTGGGCTTTGCCCCTAAAATGGCGCTGGCTCAGGCACGCAATTTCAAATTGCTGCGTGCGAAAGAGATCCGCAACACCTGCACTTACTGCTCCGTGGGCTGCGGGCTATTAATGTATAGCCTCGGCGACGGTGCGAAAAACGCCAAAGAAGCGATCTACCATATCGAAGGGGACCCGGACCATCCGGTGAGCCGCGGCGCGCTGTGCCCGAAAGGGGCAGGCCTGCTGGACTATGTCCACAGCGAAAACCGTCTGCGTTATCCGCAATACCGCGCCCCGGGCTCGGATAAATGGCAGCGCATCTCCTGGGATGAAGCCTTTAACCGCATCGCCCGACTGATGAAAGCCGACCGCGACGCCAACTTTATTGAAAAGAATGAACAGGGCGTGACGGTTAACCGCTGGCTTTCCACCGGCATGCTGTGCGCCTCGGCGGCAAGCAATGAGACCGGCATGCTAACGCAAAAATTTGTGCGATCGCTGGGTATGCTGGCGGTAGACAACCAGGCGCGCGTCTGACACGGACCAACGGTAGCAAGTCTTGCTCCAACATTTGGTCGCGGTGCGATGACCAACCACTGGGTGGATATCAAAAACGCCAACGTCGTGGTGGTGATGGGCGGTAACGCCGCCGAAGCCCATCCGGTGGGTTTCCGCTGGGCGATGGAGGCGAAAAACAATAACGACGCCACGCTGATCGTCGTCGACCCGCGCTTTACGCGCACCGCGTCGGTGGCCGATATCTATGCGCCGATTCGTTCCGGTACCGACATTACCTTCCTGTCGGGCGTGCTGCTGTACCTGATCGAAAACAATAAGATCAATGCCGAGTACGTTAAGCATTACACCAATGCCAGCCTGCTGGTGCGGGATGATTTTGCCTTCGAAGAGGGGCTGTTCAGCGGCTACGATGCGGAAAAACGCCAGTACGATAAATCGTCCTGGAACTACCAGTTCGATGAAAACGGCTACGCCAAACGCGATGAAACGCTCACCCACCCGCGCTGCGTGTGGAACCTGCTGAAGCAGCACGTTTCCCGTTACACGCCCGAGGTGGTCGAAAACATCTGCGGTACGCCGAAAGCGGACTTCCTTAAAGTGTGCGATGTGCTGGCCTCAACCAGCGCCGCGGACCGCACCACCACCTTCCTGTATGCCCTGGGCTGGACGCAGCACACCGTCGGCGCGCAGAACATCCGCACCATGGCGATGATCCAGCTGCTGCTCGGCAATATGGGGATGGCCGGCGGCGGCGTCAACGCCCTGCGCGGCCACTCTAATATTCAGGGGCTGACCGATTTGGGCCTGCTGTCGACCAGTCTGCCGGGCTATTTGACGCTTCCATCGGACAAACAGACCGATCTGCATAGCTACCTCAGCGCCAACACGCCGAAGGCGACCCTGCCCGAGCAGGTGAACTACTGGAGCAACTACCCGAAATTCTTCGTTAGCCTGATGAAATCCTTCTACGGCGAGGCGGCGCAAAAAGAGAACGACTGGGGCTTTGAGTGGTTACCGAAGTGGGACCAGGCTTACGACGTTATCAAATACTTCAACATGATGGATAACGGCAACGTCACCGGCTATATCTGCCAGGGCTTTAACCCGGTTGCCTCCTTCCCGGACAAAAACAAAGTGGTTCGCAGCCTCAGCAAGCTGAAATATATGGTGGTTATCGACCCGCTGGTGACCGAAACCTCGACCTTCTGGCAGAACCACGGCGAGTCTAATGATGTCGACCCGTCGGCGATTCAGACCGAAGTCTTCCGTCTGCCGTCGACCTGCTTTGCCGAAGAGGACGGTTCGATCGCCAACTCCGGCCGCTGGCTGCAGTGGCACTGGAAAGGTCAGGATGCCCCAGGTGAAGCGCGCAATGATGGCGAAATCCTTGCCGGGATTTACCATCGCCTGCGCGAACTGTACCGCACCGAAGGCGGGAAGGGCGCGGAACCCCTGCTGAAGATGAGCTGGCGCTACAAGCAGCCGGACCATCCGGAATCGGAAGAGGTGGCAAAAGAGAACAACGGCTACGCGCTGGCGGATCTCTACGATCAAAATGGCACTCTGCTGGCGAAAAAAGGCCAACTGCTCAATAGCTTCGCGCTGCTGCGCGATGACGGCAGCACCGCGTCGTCTTGCTGGATCTATACCGGCAGCTGGACCGAGCAGGGTAACCAGATGGCGAATCGTGATAACGCCGATCCTTCGGGCCTGGGCAATACGCTGGGATGGGCCTGGGCGTGGCCGCTCAATCGTCGGGTGCTGTACAACCGCGCTTCGGCCGATATCAACGGCAAGCCCTGGGATGCGAAGCGGATGCTGATCCAGTGGAACGGCAGCAAGTGGGTCGGGAATGATATTCCGGACTTCAATACCGCGCCGCCAGGGAGCAACACCGGGCCGTTTATCATGCAGCAGGAGGGGCTGGGTCGCCTGTTTGCGCTCGATAAACTGGCGGAAGGGCCGTTCCCGGAGCACTACGAGCCGATGGAAACCCCGCTTGGCACCAACCCGCTGCACCCGAAAGTGGTCTCCAGCCCGGTGGTGCGGTTGTATGAAGAGGACGCCATTCGCTTAGGTAAGAAGGATAAATTCCCGTATGTCGGGACCACCTATCGTCTGACCGAGCATTTCCACACCTGGACCAAGCATGCGTTGCTCAATTCCATCGCGCAGCCGGAACAGTTTGTCGAAATCAGCGAAGGGCTGGCGAAAAGCAAAGGTATCGCTAACGGCGATTGGGTGAAAGTCAGCAGCAAGCGCGGCTTCATTCGCGCGGTTGCCGTGGTGACCCGCCGACTGCGCACGCTGAACGTCAACGGCCAGCAGGTGGAGACCGTCGGGATCCCGCTGCACTGGGGTTTTGAAGGCGTGGCCCGCAAAGGCTACATCGCCAACACCCTGACGCCTAACGTTGGCGATTCCAACTCGCAAACGCCGGAATACAAGGCGTTCCTGGTCAACATCGAGAAAGCGTAAGGAGCGATTCAATGGCGATGGAAACCCAAGACATTATTAAACGCTCCGCGACCAACCCGATCACCCCCGCGCCGCGCGCGCGGGACTATAAAGCGGAAGTCGCCAAGCTTATCGATGTCTCCTCCTGCGTGGGCTGTAAAGCCTGCCAGGTGGCCTGTTCCGAGTGGAATGACATCCGCGATGACGTGGGGCACTGCGTCGGGGTGTACGACAACCCGGCGGATCTCAGCGCCAAATCCTGGACGGTAATGCGCTTTAGCGAGACCGAACAGAACGGCAAACTGGAGTGGCTTATCCGCAAGGATGGCTGTATGCACTGCGCAGAGCCGGGCTGCCTGAAAGCCTGCCCATCCGCCGGGGCGATTATTCAGTACGCCAACGGCATCGTCGATTTCCAGCAGGAAAACTGCATCGGCTGCGGCTACTGCATTGCAGGGTGTCCGTTTAACGTCCCGCGCCTCAATAAAGAGGATAACCGGGTCTATAAATGCACCCTGTGCGTGGATCGGGTCAGCGTCGGCCAGGAGCCTGCCTGCGTGAAAACCTGTCCTACCGGTGCTATCCACTTCGGTACGAAGAAAGAGATGCTGGAGGTGGCCGAGGAGCGGGTGGCTAAGCTTAAAAAACGCGGTTATGCCAACGCCGGGATTTACAACCCGCCGGGCGTCGGCGGAACCCACGTGATGTACGTCCTGCATCATGCCGACCAGCCGGAGCTGTATCACAAGCTGCCGAAGGAACCGCAGATCGATACCAGTATCAGTCTGTGGAAGGGGGCGCTGAAACCGCTGGCGGCGGCGGGCTTTATCGCCACCTTCGCCGGGCTGATTTACCACTACATCGGTATCGGGCCGAACAAGGAAGTTGACGACGACGAGGAGAAGCATGATGAGTAAATCGAAGATGATTGTGCGCACAACGTTTATCGATCGCGCCTGTCACTGGACGGTGGTTATCTGTTTCTTCCTCGTGGCGCTGTCGGGAATATCGTTCTTCTTTCCGACGCTACAGTGGCTAACGGAAACCTTCGGCACGCCGCAGATGGGGCGTATTCTGCACCCGTTCTTTGGGGTGCTGATTTTTGTCGCGCTGATGTTTATGTTCGTGCGCTTTGTCCACCATAACATCCCTGATAAACAGGATATTCCGTGGCTGAAAGGCATCGTCGAGGTGCTGAAAGGCAACGAGCATAAGGTGGCGCGCGTCGGTAAGTATAACGCCGGGCAGAAGATGATGTTCTGGACCATCATGAGCATGATATTTGTGCTGCTGGTGACCGGGGTGATTATCTGGCGCCCATATTTTGCGGAATATTTCCCGATGCAGGTGATTCGCTATAGCCTGCTGATTCACGCAACATCGGCCATCATTCTGATCCACGCCATCCTTATCCATATGTATATGGCGTTCTGGGTGAAGGGGTCGATTAAGGGAATGATTGAAGGCAAGGTGAGCCGCCGCTGGGCGAAGAAACACCACCCGCGCTGGTATCGCGATGTCGAACGCCTGGAAGCGATGAAAGAGAGTCGTGAAGGGATGAAGTAAGCCTTCACGGCGCGAAACCCGCTCCGGAGATGTCGGAGCGGGTTCCCGGCAGTCAGCAGTTCGTGATAAGTGTATCGATTGAATCGATAACGCCCTGGCGCGCATGACTCAGATTGCAGACGAAATCCTGTGGCGGGATCCGTTTATTAATTAAGTTACTGCTCATTGGCGTACAAAGTAAAAAGCTGTCAATTCTATATTTATCCTTGGTACGGCATGCTGATGCCAGCGTGGTAACTGTTGTGGTCGCATTAAAGGAATAATGACTCTCGTGGCCAGGTCTGCATAATAATCATTCTGCACGATCATATAATATGGCAGGGTTTTATTTGTCTGAGCAGAACAATTTCGATAAACATTGAATTATTCAAGCATCATAGCACCCTGAAAAATTCATCATCAGTAAGAGTGCCTCCTTTTGCAATAAATTCATTCATTGCGGCAATGAATTCCTTGTGCTGTCGCTGTTTATCAGCTTCTCGTAAATCCTTACCTGGCTGTTCTGACGCCTTCTGGACGGGTACGTCAGTGGGTCTTTTACGTAGCGTATTACTTTTCATCATAGGCTCCTTGCGGTTGGTTCTGTGATTATTTACTTTACCCACTAAAAAATAAATACCAGCAGTAAGTTTAATATTTATTTTGCGAGACAGCTTCCAGAGGGAAGTAACAGCCTGAAATATTCATGGTTATGGTAATAAACCTGGCGCTGGTATTAACCAGCGCGACGGGAAATAATCAAAACTTCTCTGGAATGAAGCGGAAAGGAAAATTAGTCTGTTTCATTTTGCCAATTTTGCGCTTCGGCAGCGTCACAGGCTCCACCGGTAAAGCTTCATAGGGGATCTGCGACAGCAGATGGGTGATGATATTCAGACGCACGCGCTTTTTATCCTCCGAGCGGGCGACGAACCACGGCGCCCAGGCGGTATCGGTGGCGGCGAACATGGCGTCGCGGGCAGCGGTATATTCATCCCAGCGGTTGAAAGACTTAATGTCCATCGGCGAGAGCTTCCAGATTTTACGCCCGTCGTCGATGCGATCCCGCAGACGGCGCTCCTGCTCCTGCGGAGAGACCTCCAGCCAGTACTTGAGCAGAATAATGCCCGATTCGACCATGCCGCGCTCCACCATCGGCGCGCCGTCGAGGAACTTCTGCACCTCCTCCGGCGTACAAAAGCCCATCACCCGTTCGACGCCGGCGCGGTTATACCAGCTGCGATCGAAAATCACGATTTCGCCGGCCGCCGGGAGATGCTTGATATAGCGCTGAAAGTAAAGCTGGCTTTTTCGCGCTCGGTGGGCGAGGGTAAGGCGACGACCCGGAAGATACGCGGGCTGACGCGCTCGGTGATGGCCTTAATGGTGCCGCCTTTCCCGGCGCCGTCCCGGCCTTCAAAGACAATGCATACTTTCAGTCCTTTGTGCACTACCCAGCGCTGCAGTTTCACCAGCTCAACGTGGAGTTTGCGCAGCGCTTTCTCGTACGCTTTGTTGTCGAGCGGCGCGATTTTTGCCGCCGTGTCGACCGGATTACCGCTTTTCTTGTTGCCCATCGCCATGCTCCGTGTTGCCGAGGTATCCCTTTGAAGTGTAATCCTCCCCCGGCGAGGCGGTGGAAAATTATTCGCCGGGTTTTCCCGCCAGGATGACTTCCAGTCCCACCCGCTGCCCCCACGACAGCTCCAGGGTGTTACCGTCCGGGTCGGCAAAGAAAGCGAAATAGCCCACCGGATCGCCCAGCTGCTCCGGCTCCCGGCGTAAAACACCTTCCCGCCGTGCGAGGGCCACTTTCTCATCGATCTCGGCCTGGGTGGCGCAGGCGACGCCGAGATGGCCGAACGGTCCCAGCGGCGTATCGGCCGGATCGTCACTTTGCACCAGCACCAGGGCGAAAGGCCGGGTGCGGTCGCTGAGCCATGCCACTTTTCGCGCCGAGGGGAGGTCGGGCTCGCGCTGGTGAATGACGGTCATCGCGGTATAGCGGGTATAAAAATCGATGCTGCTGGCCAGACAGCGGACGGTAAAGGCGACATGAGTAAAACCGACATCAACACTTTGCATGGATAATTCTCCCAAGGTGAACGATGTTTTGACTTTACAACCTCAAGTTAACTTGAGATCAATGAGGTGTTTATCTCTTTGAGCTCACTGATTTTGATAGGGGATTGTTTCTACGAAACCACGCCGCCGGTATGCCACGCGGCTGGGGAACATGAACGAATCAGGCTGTTGTATGGAGGAAACTGCCGTCGGGCGTTTTTAGCTGGTGTGTCGGGGCGGGATGGTAAATAATGCCGGCCGGCTCTCAATACCCCTATAAGATGTATGAAAAAAACGATTTTTTCACTGGCGCTGGGCACCTTTGGACTTGGCATGGCGGAGTTTGGCATTATGGGCGTGCTGCCGGATATGGCGCACGATGTCGGAATATCCATACCCGCCGCCGGCAATATGATTGCCTGGTATGCCTTCGGCGTGGTGATCGGCGCGCCGATCATGGCGCTGCTCTCCAGCCGGTTTTCCCTGAAATCGGTGATGCTGTTCCTGGCTGGCCTGTGTATTCTCGGCAATACCCTGTTTACCTTCTCCAGTAGCTACGCCATGCTGGCGCTTGGCCGGCTGGTTTCCGGGTTTCCCCACGGGGCGTTCTTTGGCGTCGGCGCGATTATCCTGTCGAAAATCGCGCCGCCGGGGAAGGTGACCGCCGCGGTGGCGGGGATGATTGGCGGCATGACGATCGCTAACCTGGTGGGCGTCCCGGGCGGCACCTGGCTTGGGCATCACTTCAGCTGGCGCTATACCTTTGCGCTTATCGCGGTATTTAACGTGGCGGTATTTCTGGCGATCTTCTGTTGGGTGCCCACGCTTTATGACCGGGCCAGCACGCGGCTGCGCGAGCAGTTCCGTTTTCTTGCCTCCCCGGCGCCGTGGCTGATTTTCGCCGCCACCATGTTCGGTAACGCCGGCGTGTTTGCATGGTTCAGCTATATCAAGCCCTTTATGCTCAACGTCTCCGGCTTTGCTGAAAGCAAGATGATGCTGATTATGATGCTGGCGGGGCTGGGAATGGTGGTCGGCAATCTGTTGAGCGGCAAAATTTCCGGGCGCTACAGCCCGCTGCGCATTGCGGCCATGACCGACGGGGTCATTGCCGTGACGCTGCTGCTGATCTTTGCCTTCGGTGAACACAAAGTCGCTTCGCTGGCGCTGGCGTTTCTCTGCTGCGCGGGACTATTCGCCCTGTCAGCGCCGCTGCAGATCCTGCTGCTGCAGAACGCCAAAGGCGGCGAGATGCTGGGGGCGGCCGGGGGACAGATCGCCTTTAACCTCGGCAGCGCCATCGGCGCCTTCTGCGGCGGAATAATGATCGCCCAGGGCTTTGGCTGGAACAGCGTGGCGCTCCCCGCCGCCGCGCTGTCGTTTCTGGCGATGAGCGCCTTGCTCATCTATGGCTGTCATCAGCGGCGACAAGCTTACTAACGACGCCTACTCACGCCAGGGTTCGCCCAGGGTCAGCATCAGGCGGTTGGCCCAGGCGAAAAAGGCCGCGGACTGCAGCAGATCCAGCTGGGCCAGAGTATCTAAGCCCTGCTCATCAAGCGCCGCCAGATGATCGGCGTTTAATGCGGGTGGCGTCACCGATAGCGCGGCGGCGGCGTCGATTTCCGCCTGCCAGCGCGGCGATTGCCCGTCGCGCAGATCCTCTCCCGGCGTCACCGCCAGCAGCGTGTCGACGGCGATCTCGTCCTTCGCCAGCTGCGCCGCTTTGCGGGCATGCACCGAGGCGCAGTAAATACAGCCGTTGATTTTACTGGCGACCGTGGCGGCCAGCTCGCGTTCGGCGCGCGGCAATCCTCCCGCGGTATAGAAAATGCCCTTATCGGTCAGGGTCCGCTGCTCCAGCACCGGCTGGTTGCGCGCCAGCAGGCGAAAGTAGGGGGAGTCGCTATGGCCATATTTGGCCAGAATCGCCTGTTCTTCAGCGTTGAATTCCGCCAGCGGTTTATCGGCCAGCCAGGGTTCCCAGTGCAACTCGTCGCGGGTGAAGCGAACCGGGGCCGCTTTGCCGCTCTGCGCGTACGGGGTGGTATGCCAGTATCCGGCGACCAGCGGCGTATCTGCGCTGACGATGGGCTTATGGTTGAGCGCCCGCAGGCCCAGCAGTAGTCGGCTCTGGAAGCTGACAAAGGCTACCAGCTGCGCCAGGGTGACGATGCCCCGCAGGCTCCAGCCCGCGCTGGTTAAGGTGTGCAGCGCGCCGGGAGTGGCTTCAACGGGGGTGAAGGTGAGCAGGCGGGCAAAGGCCAGCGCCGGGACCAGACGATCGGTGGTCGGATCGGCGAGGCCGAAACCGGCATAGTGCGCCGCCAGCGCGTCCGCCTGGTGCAGTTTCGCCACCTTCGCGGCCACCGCGAAGCGTTCATCAAGAGGAAAGTCAGCGTCCTGCTGGCGGAACAGCACTTCATAACTTCCCTGGGCGTGACGGGTGGCGGCATCGCGGACGACGCGCGCCTGATCGAGCGGGGAACCGGGGGCGATCTCCGCCAGTTCGGCCAGAATATCCTGACTCAGCGTCATGGGGACTCCTTATCTGATGTGGGGGGCAATATGCTGAGCGATCAGCTCAATGGAACGCAGCGTATCCCGGTGCGAAGGCTCGACCGAGTGCACCTGAAACGAAATATCGGTGGCGCGGGCCAGCACGCTGTCCTGCGCCAGGGAGGCAATAACATGCTCAGGATCGCCAACGTGGGCATCAAGCTGTTGCAGATAGTCGGTGACACTGTCACCTTCTATCGTATGACCCACCGCCCGGTGCTGAGTTGCCTGCTTGCGCAGACCGGGCTCGGCGACCTGCAGGGCGTGGGCGAGACTGTCGGCGACGAAGGCGGTGCGCGAGGCGAGGATCCGCGGCGCAACGCCGTCCGGCAGCGCCGCCAGGTAGGCGTCGATGATCGGGTTCTGAATGGCGTCCAGCGGCAGGCGTGGCTCGCCGGGCGGCCGTGGCTGAGTGCGGGACAGCATCAACCCGTGTCCCGCCTGACCGGCGCGGATAGCGCCCTCCGCCGAGAAGGTGGCGATCCAGATACGCTCCGCCAGCTGCGGCGCCGGCGGATAGAGACGGTTGTCCGGGTGGCTCAGCGTGTCGCCGCGCCAGGCGCTATGGATCAGGTGCAGATGGTCGGCAAACGCCGCCCCGCGCTGCTCGCTGGTCAGGCCGAAGGGCAGAAACGAGGTTGGCGTGCCGCCGGAGCCAAAACCCACCTCCAGACGTCCGTCGGTGAGTAAATCCAGTACCGCTGCGTCTTCGGCGACGCGCAGCGGATTTTCCATCGGCAAGGTGATAATCGCCGTACCGAGACGGATCCGGTCGGTCTGCGCCGCGACGTGGGCGAGAAACACCAGCGGTGAAGGCAGGCCGCCTTCCTGTTCATGAAAATGGTGCTGGGCAATCCATGCGCTGTCGAAGCCCAAACGCTCCGCGTGGCGGATCTGTTCGGCCGCCAGCCGGTAGCGCGTTTGCGCGGAGCCCTGATCGAGCAGACGGGTAAAAAAACCGAGGCGTTTTGGCATTATGCGTTCTCCGTGTGGGCCTGTGCTAAGCGGGGGGAAACCTGGGGAATGGCGGCGATCAGTTCGCGGGTGTAGGCCTGCTGCGGGGCGGCGAACAGGCGGTTTACGTCGCCATGCTCCACCACCTGGCCGGCGCGCAGCACCGTGACGCTGTCGGCGATCCGCCTGACCGTCGCCAGATCGTGGGTAATGAACAGGTAGCTCAGACCCAGCTGCTGCTGTAGCTGCTGCAGCAGGGCGAGGATCTGCGCCTGAACGGTGACGTCGAGCGCCGAAGTCGCTTCGTCAAGGACCAGTATCGCCGGCTCGAGGATCAGCGCCCGGGCAATCGCCACCCGCTGGCGCTGGCCGCCGGAAAGCTCCCGCGGCGTACGCGACAGCAGCTCGGGGGCCAGGGCCACCCGGGCGGCAACGCTCTCCACACGCTGGCGACGCGTCGCCGCGCTGAGGCGCTCAAAGTTTTTTAACGGCTCTTCGATAATCGCAAACAGCGTCTGGCGCGGGTCGAGCGAAGCGAAGGGGTTCTGGTAGACAAACTGGATCTTGCGCCGCAGCTGACGCTGTGCCTCGCGGCTGAGATGCCCGGCGTCGATACCGTCGATGATGACCTGTCCGGCATCGGCGCGCTCAAAGCCCAGCAGGATCCGCGCCAGGGTGGTTTTCCCGGAGCCGGATTCGCCCACCAGCGCATGGGTGCTGCCGCGTCTGACTTCAAAGCTGACGCTGTCGAGCGCCTGCAGCGCCTGTTTGCCCAGCGAGAAGCGTTTGCTGATCCCCTCCACGCGAATGGCCGGCGTGGCCAGCGGCCGGTGACGAGCCGCCGCCAGCCCCAACGGCGCATCCAGCAGGTCGTGGAGCAGCTGGCGGGTGTAAGGATGCTGTGGACGCTGGACAATCGTCTCGGTGGCGCCTTGTTCCTGAATCTCTCCCTGGCGAAACACCATGATCCGGTCGGCGCGTTCGGCGGCCAGCGCCAGATCGTGGGTGACAAACAGCACGGCGGTACCCGACTCGCGACGCAGGATATCGAGCAGGTCGAGAATGCGCTTCTGCACCGTGACGTCGAGGGCGCTAGTGGGCTCGTCAGCAATAATCAGATCCGGCTGCAGGGCAATGGCGATGGCTATCAGCACCCGCTGTTTCATCCCGCCAGACAGCTGATGCGGATACTGGTCAAAACGCTGTTCCGGGTGGCTGAGACCGACTTTAGCGAGCAGGTTAAGGGCCTGCTGTCGGCGCTCAGCGGCGGAGAGGGACTGATGCAGCCGCAGGATCTCTTCCACCTGCTGACCAATGGTTTTTACCGGGTTGAGCGAATTACCGGGATCCTGCGGGACTAGGCTGATGCTCACTCCGCGCAGGCGGTTCAGGCGTTTATCCGACCAGTCGCTAATCACTTCGCCATTGAGGACAATCCGCCCGGCATCCCGGCGGGCATTATCCGCCAGCAGGCCGATAATGGCCTGCGCGGTGGTGGTTTTCCCCGAGCCGGATTCTCCGACGAAGGCCAGCATTTCGCCGCGCTGGATGGAAAAGCTGATGTTGTGCACCACCTCGCGCCATTCGCCCCGCGAGCGGTAGCTGATGCGTAGATCTTCAACGGACAGAACGGTCATGGGCGTACTCCACTCCACTGGCGGCTAAGACGATTGGCGGCAAGGACCACGGCGACCACGGCGAGGCCGGGGAAGGTGGTCAGCCACCAGGCGGTTGACAGGTAATTGCGACCTTCGGCGATCAGTAGTCCCCACTCCGGGACCGGCGGCGGAGTGCCGTAGCCGAGGAAGCTGAGGGTGGCCAGGGCCAACATCGCCTGACCGAACTGCAGCGTCGCGAAAGCAAGCACCGCAGTGAGCGAGTTGGGCAGAATATGGCGCCAGAAGACGGCGAAAAAAGTGCCGCCGCTGCCCCGGGCCGCCTCGACGTAATCGCTGTGGCGCACGCGTACCACTTCTGCTCGCGCCAGGCGCGCGAAGCTGGCGATAGCCGCGACGCCAACCGCCACCGCCGCATTTACCGTGCCGAAACCCAGCAGAATAATCACCGTGAGCTGCAGCAGCAGGGAGGGGATAGCCAGCAGGACATCGACCAGGCGCATGATGGTGGATTCCACGCGTCCGGCCAGCGCCCCGGCGAGGGTGCCAAGGGCGGTGCCCACCACCAGGCCGATGGCGACGGCGATCAGCGCCGCCGACAGGGAATGCACCGCGCCGTAAACCACCCGCGTCCACAGGTCGCGCCCCAGCTGGTCGGTACCCAGCCAGTAGTGCGCCTGCGGCGCCAGGCGCTGAGCGCCGGGGATCCCCTCCAGCGGGTTAGCGGAGGTAAACCACTGTGGGGCAATGGCCATTAACAGGGCGGCGATCATCACCGCCCACGCCAGCCACAGGCCAGGCTGCAGGCGCACTCTACGCCACTCCGGGCGGCGGCGAACCGCGATGGTATAGTCGACCAGGCTCATTTCGCACCTCCGGTCTGTAAATGGAGTCGGGGATCCAGTCGCGGCATGACCAGGTCGACCAGCAGGTTGATCAGGACGAAACCGAGGGCGGAGATCATCACCACCGCCTGTAGTACGGCGATATCCTGGTTATTGACCGCCTGCTGGGTCAGCTGGCCGAGGCCGCTGCGGCCGAAGACGGTCTCGGTGATCAGCGCCCCGGCAATCAGTTCGCCGAGCAGCAGCCCGGCAATATTCAGCGCCGGCAGCAGGGCATTCCCCATCACATGGCGCCAGAGGACGCCCGTTTCGCTCATGCCCTTGGCGCGGGCGACCGCGACGAAGGGCTGAACCGCCACCTGATCCATGCTGCGCATCAGGATCTGCGCCAGTGGGGCGGAAATGGGCAGTGCGACGGCGATAACCGGTAAAATCAGTCCTTCCAGTGGGCCGGGGTTGATCACCGGGATCCAGCGCAACTGAAACGAGAAGAGCTGGATCAGGGCGATACCCAACCAAAAGGTAGGTAGAGAGATAAACAGCACCGGTAGCGACTGCAGAAAATTGCTCAGCCAGCGCAGCCCCGGCAGCCGCGAGGCGAAAGCGAGGGCGAACGCCAGCGCCACCGCCAGCAGGAAGGCCGGCAGCGCGAGGCTTAAGGTATCCGGCAGGTTGCTGGCAATCAGACTGCTGACCGCCAGACCCGCCTGCAGGGAATAGCCGAAGTCGCCGTGCAGCATCGCCAGCAGCGTGTGCAGGTACTGGCGCCACAGCGGGCTATCGGCGCCGTAGGCCAGCCGCATCTCCGCAATTTGCGCCGGGCTCAGGCCGAGGTCCGGGTTCTGAAACTTGATCAGCACCGCATCCCCCGGCAGGACCTGCAGCAGGAAAAAGGTGAGGGTAAAGGCCGCCCACAGGACCAGCAGCCCCTGGCCGAATCGTCGCAGAAGATAAGCGCTCATAACCGGCCTCTTAGTGCTTGTCCAGCCACGCGCCGTAGAACGACGGACGACCGACGGCCTCGAAGCTGACGCCTTTGACCCACGGCGCGCCGGCGAACACCTGCGGCTCTTCGAAAATAGGGATCACATAGGCGTTATCGATCAGATAGCGCTGGGCGTCACCGGTTAACTGCAAGCGCTGCTGCGGCTCAACCGCCGCGGAGATGCCGGTCAGCAGGTCATTGAGCTTATCATCGCGGAAGCGCTGCACTTTATCGCTGGAGCCGCCTTTCTGCAGCAGCGCATCGCGGTTGTTGGGGAAGAACATACTTTTCACCACATCCGGGTCGGCGCGGCCCACTTCTGAGACGGTGAGCGGGGTTTTCTGCGGGTCGAGGTTATCCAGCGTACGGCTACCGGCATCCCCGGCTTTGACCGTCAACGCCACACCCACCTGGCGCCACTGCTGGGCGATCAGCTGCAGCACTTCCTTATTTTGCGGCTGCGGCAGCGACTCATAAACGGTCAGCGCCAGCCGCTGACCGTCTTTGCTGCGAATACCGTCGGCGGCGGGCTTCCAGCCGGCGTCATCCAGCAACTGCCGGGCTTTGGCCTGGTCGAAGGTGAGTTTATCGCTGAGATTGACATAGCCGGCGGCAGAGCTGGCCAGCACGGAGGTGGCTTGCGGGTAGTTAGCGGAGAACAGCGTCTCCACCACCTGCCTGGCGTTGGTGGCATGGAGCAGGGCCTGACGCACCCGCAGGTCGGCGACCAGTGGGTTATCCGGGCGGAAGCTCAGGCTGTCGTTTACCCCGCGGGTAGGGGCAGCGTAGATCTTAAATCCCTGATCGGTAGCCTGCTTTTCATCGTAGGCCTGCACCTGGCGAATAAAGCCCGCCTGACCTGCCAGCAGCGCGCCGATACGCACGCTGTCTTCCGGCGTCACAATATAGGTGATGCCGTCGAGGTTAGCGGGCCCCTGCTGGGCAATGTTTTTCGGCCCCCACTGGTAATCCTTGCGCGCCACCAGCGTCAGCTCGCGGCCTGGTTTTTCATCCTGCACGACGAAGGGGCCGGAGCCGATAATATGTCGGGCATCGCCCAGCTCTTCAAAATTACGCTGCAGGGTGCTGAGAGATACCAGACCGGAGCCGATGGTGGCGGTTCCCTGCAGGAAGCCCGGCGACGGCTTGTTGAAGTAGAATTTTACCGTCAGCGGGTCGATCACTTCGCTGCGCTGGTAGTTATTGATGACCTCCGAGACGGGCAGACGATGGGCTTTATCTCCCAGACCATAGGTATCGAAGTTTTTGGCGACGGCGGCGGCGTCCAGCGGTGTGCCATCTGAGAAAGTGACCCCTTTGCGCAGGTGGAAGGTGTACTCGGTTTTATCGGCATTGCTGGTCCAGCTCTCGGCGATCCACGGCTCAATCTCCAGCGTTTTCGGGTTCTGCCAGGTGAGCTTGTCGGTTATCTGATTGAGAATCCCGCCATTCGGGTAAAAGCCGCCGGCGGGCGGATAGAGATTGGTGTGCGGTTGCTGCTCCAGATAAATTAAGGTGCCGCCTTTAACCGGCGTGTCGGCGGCCCAGACGGAAAAGGCGCCGGTGAGAAACAGCGCGGCCAGCGCGGGCAGGCGAAAATGACGATGCATGGTGAATTCCTTTGTTATCTATTGTGTTGCCATCATCGGGCGCGGCTAAAAACAAAGGAACCAAGGAATTGCGCTAAGCATTTGCGGAAATTGCATTTACTTCCCGGGTTGGGAAGCGAGAGGACGTGCCAGGGGGATCGCCTCTCCCGGACGGGAGAGGCGCGGGTGATTAGCTACGCAGATCGATAACCATACGGCCGCGGATCTGACCTTGCTCCATCTCTTTGAAGATAGCGTTGATATCTTCCAGCGGACGCAGGGTGACTTTCGGCACCACTTTGCCTTCGGCGGCAAACTGGAAGGCTTCCACCAGATCCTGACGGGTGCCGACCAGCGAACCGACCACCTCGATGCCGTCCAGTACCAGACGCGGAATATCGAGGCTCATCGCCTCCGGCGGCAGGCCCACCGCAACCACGCGGCCACCGGCGCGAACGGCATCCACCGCCGAGTTAAAGGCCGCTTTAGCCACCGCGGTTACTACCGCAGCGTGGGCGCCGCCGGTTTTTTCCTGAATCACTTTCGCCGCATCTTCATTGCGGGAGTTGATGGTCAGGTCGGCGCCCATCGAGGCCGCCAGCTCCAGCTGTCCGTCGTTGACGTCGATAGCGATCACTTTGGCGTTAAAGACATTTTTCGCATACTGCAGCGCGAGGTTACCCAGCCCGCCGAGGCCGTAGATGGCGATCCACTGGCCCGGTTTGATGTGGGAGACCTTGACCGCTTTGTAGGTGGTGACGCCCGCGCAGGTGATGCTGCTGGCGGCGGCGGAGTCGAGGCCGTCCGGAACTTTTACCGCGTAGTTGGCGGTGACGATGCACTCTTCCGCCATGCCGCCATCGACGGTATAGCCGGCGTTTTTCACCGAGCGGCAGAGCGTCTCGTTGCCGCTGTTACAGTAATCGCAGTGGCCGCAGCCTTCGAAGAACCACGCCACGCTGGCGCGGTCGCCCGGCTTCAGGGAGGTGACGCCCGGGCCGACTTTTTGTACCACCCCGATCCCTTCATGGCCGAGAATGACGCCGGTTTTATCGCCAAAATCGCCGTTTTTCACGTGCAGGTCAGTATGACACACGCCGCAGCATTCCATTTTCAACAGCGCTTCGCCGTATTCCAGCGGGCGCAGCGTTTTTTCCGTGACGTTAACCTGATGGTCGTGGGTAACAACAGCTGCCTTCATGCCTGTCTCCTTGTGGGGGAATTGATTAACTTAATTAATGCAATAGTACCCAATAAGGATTAGACGCTGAGTGGTAAAATACAAGGCGCTTAGTACAGAATGTGGCTTTTTGCTACAGAGATAGCACAAAATTCAGACAATATCGCTATATTTGGTAGGTAATAATATTGACGCTGAATGGTCATGTTTTTGTCATCACTCGAATCTATTGTTTTGCGCATCAATTTCTTATAACAACAGAGTGATACAACAATGCATCTGGTAAAAACCATCCTCACCGCCGGTCTGCTTTTGTCCGCCGCCGCCCAGGCCCACAATGTGCTGGAATTTCCCCAGCCGGAAAACAACCCGGAAGAATTTTACGCCGTCACTGAGATCCCGACGGGCGGGATCATTAAGTACGAAACCGATGCTAAAACGGGGTTTATCGTCGCCGACCGCTTTCAGTCGATGCCGGTGGCCTACCCGGCGAACTACGGCTCGCTGACCCAGTCGCTGGCCGGGGATGGCGACCCGCTGGACGTGGTGTTTTATACCCGCGCGCCGATGGCCCCGGGCACGCTGATTAAGCTGCGGGCAATTGGTGTGCTGAAGATGATAGACGGCGGTGAGAAAGACGACAAAATCATCGCCGTACCGGCCAGTAAAATTGACCCGACCTACGACGACATCAAGACCATCTCCGATCTGCCGAAAATAGAACAGCAGCGGCTGGAGGCCTTCTTCCGGGTCTATAAAGAACTGCCGGAGGGGCGTAAAAAGGTCGAGCTGGCCGGCTTTAATGACGCCGCGGCCGCGAAGCAGGAGATCAAATCGGCCTGGGAGGCCTGGAAGGCGAAGAACCCGCAATAATATTCATCGCGGGCGCTGTCCGGCGCCCGCGGCATTCGCTTTCACGATCCCTATGGCGGCAAAATCACACGTCACACGACAACGCTTATCCCACCATATTGCATCTTGACGCAGGATGAAGGCGATGGTTGTATTGTACAACCATTTCATTTTCTGGACCCGCCGCCATGCCTGATACCCCCTTAATCCAACAGATTCGTACCGCCTCGCGGTTAATGGTGCGCGAGCTGGGCTTTATGAGCACCACGCTGGCCGCCACCCATTATTCACCTTCGGCGGTGCACACCCTGCTTGAGGTATCGATGAGGGGGGAGATGACGGCCGCGCAGCTGGTCACGTTGCTGGGACTGGAAAAATCAAGCGTCAGCCGGATGGTCTCTCGTCTGCTGGCGGCTGGTGAGCTGGAGGAGCGTCCTTGCGCGGAGGATGCGCGCGCGAAATCACTCGCCCTGACGGCAAAGGGGCACGATACGGTGGCGAAAATTAACGCCTGGGGTACCCGTCAGGTGGTGGAGGCGTTAGACCATCTGGATGAGACGCAGCAGCAAACTGTCGCCACTGGACTGGCGGCCTATGCCCGGGCGCTGGCGCAGTGTCGGGATAGCGCGCTTGCGGATACGGCTCCGCAAATTTCGCTGATGACCGGCTACCAGCCGGGGATGATCGGCCGGATAGCCCAGATGCACGGGGAGTATTACGCCCGTCATCATGACTTTGGCGCTTTTTTTGAAGGCAAGGTCGCCAGCGGCGTAGCGGAATTTGCCACCCGGCTCTCCTCCCCGGCCAACCAGATCTGGCTGGCGATCCGCGAAGGGAAAATCGTCGGCTCGCTGGCTATCGATGGCGAGGACCTCGGCCAGCAGGAGGCGCATTTGCGCTGGTTCATTCTCGATGACAGCTGCCGGGGAACCGGCATTGGCAGGCGGCTCCTCAGCGAGGCGATGGCTTTCTGCGATAGTCGCCAGTTTAGCGCGGTGCAGCTGTGGACCTTTAAAGGGTTGGACGCGGCCCGCAAACTGTATGAATCCTTTGGCTTCACGTTAATCCGCGAATGGCAGGGGGAGCAGTGGGGAAAGGTAATGACCGAGCAGCAGTTTACCCGGTCCGGAAACATCGGCTAAGGGTGTTGCGCCTTAGCCGGTGGGGGGACATGGAGATTACGTCAGTTGGTTAAGCAGGCGGGCAATCTCCTCTTGCCACTGTGCCTGCAGTGACGGCTTTTGATGTTTTGGCTTGCGGGCCATGTCGTCAGCCAGCCACTGCTCCAGGTCAATCAGCCGCGCCAGCAGCGCCTCCTCATCATCGTCAGCCCCGGCGGGTGTACTCTGCAAAGCGAGCCGACTGTCCGGGGCGGGCGCCACGGCCTGCAGACGGGCATAAACCGCCTCCAGGCTGTGCCACTCCGTTAGCCCGGCGCTGTCAATCAGCCAGAAGCGGTTACAGCTTTCGCTAATCAGCTGGCGGTCATGACTGACCAGCAGCACGCCGCCGGGGTAATCGCGCAGCGTCTGCGCCAGCGCCGCTTTACCCTCCATATCAAGATGGTTGGTGGGTTCATCCAGCAGCAGCAGACTGTAGCGCGCCAGCGACAGGCCAACGAACAGCAGCCGCGATCGCTCGCCGCCGCTGAGGGTGCTGACCTTCTGGCTATGTCTCGCCCAGCCAAACCCGGCGGCGATCAGCGCCCGTTTACGGGTGTCCGCCGACGGGGCAAACGGCGTCAGGGCCTCGAGCAGGCTGGCCTCGTCCGGCAACTGCGCCAGCGTCTGGTCATAGTAGCCGGGGTGCAGCCGGGGATGCAGGCGCAGCCCCGGGAGAGGCGATGCGTTGTTCATCTGCTGCCACAGCAGGCGCAGCAGGGACGATTTGCCGCCGCCATTACGTCCCATGATGGCCACGCGATCGCCGCTGCGCAGGCGCGCCACGCCGGTGGTGAAGAGGGATGGCTGACCCGGCGCGGGCGAGACGGGAAGGGTGTCCATCTCCAAAAGGCGGTCGGCCGGCAGGGCGTCCCCCTGTAACACCAGGCGCCACGGCGGGCCGACGCTGAGCTCGGTCTGCTCGTCTTTCAGGCGGGCGACCTGCTTCTCCATCTGTTTGGCTTTGCGGGCGAGATCTTCATTGTCATAGACCCGACCCCAGGTGGCCAGCCGCCGGGCGCTGGCGCTGACCCGGTCGATCTCTTTTTGCTCCGCCTTATGACGTAACGCGGCGCTTTCATCCTGCTCCTGCAGTGCCTGACGGGCAGCGCTGCAGGGCAAGGCGAAGCTGTGAAGCGTCTGGTCGCGGAGGATCCAGCTGGCATTAGTTACAGCATCCAGTAAGGTGTTGTCGTGTGACACCAGCACGAAGCTCCCCTGCCAGGTTTGCAGGAAGCTTTCCAGCCACAGCAGGGTGGGCAGATCGAGATGGTTGCCCGGCTCATCCAACAAGAGCAGATCAGGCTGGCGGATCAGCGCCCGGGCCAGCAGCAGACGCGTGTGCTGGCCGCCGCTCAGGGTGGCGGTCTGCTGCTCCATCACCGCCGGGGTAAAGCCCATTTGCGCCAGCAGGCGCTCGGCCAGCCAGCGCTGTGCTTCCCGCGCGTCGGCGGGTAATGGGGCCAGCACCGCCTGCAGCAGCGACTGCGTATGCAGCGCCTCCGGCAGATGCTGTTCAACGCGGGCCATCAGACACTGACCGGCGAGCGAGACGCTGCCCGAGGTGGGCGCGAGGGTGCCGTCCAGCACCTGCAGCAGGGTGCTTTTGCCGCAACCGTTATGGCCGATGAGACCGATCCGGTCGCCTTTCTTCAGGGTGAAGGAGAGGGAGTTAAACAGCGGCCCAAAAGCCGTCTCCACGTGGAGCGCATGGGCAGTTAGTAATGTACTCATAGTCAACTTACTCAAGAGTTACAGGCATGCAAATGCCTCGTCAAAACTCGCTGACGATAACCCGGTAAGCCGGAGAGAAGGGGTTGCGTGAAGAGTCTTCGCTCAAGCCATAGTTATCGCAGCACGATACCGATAACGCTTGAGCTGGCGCAATTGCCTAAGGCATGTGAAACAATAAACATTTCACAATACAGCATGGGGGGCCTCCTTTTTTATTCAGTAAGTGGATGGGTGATGGCAGTGTAGTGGGGAAAGGGAAAGCGCGCCAGTGACAAAACTGGCAGGGGCCGATACCCACCAGTTTTCGTGTTCAGTGCCATTACCGGCGAGATATTGTTGGCGCAAAAGGCTAGTGTGTTTGCTAAAACGTAATGGGAAACCAGCGGGCGTGGTCGCGGGTATATTCCGTCATCGCCTGGGGATCCTTTATCGCTTGGCAGGGAGCCTCGAGAATATTCGGATACGAATCCGGATACCAATCCTCTTCGGTCGTTAAGGTAAAAAAGCGAGACTCCCGGTGGGTTTCACAGGTATAGGCGTTTTTAATATTGTCGACTTTGCGATATCCCCTGGGATCACGATATTCGATATACACGTTGTACTCAGAGCGGGTACCCCGCCACGCGCCAGGCTCCGGTTTCTGCCAGCGTATCGTCTGGTAGTAGCGCTCCCGCTCGCCGTAGCGATAGACAGGGGTTTCCCCGCCGGGAATCACGTCGGGTCTCAGGAAGAAAAACAGCAAACCCGCCAGCAGGAGTAACACCGATGGGAGAGTGTGGGTCAGCAGCCGCGGCGCCCGACGGTTAACCAGCAGCAGCCACAGCAGCGGCGGGATCGTGCTGACGATAAAAGCAAAGAGGATTTTCGCCGGCGTATAGAGTTCATGCACAGAGACCTCGCCGGCTTTCGCCGCGTAAAACGCCTGCTTATCGCCGAAATACCAGTACTCACCGTGAAAGGCGCTGATGGCGCTCACCAGCAACAGTCCGCTAAACAGCCCCAGCCAGAGGCGTAATATCGGCTGCAAAACCATTTTTTGCTGGCTCATTTACGGCTCCTGATGGTTTTAGTGACAAGCAGCTCGTCTTCAGAGACCGTATCCAGATCGGCAATCTGACTACACTGGTTGGCAAGGACCTGCGGATCGCCGTTCGGGAACCAGCCCTCATTGAATGACAGGGTGTAAAACTGGGTATGCCGCTGCACTTCACAGCGCCAGGCGCGGCGAAGATTATTTCTGTCGATAAGCCAGCGGGGATCTTTCGCTTCAACAAAGGTTTCATATTTTGATTGCTTAGCGGAATGACTACCTGACCGGGTTTTCATCCAGAATATGGACGCATAATAGGTATTGTGTTTACCGTACTGAATACTGGCATCCCGACCCGGGGTGACCTCCGGGTGGAGGAAAATAAATATCCCGGCGGCAATCAGTATTATCAGCGGTAATATAGGATGCTGTATCGGCCGCCAGGGGATTTTACGTACCGCCAACAGCCAGACCAGGGTAATAATAAACACGTAGAGCAGGGCGAGGATAAATTTACTCGGCTCATAGATGACGACATCCACCAGATCGCCGGTGGCGGGCTGATACTGCTCAGCGCGCGGGGTGAGCATCCACATATCGCCGCCAAACAGGCACAGGCCGGCGATGATGGCGGACCCGCCCGTAAGCAATAAAATAACACGGATCAGAATAGCGATCGTTTTATTTGTGCCTGGGGTTAATTTTTGCATTTCACATTCCGTTGTGAGAGGAGATGCAACTATTTTGCACAGCGGAGGGCGCGCGGCAAATGCTATCCGTTTTATATTCTTACGATGAATGAATATGGGCGAAAAAAACGTTTCTGTGGCTGGAGGTATTATTCTGACGTTATTAATAACCGGGCCGCTATTTCGACCCGGTGACAGCGATTAAATCGAGGTGCGGCGATAATTGCGATATTCCGGTAGCCAGAAATTATCGCTGATCGCTTGCAGCAGCGCTTCGGCGGAGGTTTTCACCGCCACGCCTTGCTCCTGGGCCACCTTGCCGACCGCGAAGGCAATTGCCCGTGAGACGGTCTGGATATCCTTCAGCTCCGGCAGCACCGGACCTTCGCCGTTGTTGACCAGCGGCGAGTGCTGCGCCAGGGTTTCGCTGGCAGCCATCAGCATCTCGTCGGTGACCCGCGACGCGCCGGAGGCGATCACCCCCAGTCCAATACCCGGGAAGATATAGGAGTTATTGCACTGGGCGATGGGATACTGCTTGCCTTTCACGGTAACCGGGGAGAATGGACTGCCGGTGGCGACCAGCGCCTCGCCGTCGGTCCAGCTCAGGATATTCTGCGGCGTCGCTTCCACCCGTGAGGTTGGGTTGGAGAGCGGCATCACGATCGGCCGCGGGCAGTGCTTGTGCATCTCGCGGATAATCTCTTCCGTGAACAGTCCCGGCTGACCCGAGACGCCGATCAGGATGTTCGGCTTCACGTTGCGCACTACGTCCAGCAGGGACAGCGCCTCGCTGGTGGTATCCCAGCTCTGCAGCTGCTCACGCTTTTGCACCAGCTTGTTCTGGAACGGTAGCAGATTAGGCATGCCGTCGGTTAACAGGCCGAAGCGGTCAACCATAAACACGCGCTGGCGGGCCTCTTCTTCACTGAGTCCTTCGCGGACGATCTGGGCGATAATCTGTTCAGCGATACCGCAGCCGGCCGAACCCGCGCCGAGAAAGACGATTTTTTGCTCGCTCAGCTGGCTACCGGCGCCGCGGCTGGCGGCGATCAGCGTCCCGACGGTCACCGCCGCGGTGCCCTGAATATCGTCGTTAAACGAGCAGATTTCATTGCGGTAGCGGTTGAGCAGCGGCATGGCGTTCTTTTGCGCAAAATCTTCAAACTGCAGCAGCACGTCCGGCCAGCGGGCCTTAATCGCCTGGATCACGTCGTCAACGAACTGATAGTACTCGTCGTCGGTAATGCGTGGATGGCGCCAGCCCATATACAGCGGATCGTCGAGCAGCTGCTGATTGTTTGTTCCGACGTCCAGCACGATAGGCAGGGTGTAAGCCGGGCTGATGCCGCCGCAGGTGGTGTACAGCGACAGTTTACCGATCGGGATCCCCATTCCGCCGATACCCTGGTCGCCGAGGCCGAGAATGCGCTCGCCATCGGTGACCACAATCACTTTCACGTTGTGGTTCGGGACGTTCTGCAGGATGTCGTCAAGGTTATGGCGATTCTGGTAGGAGATAAAGACGCCGCGGGCGCGACGATAGATCTCGGAGAACCGTTCGCAGGCCGCGCCTACCGTCGGGGTATAGATAACCGGCATCATCTCTTCAAGGTGGTTGCCGATCAGGCGATAAAACAGGGTTTCGTTGGTGTCCTGGATGTTACGCAGATAAATATGTTTGTCGATTTCAGTTTTGAATCCCTGATACTGGATCCAGGCGCGTTCCGCTTGCTCTTCGATAGTTTCAACCACTTCCGGCAGCAGGCCGAGCAGGTTGAAATTGCTGCGCTCTTCCATACTGAAGGCGCTTCCCTTGTTGAGCAGGGGGAATTCAAGCAGAACGGGACCCGCGTAGGGGATGTACAGGGAACGGTTTTTCTTATGGGTAAATTGCATCGCACTAACTCCTTGATCATGACCACAGTCCCGGCGCGGCGATAAGCGAAGGGCGGGTGGAAAGCAGCGGGCAGAGTATAGAGCAGAAGGTCTTCAAGCGGGTAAACAAGCAGTCAATTGCCATAAAAAAACACCATCCTGGCAACAGGACGGTGTTGTTTATCATCACTCAGGCTGAAAATTAACCACCGCGGCGTTTGCGGCCGGTAGCATGGATGTGGTTGATGGTGGTTTCTTCATCGCCTTCCAGCACCACTTTTTTCTGCCGGGAAAGCTTATAGTTCAGACCGAGAAGATGACGTGCCTGATGGTTCGATTTCATTCTGACTCCTTTATCCTGTTCTGGTTTCAAGGGCAAACCCGGTAATGACCGGATGAAATGTAACCCAAAGTCGGCCGCGCGTTTTTTGTGCGGCCACAGGTAGGGTGGTCCATTTTCTCGGTAATAGCAACCCTGGGGAGCCAGATTAAGAACAGTCCTCCTTGCGCGCCGCAGGGGTCACCACTTCATCTCACCGGTATTAACTTTGGCGCTTAACTCCAGCGAGCTGGTCTCCGCCAGGCCCGGCCACTGTGCCTCCATCGCCTTGATCACCCCGGCCGAATCCGAATGCGTCTTCAGCGCCTGCTCGAACTGCTGGAGATAAGTTTTTGTAAAGCGCACCGCGCTGTCTCCCTCCGGCGGGGTGCCGAGATAATGGCCCGGGATCACCCGCTGCGGGTGCAGGGCGATCATCTGGTCCAGCGTATTACGCCATTGCTGACGACTGGCCGGCGTCTGGGTGTCGGCGGTCCAGAGATGCATACCCCACGCCACGCCGGTGCCGCCGAGGATCGTTTTGTTCGCCCGGATCCAGACGAACGCCGCGTAGTCATGCGGCTGCATGATGGTCACTTTCTCGCCATCGATGGTAAAGCTGTTGGCCTCCAGCGCCTGTGGGACATACACCTGCGTCGGCGCGCCGTCTTTCATTTGCGGGCCCCAGTACGCCAGTTTGGCCGCTTTGGTGGCTGCAATATGTTTGACGACCTCCGGCGTGGCGACCACCTCCGCCTGCGGGAAGGCTTTTACCAGCGGCTCAAGACCAAAATAGAAATCCGGATCGCCAGAGGTGATCACAATCCGCGATAGCGGTTTGCCGTTTTTCTTGATCATCTCCACCAGCTTTTCCCCATCTCTGACGCTGAACTGCGCGTCGAAAAGTACCGCTTCATGCGGACCGGAAACGAGGGTCGAGTTGACGGCAAAAAGTCCTTTTTCCTGCGGGTTGTAAGTTTGCAGCGTCAGAGGCGCCGCGAAGACCGCGCCGCTGAACAGGGCGGTAGCAACAGCAAGGGCAGATAATTTCATGATTTATTCTCAGTAACAGGTGAATGCGTTCCATTGTACGGATTTCGCTATTTGATAGAATTCCTGAAACAAGAGATGCTGAGTTTCATAAAACGTGCAGATCAGGGGGAGTGATGGACAGGGTGATTGCTGCGCAGGTGTATCTGCGCATCTGCGAGCTGGGAAGTCTTAGCGCCGCGGCGCGGGCGCTGGGGATGTCGCGCCCGATGGTGAGCCGCTATCTGGAACAGATGGAGAGCTGGGCCGGCGCCCGGCTGATCCATCGCTCAACCCGGCGGCTGACGCTGACCCCGGCCGGGGAGAAGGTGTTGCTCAAGACCCGCGGTTTGACGCGGATCGCCGATGAAATC
>OKMW01000117.1_pt1 | contig 41307 bp, 47 predicted proteins | sample 1612721 | NCBI WGS metagenome assembly OKMW01 (sample SAMN04436815, study PRJEB24849) | human gut metagenome | biome: human gut; feature: NICU; material: stool | host: Homo sapiens | place: USA: Saint Louis, MO | collected 2011-05-01 | reverse complement strand
CAGCTTTACTCGAAGCCGAATCAGCTTTATCAGAAATGACCTGAGTACTCGCAGTAAGCTGGTCGACAGCTGTCGCCCTCGCCTGCGTTTCATCTGACAGAGCCTGCCTTACCTCGGTAATTCCCGCCTCGTTCTGCTCAGTTTTTGCCTCAAGACGAGTAACATCCGTGACGCGAGCCTCCGTCTCAGTGGCGATCACCTCCCGGAGCTGTTCGAATGTCGCAGAGTTAGCGCCCTGTTGGGCTGTCTGGCGCACGACAACATCGGCAATAGCCAGCGCGTTGCCGATGATTGCTTCTGCTGTCTGCTTATTCGAGCCAACCGCAGCAGCAAGGCCGTCTGCGTTCTCTTTGATTGCATCAGCCAGTTCTGCGAACTTTTCACTGCTCTCCACCGCGCTCTCGATCAGGTCTTTGAACGTATCAGTCTCTTTAATCTCCTCCAGGATTGCATTGGTGATATCGGATACATCAATGCTGGCCTGCCCGCGCACCCATTCTGTGTAACCTGATTCGTTGCCGCTGCGGTCCACCAGCTGCGCGCGATGCCAGAAAATCTGCCCCGCCTTAAGGCCCATCTGCTGATACTTGCGCTGCGGATAGGGTACGTCTGCCAGCAGCATCGCATCGTCTTCCGTCCCGGTCAGGCTGTACTGAATTTCCGTCTTCAGCGTGTCGTCGGTGTTCGCCGGGAATCCCCAGCTCAGCTCGATACCGAAAACCACATTATCAGAAGCGATGAAGCCGACCGGTTTCGGCGGATTGCCCACTTTCCCCGTCAGCGTTTTCTCTTCTGAATAGCCCCATCCGGACGAGATTTCTGCGGCATTGATTGCGCGTACGCGCACCAGGTAGCGCCCGGCATAAATCCCGGGGACGTCGAATGACGTGGTGGAGCTGCGCGGCACGTTAACCCAGTTCCCGTCGTTGCGGCGCCATTGCGCTTCATAGGCGATAGCGTTCTGCGCCTGGTCCCAGCTCACGCGCATCGTTTCGACGCTGATATTTTGCTGCACCACAGAAAACGAGCTGATCACGATGTTCGCAGGCGGCGACTGGTTGCCCGGCGGGATCACGCTCACCGGCCGCTGGTCAATAATGGCTCCGGTATCGATTCGGGCATATTTATCCGGATCGTGCCATGCACCGGTAATGGTGAAAGTGCCATCATCGTTATCAGCGACACTCACAACACGATACTGCTGCGCGTAGAGTTCGTTTGACTCAACCACCCAGACAGCTTCGGCCTGAGGCGTCTCACTGTACGCGGTGGTGACTGTGACCGATTCCCCGTTAACCGCCTGAATGGTCCTGCTCTGTGACGCTCCGGAGGGAAGGTTGAGGATAAGGCGATCACCTGCTGCTGCATCAGCTACACGGTCAAGTTTGATAACGCGACCATTCACGGCGCTGATGCGTCCGCCCATAACCTTTCCGGAAAGCAGCTCGTCTGCCACAGCGATGATATAGCCAGGCTGCGGTATGTTTCCGTCCAGCCCGACATCGAACGAAACAACGCGATCCTTGTTGTTGGTGAGAATACCCCAGCGCCCCTTTCGGTTCGCTTCTGACTGTCTGGTACAGCCGATGGCTGTCATTTCCAGCTGATTGAAGCCGTACCGCGCTACCAGCGCCTGCTCGAATACGGGTTCCATCGCGTCAGCGTAGGCGTTACCGGGATCGGACCATGAAACCAGCGCTGTAGTGTAGCGGGTTTTCGTGGTGCTGCTTGAATAGGTGAAGCGACCGCCAACAACGTTAGCGCGCGTGTAGCTGTAATCCACATCACGGGGCATATCGGCCAGAGCAACGATCTGATCGCCACCCCAGTACGTCATGCCACGGAATATGGCCGCAAAATCACGCAGGACTGTATAAGCGTCGTTTCGGTCCTGGATGTACACGTTGCAGGTATAGCGTGGTTCTGTTCCATCGCCACCCTTACCGTCCGGCACCATCTGATCGCAATACTGGGCGACCTGATAAAGCGTCCACTTATCGATGTTAGCGGCAGTCAAACGGTGACCGAGGCCGAACCGGTCAGAAACAACCAGATCGTAAAAAATCCACGCAGGGTTATCCGTCCATGCCCACTTAAACGCCCCGGTCCATGTCCCGCTGTAAGAGCGGGTTTCTGGGTCGTAAGTATCAGGAACCCGAATAACGCGGCCACGTGGCTCACAGGAGATCTGAGGTATAGAGCCATTGAACTGGCTGGAGTCGAATTCGATGTACAGCAGCGCGGTGTTCGGATATCGCAATTTCGCATCAATCACCTCAGTGAAGCTCTGTAGCGTCATCGTGTCGCCGATTTTCGCGCTGTTGGCGTCAGCGGTAATTTTGCGTAGTCTGATTGTCCAGGTGCTGCCCGCCTGAGGTAAATCAATACGGTGGCTACGCTCATAACCTGAGGTCGTTTTCCCGGTCACACTGGTATTGAGGACTGTCTGCCATGTCCCGCCGTCCGTCTGCAAGTCAATCGCATAATTAACCGAGTAACCAACCAGATCGCCATCGTCCTCCTGCTTGAAAATCGAAGGCCATTTCAGGCGTAAACGAACCGCTGAAAGCTGTGTATTGGTGAAGGTTCGTGTCCACGCTGTAGCGCTCGTTACCTCGGTTCCCACGCTGATTTCGTTTTCTGTACCGGGAATGCCCTGAATGTACTTCTGGGCCTGAGTACCCGCGCGAAATTCCCACGTAACGCCGCTGAAGTTTTGGGAGCCGTCGGCGTTCTCCAGCGCCGTTCCGTCCAGGTAGATATCCTTCCCGGTGAGCTGTCCAGCAAACTCCCCTTCCCCAAGCGCAACGAGGATCTTTGCCTTCGCTACAGATTGCAGATCATCAGGCTGTTCGGTAGGAGTTCGGGAACTGGAGCTCCCCCCTTTTCGTCCGGTAATTTTATTCGCCATATCGCGCCCATAAAAAAAGCCACCCGAAGGTGGCTTGTAAAAAGGTTTGTTATCTACTGCTGATCCTCGACATAAATCCCGGCGGAAATAATTGCCCCGCCGATTCGCCGGCGGCCGTAAAGGAGCGGAACCGGGTAACCCTGTGCGGCGGTATTTGTCACCCCGCCGAACGCATACGATGCACGGTTATCAGCGCTTTGTTTGCTGGCCAGGCCCCCGGGTTGAGGCGAAAGCATCTGAACAACTCCACCCAATATCATGGCTGCACCAAATTTGTATCCAAACGCAGAAATCGGGTTTCCCGGTGCAAAATAACTGCCAATTGCAGATGCCGCAATAATTACTGCACCAAGAATAGTCTGTAGCAAACCATCCTTTTTACTTCCTATTATTACTGGAACGATTCTGATGACCTCTCCTGTGACTGGAAAACCAAGGTCATCTACTCCTATATTTTTCTTCCCTTTGAAAACAGCAAAGGTTAGACCACGACTTTTACTGCTGATCATATAGCTTTCAAAGCCGGGGATAGTTTTAGCGAGGGCCGTTCCAGCTTCAGATACTTTATTGATAAGGCGGTGATGGATCTTTCCAAAAATTTTACCCGGCTCGCCACTTAGCTCAATTCGCGTCATTACCTCTTGCATGCCATCTCCTAAAATCACCTTCGGCTCTTAAAGTTTAAAACCCATTAGAGTAATTATCTGCGCCAAATTTTTTAGCGTCAGCTCTTTTCATCGCGTCAGTATAATATTCATATTTGACGCTTATAACACCATTTGGGTCACCAGCATTTGCATTGTATGGCACAGGGCGAGCAGACAGCGTGACTTTCATACCATTAAAATCATAATCACGATGCCATTCTCCACAATTGGTTTTTTTCAGACAGTTATAAAAGCCGTGTTTTTCATCGCTAACACTTTCCTTTACAAGAACTGGAGCGCCATATTTTCCATCTAGAATATTACTAATGTCTTTATATACCTTAGCGCCCTCAATGAATGACGTTGAATTTTTATCGACGTTAACTGAAAAGGTTATGTGAGTTAGGCCTCTACCAGCTATAAACATTAAGTTATAGCGCCCTGCATAGGTTGAAGGAATAGGCGCGGAGTCCGAAGCTGCAAAAACAACTTTCTTTTCGTCACCATCTACCTTTAAACCATCTATATTTTGTGCCAATGTATCTTTAACTGATTGCCCCCATTTGAAACCAAATGGAGCTTCAGGCAAATCATCACAAGCAGATAAGAAAAACACAGCAAAAAACAGACATAATAACTTTTTCATAATCCCTCCCTTCAAAAATTAAACGGAAGGTTAGCACAGGTCCTTATATCGTAGAACCTTCATCGTCCTTTCCTGCCAGTAGCCGCCATATGGCACACGCTGACTCAGATGACCGTATAAGTGATGCAGTAGCATGTTGCCTTCCAGCAGAATTCCCGCGTGGTTCCACTTATCAGCCTGCACTTGCATGATCACCATATCGCCGGGTTTCGGCGGCCCGTCGAATTCACGGAATCCGCACTCGTACCAGCAATCCTGATAGAAGTTGTCCGGATATTCGTTTTCCCACCAGGGATAATCAACCCGGTAATCGCGGAGTTCGATACCATGCGTTTGCCGGAAATAGCTCATTACCAGCCCCCAGCAGTCAAAGTGACCAAGTACAAACGGGCGCTCCAGCAGTGGCAACTCTCCACGCGGCTGAATGGTGCGTAAATCCCCCTCGGGCCAGCTCACGATATGCCAGGGTAAAAGCGTTGCGTCGCATTGCGCTTTATCCAGTTCGCTCGGCTGCGTAGTGGCGTCAGGGTGGCTGTGAACGATGGCGATCACCGTACCCCAGTCCTCAGCAGCTGCGTAATCTTCCGGGCAGAGGACAAAATTTTCCTCCGGCACCACGGCAAGATTCCGGCACGGGAAATAACGTTCAACACGACTTTTTTGCGCCACCACACCACAGCACTCACGAGGATATTCAGCGGCAGCGTGCGCCATAATCGCATCAATGGTTTTCTGACGCATATCAACTCCTAATCAACGACGTGCCCGGGAATCCACCGAACGGCAGTTCGTTGCCGTCTCCATGCCGGAGCTTACAGGCCGTAAGCGTGCCGGGGCATTCATCCAGCGACGGATCGCTCACCGGGTTGTTGTTTTTATCGAAATAGCGGGTACCGGCATAGTCGCAGCCGTCGCCGGTGCGGTACTTATTGCGCATGCACCAGGTGCACAGGGAATGAAGCTGGCGCGTGGGGATCATCTTACCCTGCAACGACATCGGGCTATCGAGTACGAATTCGATACTTTCGCCCGGAATTTCGCTGCTTTTGCCATCGATGTAAAAAACTCGTTTTCTGACCTGTTGCGGATCAGCTGTTGCGTTACCAGCGAGGAAGTTCTTCGCATCTAGATAATGTGAATAAGTGTCATGGATAGTAACTTTGGCCTGTAGCATATCGTCATAAGCAAGGCACAGCGCTGTAATCTTGCTATCGATATCTGCAACCGTGAGCGTTGGCTGGGCGCTGTTGCCGTCTGTGGAGGCTTCAAGCCCTTCAATTTGATACGGCCAGGCGGCATATTCTTCTCCCTGCCACCAGATGCTTTTCGCCTTCAGCTTTGATTCATCACCACCAGCAGCGGCGATTTCTTCTTCCGTGTGCGGGAGGTTGTACGCGTGAAATCGCAGTACATCATCCACGCCGAACGTAGAGCCATCAACTTCGATAAGCCGGACTTTATTACCGGGCTCAAGGCTTTGATAGTCTGCTGTGATCATGGTACGTACGCCTGTTTGAATGTTGCGGAAATGGTCAGAACGTTGCTGGATAAGGGCTGTGACTTGATTGATTCGGCTTCAATCCGGTAGAGCCCAGTTTCGCCAACTGGCGATGTCCAGATGAATGACTTTATAACGTGAGAACGAAAGAATTTAAGGGCCTGGAGCATGTCCGTTTTTTTGCCCGTTAGGGTTACAGGCCATGACTGCTTTTCAGGGTTGATGCCTTCCCCTGCAATCTGCTCATAGCCATCGCCAAAGGTTGCAGAGCGGGTTTTATGGCTAAACGTTCCTTCCATTCCCGCCTGTATCTGCGTTCGCCAGGTGAACGTTTCCAGTGCCATGTTTGCTCCATAAAAAAAGCCACCCGAAGGTGGCTTGTTACAATATGAGAAGGAAATTAGCGGGTTTCACAACCAAGCTGAGACTTGTCGATAATCTGCGTGCCTTCAACACGGTAACCATATGTGCCGAACAGAAATGCGTGGTTTAATTGATAAATAACAACATCGCTTAGGCCTACGGAACACTTGTCTTTTTCAATAGCCCGATCCATTGCAGTTTTAACGCTTGGAATGCCCAGCGGGAAAATAACAATTGGAGCTTTGTCTTCACCAGTCACACGTTGACCTTTTTCAAACTTAGCTGCGTTCAGGTTGTAATTTTTAGTACTACCAACGGTCATATCAGCAACACGAACAGTACAGCCAGACAACATTAAAGCCCCAAGAGCTAAAGCCACTACCTTCTTCATTTTAAGTTTCCTTTGATTGCAATCGGAAACATCTTAACATGATGAATAATGTGATAAAACAAACACCATGTCTCTTATCTTGATTTTGTTGCATTCCAGATGAGCCCACCAGGCTGAAGTTGTTTCGCAATACCTGCCCGAACAGATTGATCAATAGTCTGCTTGTAAGCGCGAGAAACAGCATCGTTATTTGCAGAAGTCTGCTGCTGTGAATTTTGGTTTTGAACAACTACGGACGTTTGAATACTTACCCCACCGGCCGATGATGACTGAAGCCCATACATCGGAGCGTGGCCAACATAACCGCCATTTGCATAACCCTGTGCGCTTCGCATAAGTGAATAGAGGTTTCCAACCCCCAGCGCACTTGTTGCCTCTTTGGTGAAGACGAATTCGCCACCATGCACCACGCCTTTTGGCTGATACTTTCCTCCATCCCCTGTGTAGCCGCCAGTATCGAATTCCGGAACTGCGCCGCCACTAGAAAATCCGAAAAATGAACCAAATGATGTCCCCCCAAACGCAGACTTCATTCCGTTAACCAGCGCCAACTGTGTCAGCATCCGGGCTGTTCCTTTCAAAAAGGTCGTCAGGAAATCTGAGAAGTTAGCTTTTCCAGTGGTAAAAAAGTCTGTAAGAGTGCTGGCCATACCGGTGAATGCATTGCTGGTAAGTGTCTGCACTTGTGAGTAAACATTGGTTGCGGAGTCCTCAAATTCAGCCCAGCCCTTTTTCGCCCCAGTCAACCAGTCGCCACGCAACCTGTCCTCTGCGGCATAGTAATTATTCGCCGCTTTGAGCTGCTTCTGATAACCAACGTCCTCCAGAGAACCGCCGGCGTTCACCCAACCTGCGGCAAGCTGACTTTTCGCGAGTTCACGCTGAGCTAACCGATCGCTCATTCCAGCTCCACCGACCAAAGCAGCCTGCTTCTCTGCCATCTGCGTGACGTATTTCTGCGAGGTATCCATTTGCTTGTTCAGCTGTTCCTGTTCGGTAATCTGATCACCTAACAGGGCTTTCTGCCGTGCCAACTGAAGCACCTGGTCTTTACTCGCCAGCAGGGATCGTTCCTGCTTTGTCAGGGAACGTGAACGCGAGGCCTCCTCCAGCACCTGAAATTTTGCTTCAGTCGTCCACAGATCTTTGCGCTGCTGGCTGATAGTGTCGTTCAGCCCTTTATGCTGCTGAAGAGCACGCAACTTCGCCTGAAGCGCCAGCAATTCGGCCTGAGCAGCGTCAGTACTGCGGTCGCCAGCCGATACAGTACCCTGTTTTCCTGTTTTCGTTTTTTTGCCAAAAGCAGCGACTCCTTCCCGATCCTTCTGGGTGGTTGCGGTACTTATCTTTCTGGTCGTATAGAGGTATTTACCTGCACTGATATCAGCGGCATCCCAGTCTTTTTTCAGCTGAGAGATGCTGTCGCCATAAGCACCGGCCATTTTTTCGTTGTAGTCCTGCCATCCCTGCAAAGTATCAGTTTTCGCCCAGTCAGGAACGAGATTAATCGCAGCCGCGATAGAAGAAGAAATAATCTGGTTCAGCTTCTGAAAAACTATCGCGACGCTGTAATAAATCGCGTTAAATTCCTTTAGCGTGTTTGATGCCAGCTCAGCTACCCACTGACCGATGCTCTGCATAGCCTCAGACGCCCATCCCTTGATATCCAGCCACAGGCGACCAAACGGTGTCAGCGAGTCGTAAGCCTGCTCCCCACGTTTTGCCATCGTATCGCCAAACAGGTCCATAGCCTGCGTAACGGCAGCGGTCTGGTCTTTCTGCTTAACTAACTCGTCAATGTGCTTAAGCTGTGAAACGGTGAGAAAGTTGAATTGCTCATTAAGGTTCTGAAGAGCCTTAACCGGATCCTTATCAATATCCTTATAAGCCTTGGTAATGTCCTGAGCCGAAACAATACCAGTTTCAACTGCCAGCGCTGTCGCTTTGGTAGCTTTCTCAAGCTGTTGCTGGGTCATTGAGCCGATACCAACCAGCTCTGTCATCAGACTCTGGACAGTACCCACCGTAGCCCCAGTAGAGGCAGCAATAGACTGAGAGGAAGCCATAATCTGGAGCGCTGACGTGCCGGCAATATTGCCAGTCCTGATAATGGCCTTGTTGATTTCGTCGTAGGCGGTGAAGTAGTCCGATCCCGCTTTGGCCGCAATCAGTACAGCGCCAGCCAGGCCACCAATGGCCACTCGGGCAGGAGTCACCATCGACAACATCGCTTTCAGCGCATTGCCTACACCGCCAAACGAGTCACGGAGCTGACCGCCCTGCTGAATAGCAACCATATAAACCGGCATACCGGAAGCCAGTGAAGTCACAATGTCGGTCATTTGCATCGGGAGATAACGCATAGCATTGCGATATTGGCCCGCGCTGATAGCCCCAGACTTCCATGCTTCTTCCTGCTCTTTCAGCTTTGCGATCATTGGTGCAGCACGATCGGATACGCCGAGTTGAGCAGCTTTTAGCTCTAACAGTTCTGCGCGCGTTTTTCCGATTGCTGTGACCTGCTCCTCCAGCGAATCGATAAAGGTTTTGCCCGCTGCAGCTGCCCGCTGCGCTGCCTGAACCTGCTCAATGCGAGCCCGCCCCTCTGCGGTCTCAGACTCCATTACCTGTGCCAGTTTTGCCCGCGTCGTCTCAAGCACGCTGTTGTAACGAGTAAAATCCTCGTCTCCCACCAGCCCTTTACCACGAAACTTAGCCAGGCTCTCTTGGATAGTGTCCAGCTCATCCAGCGCCTTGTTTACCGGACTAATTTTATTCAGCAGGTTCTGCAGTTCCTGACGCTGCTGCTTCAGGCTTTCGCTGTTCTTCTTCTGGTTATCGATGCCGGTGCGGAACGTACTGTTCAGGTCATCCGCTTTACCTGCAGCGGCGGTCGCGGTCTCCTGAAAGCGATCCAGTGCCTGGTTACCACGCTCCAGCTCAGTGGTATTTACGCGCAGGGAAATCGTGGCGATGTCGTTACTCATTCCGCCCTCTCTTTATGCATAACTTTTAGTGCGGCGCTCTCCATGATTCGGATGTCCGAAAGCGCGGTTGCCTCGTCGTCGACGTGGTGCAGGCGCATCACCCAGGGCAGCACGTTGTAATCAAGCCCTGATGCGCCTCCCATGCCCGTGCGCCACTGCGTGCTGACAGCCTGAAACACCAGGAATGAAGGCCATACATCTGGCCAGACGTCGATGTATTGATCGTCGTAGTCATCCGGCGTAAGCCCATAGGGTGCCAGGTCTGCCGCTGTGGGTTCAGGCGTATAGAATGCAGAGGCAACCGCTATCAGTTTTTTTCGCGCTGCCCCATCAGTTCGCGATAGTAGGTTTCAGGGATAGCCTTCATTGCAGCCGGATAGTTTTCCAGCAGCACCGACAGATTTTCCGCGTTGAATGCATCGGGAAGTGCCCAGCCAGCAATGATTTCCATCAGAAAATCAGTGGCGGTTTTGCCTTCCATTTTCTCCAGATCCGCCAGTTCTTTGAGTGGCTTGTGATTGAATGTGAACGTCAGCACGCCATCCTCATCGCCGGCTCGGGGGATCGAGACATTGGCCTTAAATGTTGGTTTAGGCTGAAGAGTGAATTTGGTCGCCATCGATACCTCTTAACGAAAAAAAGCCTCCGTGATGGGAGGCATGGAATGGTGAAAGCTCTGACGGGTCAGGCGGCAGCGTCAGTCACCTTGTAGAACGTCATCGCCGGTGACTGCAGGTTCAGCACCACACTCACTGTCTCTACCTCGTTAACCGCAGTAGTCGGCGTGTCGTCAAAAGATGCCGTGGCCGCCCAGTAACGGTTCTCCTTCGCCTTCGGCACGTACATGTAAGCCGCCACGGTCTCTTCGTCTTCGTCCAGCTGGCGCAGCAATGGATATACCGGGAGCGTGGAGTCATGCGCGATCGAGTAGGTCTGCGAGACTGCGGATTTATAGGTGTTCAGGTTGCGCTGGCGATCATCGCTGAGGAACTGAATCTGCGTGGTGTTCTGATCACCACCGGATTTCGATACCTCTGTGATTTGTGGCAGTTCGGTCCATTCTTCAATTTTGCGAATAGAGCCGGAACCGCCGCCCGCCGCGTATTTGTTTTTGTTTGTAGTGTTGATGTTGCGAAGAGTGACAGCATTCTCCGCAATCGCGTCGATTTTCGCGATAACGTTATCAATACCCGACCAGTTGCAGTTCACGTGAACGATATCGCCGACCGCAATATCGTCCGCGGCGCTGACGGTGATCACCGTGTGCTCAGCATTCGTCGCGCCGGTGAAAGTAATGGCCGGGCCGTAGCCCGACGCCAGATAAACATGAGCGCCGTTAGGCAATGCAAAGCCCATAATGGTTTCTCCTTCAGAAACAAGATAATCGGCGTTAAGCCGGTCAGGTGTGGGATGTCAGAGAGGGAATCAGCTGGTAATGTCTGCCCGATAATTCAGGCTGACAGGAACGGTGTAGGACACAGGTGTAGGGACGCCGCGGAATATGCCAGGCGCGCTGCTAATCCAGCAGGTTAAGTCTTTGCCTGCAATTTCCAGTCCCTCGGGGAACAATTCCGCTACTCTGCCCGCCAGGGCAACGACGGAGGTACGGCCGGAGCCGGCTGGCGCCACGACATTAATCTGGTACACGCCAGAATAAGTCCAGCAGCGCAAGCCGAGATCGATTGATCGCGGCGTAACGGGCATATCGTGAACGGCCAGGTACATCTCGTTAGCAGGAGGTGTGAACGGCACGTTCTCCCATGCAACCAAAATGCCCTCAGCATCGGCCCAGGCACCCAGTCTGGCAGCCAGTGCAGATGCAATATCAGGAATCACTTAGTCACCTCCCTGACAGCTTCCTCAAAGAAGCGTTGAAACTCAGCTGCAGTAATGCGGACCATACCGCCCGGAGCCTGTGTGGAATGCCCCATTTCAAGCGGGTAGGCATAGGGCACGTTGTTGCAGAAATAAATGGCCTTCATCCCGACTTTGAAGAGCGACAGCGTGTAGTTCCCGGCAGCTTTTGTCAGGTCGCCGGTCTTGTCTATTCGCCCTGTCTCGTCAGTCGTTGGCACATCAAAGGACACCTGCCAGTTACCGCGAAAGCGTCCGCCCGTATACCCCGGCGGTGCTTTGATATCCATCCCATCCACCACCCGGGCTTTTTTCTTCAGTCGCCCGGTTTTGGTCAGGTTGTCGGGATTTGCCCGCTGCGCTTCGTTATGGTCGTAAACCGCGCGATTATAGGAAACGGCTGTCTGGTTAACTTCCCACAACTCCGGGTTGCCCACTGGGGACATCACCACCAGCTGGTTAAGGATTTTGATTCCGACGGCGCGTACCACTGCCTCCTGATTCGTTTTCGCCTTATTAACGAAAGCCGTGATTTCAGCCAGGAAAGCCGCGTTCTCGCCCATGTTAAGCCCTCAGTTGCGCTTTGTAGCAGAGTATCAGTGCGGCGGGTTTTGCCGGGTTCGGTTTGACAACACGGTAGGCTGTGCCGTCAATATCAACCACATCGCCGATTTTAATTTCCTGCTCTGCCGTAAAAACGATCTGCACATCGCCGTTAACGATGACCGTTCCATCAATTTCGCCTGGCGCGTATTCAGTCTTCACGCCCACAGCAGTAAAACGGACCGCTTCAGTTTTATGCTCAACGCCACCAATAACCGTTACCGAACCTTTACGGGTGACGTTGTACTCCATGCCGTTCTGCCTGAGCATGCGCGTCGTTCTGGCCTGCATACGTTGGTAATCAATCGCCATATCAGGCCCTCTCTGCAAATGCATTGATGGCGTAACCACGACCACCAGCGAGGTCGCCCAGCAGCGCCATAACGGCAGGATAGGAAGGGGTGAAGACTTCACCATCGGCAACCGCATAGGTCATGGTTACGGCGCCTTCGACACGTTCGGTTTTAACCGCGGCCTCACGAACGCTTGAAAGCAGATCGCCCTCAATCGCCTCGATAGCCAGCATGCATTGTGCGGAGGTAACCTGCCGCGGCACCTGGTCGGGTGAGAAATCATGACCATCCAGAATGATATTCGCCCGTGGCCAGGCCAGCGGCTGTCGAGGGTCTGCTTTTGAGCCAACCCAGTCCAGCCCCTCCAGGTAATCCATTGCCTTAATCAGCAAAGGTGTAATCTTGTCAGGCAGTTCAATGCCACGTAATTCCGCAAACGAGGCAAGTTCCTCTTCACTGGCGTAGCTGTTGGCATCAGGAGAGGTGATATCGGTATTGATCATCTAATCATCCTGTTTATGGGGCTTTCGCCCCATTCGTTATTCTCCGGCAGGCGCAGTGAAGGTGATCTCATCAGTGGTTTTCGCCACTCCTTCAATAGTGCCGGTTACCGTGAAGGTACCAGCAACGTCTGATGTGAGTTTCACCGTTGCACCACCAGCAGAGCCGGTTTGAGAACTGGCCGTGCTAAGCGTGCCGCCTGTAGACGTCCACACGACGGTTTTACCGGATACACCGGAGCCGTTCAGCGTGTACTTCAGAGAAACAGTTACCGCATCTGTGCTGTCAGCGGTTGCGGAGGTTTTATCCGCTGACAGCGTTACTCCCCCGCTGCGGATTCCAGTTTGATCAGCACGCCTGCCGTTGATTTGTTGCTGGTGAAGTGCTTCTTCCAGTTGCCCGCAGTGCCGATGGCGGTCAGGTCAGGGTTATCACCTTTGGCGGTATCCCAGCTGTAGCCCAGCAGATCAACGTTCACCACGCCTTCAGCGCGATAGCCAACCGCAAGGTTTTCCTGATCGTTGATATCGTAGGAACGGAAGCCCGGCGCCTGAGACTCGGTAACGGTCACTGCGCCGGCTACCAGCCCAAGGATCGCATCAGCATCCATGGTGTCGGTCACCAGCACAGGTTTACCCAACGTACCCGGCTGCCCGCCGTAAACCACCACGCCAGCTTCTTCGTAAATTTTGTTGGCAATCGCCTCATCCACAATGTCGAAGTAGGTCGCGGAGTGCATCACGAACAGAACCACTCGGTTAAACTTGTCGCCATATTTGCGCAGGCCACGCGTCAGGGTCTTTTTACCGTCGGTCTCAATGTCGGCGGTTACGACCATGTCGGCGTTAGCACCAATCGCCGCAGTCAGCGCTTTCAGGCCATATTTCACATAGCCTTCCAGCGTGGCATCTGCGACATCAACGCCGATCACTTCGGAGAACTCATCAACGGAGCGGCCACGGCGTTTAAAGGCCTCTTCCGTGGTTTCATACGGACCGTATTTCCACGGTGCTTTAACGGATACCGCTTCACCGGCACCGATTTTTTTACCTGTGACTTTATCGACAGAGTTCACATTGCGCGATTCAATGGAACCACCAACTTTGTAGAAGGCGCGTTTACGGAAGTCGCCTTCAATCAGTTCGTTATCCAGCAAAATCGCACCGTTGGAGGAAGCGTTGAACACTTCCAGATTGTCCTGACGACGCTCAAGAAACGCGGTCTGCGCCAGATCGTCATAAATAACCAGGTCGGTATTAACAGTCGTTGCCATGGTTTAAATCCCTTATTTCGGAAGTTTGAGGAAGGCCTGCTGGCCGTGTTTGCGGATATAGTCCGCTTTGTCGCTGGCGCTCATTTCGGAACGTTTCAGGCTTCCACCACCGTTTGGCTTGTGTCCGCCCGCGCCCGTGCCTTCTGCGCGAAGGAACAGATGCGGAGCCGTCTCCTTGAGTGACTCCGCCCACTCAAGCGGGCTTAGTGGGGTTTTGCCGTCTTTGCCAAACAGAACATCGCCATTTGCATCAACCGCTACGGCCTCGCCTTCGTCGTTGAGCTGGAATGTGCCTTTGGCACGCAGAATCAGATCGTCAGAAGCTTCAGGCAGCGCGCCCGCTTTAGAGGCTGCTGCACGGATTGCATCCCCGAGGACCCGATCCCGGAATTTGTTGGAGAACGCTTCAGCTTTGTCGGCGCGTTCATTTGCGGCTTTAATCTGCTTATCAACGTCAGCACGCAGACGCTCGGTGCGCTTATCGAGCACCTCATCAATTTTCCCGGCGGCAATCAGCTTTGCCTCTTCGTCGTCGGAAAAACGCTGGAGGATCCCACGTACAGCATCAGGATCGATACCATCGAAGCGTGACAGGGTTTCTTTTTGCTGCTTGATGGTGCCCAGCAGCTCAGAGTTTTTTGATTTCAGGCCTGTGACTTCGCTGGTCACACGCTCATCAATCAGCTTCTGGATTTCTGGCGTGATTTCGATACCACCGCCACCGCTGCCCTCTCCGCCGCTTTCTGGTGCGTAAAATTTCAAGAGCATGTTTCGAATTAACATAATTTCCCCTTGGGATTTTGCCGGGCCTCGCCCATAAAAAAGCCCCGGCGGATGCCAGGGCATGAAGAAAGTAATGGTTGTTAGTAGTCAGTACCTGAGAGCTGTTTCAGACGTTCCAGGCTGATCCATTCGCCTTTGTCAGTGAACATATCAGCTAGGTCGATTTCACCCGCGCGGAACAGACGGCCACGCTCGGCACCCAGAACCTGATCCTGCCGTTGAGCTGGCTGACGCGCGAGCCATTCAAGATACGTGGTATTAGCAGGTACCTGCCCATCCATGCTGGCGCGTGTACCATCATCCATTTCATCGATATCAATGCCGAGTTCGCGCCAGGATTTAAGGATTAGGGTTTCAGTTGAACGGCAGCAGAAATGAATTTTCCCGGGTCCCTGCAGGTAAGGCACCTTATGCCCGACCGGTTTGTTATCCAGGGTGTAGCGCAGCAGGTCACGAATAATGCAGTCATGGCTTGTTTTATTGTCCAGCGTAGACAGCCACTGTTTGCCTTTCACGATATCGCTGTTGGCACTGGTGAAGCTGTTGCGTGCTGTGGCAGCCAGATGATTCACGGCTGTTTTAGCGATGCTGGCAGCGTTTGCCCTGCTCATCTGCAGCGCGCCGTCGCGATAGTCTTTGTTGGCGTGACCACGAACATTGCGCGCGATAGTTTCTACCCTGTCGCCGGCAAGATAACCCCGACGTATGGCGTTCACGATACGCGCCAGCCTGTCCGATTCCAGATTCTCCGCCCACTCACTTAGTAGCCTCCCCTGAAAGGGTTGCGCCATCGCCGCGGCATAGACCATATCGGCGGTAATGGTCTGTAATGGATAGTGTTCAAGCACCTGAGAAGGAAGAAGAGAATCAAACAGACTGAGCTGGTAACTTACTTCGTTCTGTGCGAGAGACATTAACTCTCTTTCGAGGCCAGTTTGCATTGAAGCAACGGCCTGATGATTAAGTTCGCGTACGCTGCCGAGTAAGCTTTCGAGACGTGTAACCGTGAAGCTATCAGCCGGGAGCCTGTCCAGCGCATCCAGTAGACGTGCCGACAGGTCAGCATCCGTCTCGTTAAGCAACTTCACCATCCGGTTTGCCACGCCGGTAGCGTAGCGGCTTAACCAGACGGAATGTGCGATTGATTCATCGCGCAAGCTTTCGTTTACTGTTGCCATATCAGCCACCGGTCAATGTGGGGGCTTGGTTGCGAAGTGCATCAATCACTTCGTCCGGGCTGTCGGCCGGGTCGATAAGGTCAAGCTTCTGCAGTGCGCGAACCATATCGCTGTCGCGCAGCGCACCGGACTGCCAGGCGTTGACGATTGCCGTCACCATGCCCGACTCGGCAACCTTCGCTATGAATTCTTGGTTGATGGTGTAACTCGTCGTTTCGCCCTTAATGCCGAGGTATTTCGCACACCAGCCAAGCGCCAGCGTATAGGCCTCAGAAACGTTTGAAACGCAGATACCGAGCACGGATGTGGAAGATGTTTGCTCACCACTCGCCTGGGTTGCCGTCTTCGCCGTGGCGTTCTGCTCAATCAGCCGCGCGCCCAGCTGCACCATGTAGTCGCGCTTGCTGTCCATGGCCTCTTTAGCCAGCATGTTAGGCTGCGCCTGGGCGTAACCAAACGAGCCTTCTTTGGGAAGCAAAAGCGGTGATCGGGAACCAATTTTCACGCCCTTCTTCTCGAGGTGGTCGCGCCAGTTGGTATCGAGCCCGGTCATATAAGGCTGCACCTGGCCACAGAACCACACGCTGTCTTCATAGTCAGCACTGTTACGGTAATGACCGTGGTTTATTTCCACCAGCGCGGCCAGCGGAGAGTCATCGATCGTGGGATCGTTGTTCTGAGCGCCGACAAAGGTGAACGGGATTTCGTCCCAGTAGTCCTTTCCTTTCGGCTTCGGATGATATTCGCTGTCGACGCTGTAGGTTCCGCTTGCTGTGCTACCGGCCCGGCGCCATACCCGGCAGATGAACCTCCCTTCTTCCAGCGCCAGTTCGCGGTACTGGACTTCATCCTTGTAAGCGTAACCATCCGGCTCTTCTACGCATTCGCGCAGAACCACCAGCACCAACTGATCGCGTCCGTTAATACGCTTTGTTCTCCAGTTGATGATGTTCTCTGCCGGATAGCGGAGGATGATCGCCTCATCGGAGGCTTCAGCGTAATCGACGTAAATGCCCTCTCGCGCAACCTCCAGCACGTTCTCGGTCACCAGTTGCGACTGCTGATAGATGCTGGTACCGGCCCCGTCAGCATTGTCCAGCAGGTATTTCAGCTTCTCAGGACCGTTAAACGTGGGATCCTTGCGATATGCCATCCCAAGCATGCCGATCTTCGTATTGCCGGCAATGGCATAGAACACAGTGCGGCTCAGATAGTCCTCATTACGCTTTTTATTGCGTAATGATTTATCGGTTGGGTCGAGATACGGCAGATACTTATTACCTGCCGCTTTTACGGCCTCGGCCCCTTTGCAAAAGTCCCTGTATTTCCGCCAGGCAGCAGAAGCCGCCCGGTGTTCTGGTCGAACCCAGGTGATGTCGTCGTTTGCCATATCAGAAAGTGGTGTCCATGGTGATTGAGTATGCCGGTTTCACAATAGGGTAATCCTTCACGATGAAGTACCCACCAGCATCATTGGGGTGATCGTTATCCGCTGATTTATCCGGTTCGCCATTTGCCGCCCAGATTTGCTGCTCGAGGCTCTCGGTATAAACCGGGCAGTTCTGGACGTTGACCAGATAGCGGCGTTCGCCGTTGGCGTTACAGAACATGGCGTTCATCGAATTGATACGGTCCTTAACCGGCGGGTTGGCATCATCAACAATGACGCTGAATCCGGCATCGTTGAGCTGAGCAATATCGGTCTTGCTGGCATTCTGCGATTTGCGGGAGTCGCCAGAGGCATCCGGATAAATGTAAATCTCCCGGTTCTTCACATAACGGCCATCTTCATATCGCCAGAACTCTTCCTGGATACGCTTAATCATCGCAGGTGTGTCGTAGACCTTCACTAACTCACGAACAGCGCGCGGCAGGCCGTTACGCTTTACGTGAACAATCGCGGCCATTTTCCCAACGTTGAAGTCCATGCCGATAAACAGCGGATCCCCATCCTGAACCTCATCAGAACAGTTATTGAGCTTACGGTTGAACGTGTGGTAAATGGTCCCGCTGTTGAGGTTGGTGAATTTGCCGCGCAGATAGGCCTGAATCAGTTCGTCAGGGTATGAGCTCAGAAGCGATGGAATGTAGTCAGGCGGCAGGTTCTTCGCGTTGTCGAACGTGCTGGCCTGTATCAGCCCGTACAGAGCAGAAAGCTCAGGCTTTTCACGCACCGCCTTCACAAACTGCTGGTAGACGAATTTGAAGCCCTCCGGCGTAGTCGTTACATCGATACCGTTACGCAACCCGTCGATCTTGTAACGCATACGGGCGATGATTTTTCGCCAGGCCTGCTGCGCTTTAGCAGCCGCCATGACATCCAGCTCATCCACCATCGCGTTACCGATTTTGAAGCCGACTATCGAGCCGGGTTTTTCCATCGAACGGCAGATGGTTGTCCCGCGGTATCGTCTCCCCTCGTAGAAGTGAACCTCTTTGTTCCCCTCGTTGATTTTGACGTTCAAGCCCCAGTCAAAGGCCACCTCTTCAATCGTCGGGTAGAAGATGTCACGAATCTGCGGGTACGTCGGTGCGAAATAACCCTGGTTGATTTTAGGGTGCTCCCACATCCCCTTACAGATGCCGCCACAACCCACCCACGTCTTACCGGAACCGAACCCGGCAACATAGGCTTTGAATTTGTGCTGCATCGCGAGGAAGCGCGCCTGAGGAATGTTAAGTGTCGGGCTGATCCCCATCTTCCGCCCTCGCGTCCACTACATTGATATTGATCTGAACTGGGGTCGGTTCGTCATCATCACCATCACCGGCCAGCTCTTTGCGGAGTTTTTCCACCTCCAGCAGCCGGCGGTCGATTTCGATCTGCTGGAGACGCTGAGCGAACTCGCTATCCGCCAGGCCGAGCCGCTTCATTACCGCTTCAAACATTCGCTCACGGCTGATGGCTGTGATTTCGACACCATTCTTGCCAACCTTCACGCCTGAATAGGCAAGCCTGGAAATAGCCGGGAGCTTGCGAGTGTCTGGGAAATAAGGCTGGCCGATGCCGTCCCCATTACAGCGCGGGCATTCTGGGTTTGGTTCTCGGTTGTGGTCGTAGCCATAGCCGCCGGAATCTTCGGGTTCACGCCTGTCACGCTCAACAGCCTCGAGTCTTTTCTCTTCAAACTCAACTGCATCCCGCCACTGGTAGTGATGACCGAAGCCCCAGCAATAACGACACGCGCCTCGTCGGTATTGTGAGAGTTGGTTTGCATCGAAGGTGGCAAGTTGCCACATCTGCGCGAGGACTTCATCGGCACTGCCAAGCGTGCGCGCAATGGAGGCTTTCTGCTGTTGTGCAATAGCCTGGGCAACTGAAGTTTTCTGAAGGAGTTGATAACCGATTTGTTCAGCAGATTTTTTGCTGTAACCCGCCCTGATAGCGGCTTGTGTGGCGTTACCATCCTTTAGGTATTCTGCGACAAAACGTCTTTGCTGTGCCGTTAATCCATCATCATCCACCAGCTCTTCTGCGCTTTGTTCTTTTTGCGCAGTGCGCACTTTTTTCTGCGCAGATTTTTGCACAGATTGCGCAGAAGGTTTTTTGATATATCGACGTGCGGTAGCATAGTTCAGTCCCTGCGCTTCACACCATTCCTTTGGTGATACGCCGGTTGCGGCATGTTCGGACAGGAACCGTTGCTGAAGCTCGCCCCAGTCCGGTTTTGCCATATAAACTCCAATAAAAAACCGCCCTTAGGCGGTTAAATTTTGAGATTTAAAATTTTGGTGCTAAACCATACTTAGGCGTCTTTATGTTAGCAGCCCAGACTTTGATATCGTTCTGAAGCAACAAAGTGAAATCTGACTTGAGGTGGTTAACCATCTCATTGACCTTGCTTGCATCATTCACTGCAAAGTGTTCAATCCTGTCTGCTCCGACTGATACACAAGTATAAGTTGCAGGCACATCCTTCCCGTTAGCATTAAGCCGCACCTTCTCATCTCCACAGCCACCATCGGATATATAGGATACGAGCATATTAGCTGACTCCCTCCCCGGTTGAGAGATGCTTATCATGACAGGCAATCCCTCTGAGGTCTGGGTAATGTCGTAGAGTACAGCATCTTTTTGATACCAAGTATTGTATTCTCTTTCCTGAAACGCTGCGTAGGATGGCGAAGAAATCGTCGCCAGCAAGGCGATTGTAATAAAGTGAATTTTCATCGGTTGCTATTGTTTTGTTTAGGCAAAGTTATTATCCATATTGTGCCAACAGCAACAACGACGTAAGATTATTCCTACTATTTTTAGTGGTGCTAAATTCTCTTTTAGCAACCGTTAAGTATCCATATATCTCATATCAATAAAGCATTATAAATCCCGGTAATTTGAATTAAGTAAAAGCTAACTCCATGGTAACGAAAAAAATTTGCAATCACCTCTCAATACATTATCAGCATTCTACAGCATCAACCTTATTTTTGGTGAGCTTTTTCGAATGGCGAACTGGCTGCTATGTTTCGTCCATGATGTCTAATAACAAAGAGTCACTTATTAAACAAATAAGCGAGTATGCCAGGCTTAACGAGCAGGAAGAAATCCAGTTGCGCAAGATAATCAGCTGATTGATTCATCCGCTTAATCTTATAACGATTATCAAGCCCACCAGCAGGTGGGCGTTGTAATGGCTGCCACTACCCGGAGTGGCCACGCTCATGCCCTTGAGTTGCTGTCGCTTCATCGCCGCTTATAACCGGTGCGCGTCTGGCGTTCGCGCTGCTTTACCGGAGCATGTCCCCTTATTTACCCTCACAACGGTCTGCTATACCTGCTCGCCATAGAGCAACGAAACTGAGACTCCTGTAGCCCTCGCTGAGAGGGCTTTTTTTTCAAAAAAAAGCCAGCTCGGACAGAACTGGCTGGGTCTAGCAGTAAGTAGGTATTACTTCGCACTCATTTCGACGTGTACCCTATTCCTTTAGTCAAGCATTCAGACGCCGGGTGCCTCCCGGTGGACTTGCATCACTCCGCAAACCCGCAACACTACGTCCAGCAGTGACTGGTTGCCCCTCCGCTCAGGGGGATTCATCTGTATGGCAGAGATATCGAATCACTCGTGCCATTAAAATGTAGCTGACAGACAAAATAAAGTTGTGAGCATTGTTGAAATTCTTCGCTAATCATTCATCCCGTATACCCATCAGGCATTAGAAGAAAGCAGTTTTTTGTTCCTTTGCATTATTTATTTAATACACCTTTTTACTTTTGAGAAATGGATTACATTTACATTCTCCTTGTAATGATGACCCCTTTGGTCTCCCTTCCGAATTGCAGGATTTCATTTCGGAAGGGACTTTTTTCCTTTCCCGGCTTGCTAAATATTCATTATTTTCTAGACTCTTACATAGACTTTGCTATGTCAGGTGAAGTCGTCGTTTAGGACTACCCGTGTGCTCAAGGATGAGCCACCCTGATTTCTTCAAGCTTTTCCCTGCTAATTAATCATCTGCGCCCCAAGAATTGTCCATTTGTATAACAGAATTCTCAATATTTGCTACGGTTAAAGTCCAGAGGAGAGACTGTGTCCGAACCTCAGGGATGAGGCTCAATTTTTCCCGCAATTTGCTTTCCATGCTTTGTTATGCGCCAGGATGTCTTTCTTCGTCTGGCGGTCCAGAACGTCGATGTCTTGATCCGTCAGGAAGATTGGCTTCACCCAATCACAACCGGTATCAACCACCGCCGGGACGCTTCCATTCGTCACGCAGCTCGCGATCAACATCGTCGCCAGGCATATGATTAACAGTCTGCTGTACATTGCTGGCCTCTTTCGTTGTTTCTACCCTGCGTTCGGCTGCTGCGACCATTGCCGCTGCGTTATCTTCGGTTCGCTGCTGGTCGGCTTTGGCTTCTGCTTTGCTGGTGCCGCGAATATGGCCCAGGCCAAAAGCGCCGGCGATAGCGGAAATGACCAGTGCGGCCAGCCCGATTATTGTCTCGATACCCACACTCACCTCATACCAGAACTGATTTCGCCAGGTTAAACAGCTCGCGGCGCTTATCCAGCCCGTTGCGGCCGCCATTGATTAACAGTGTCACGCGCTCAACGTCGCCGGAATGAAGCAGGCAACCACGGGAGGCATAGAACCATGCGGCTGAGCGCGCGGCGTATTCATCCTGTTCAAGCAGCTCCGGGTGGGTAACAAGGTCCAGTTTCAACGCGTAGCCACAACTGCGATAGTTACTCAGGCCGGTAACCTGTTTCAGCCCGCGACCACGATATTTCCAGCCATCACCGGCAACTTGATTGCCAAGGTGTTCTTTTCCCCACTCACCACCGTATACCAGATTGGCGATCGCTTTCTGGTTTGCCGGTTGCGTTGCCGTTCTGCCAAGTGCGGCGGCCTGCTGTTGTGTGATGCGGTGGCTACCAAACGTCGGTACCAGGTTTTCAACCGCGTAATTCAGGCTCTCCACCAGCCGGGTAAATCTGGTGCTTTCATGCCCCATCTGGGCAATAAACATCGCCTGATCAAGCGGTGCGGTTATGCCGTATTCCTTCATAGCGGCGTCGATATGCGGAAACCAGCGTGCAGCTAACCCGGCGCTGATACCAGCCGCCTTCTGAAATTGTGCTTTGTCCATTAGTGCCTCAGATGATCAACCAGACGTGCAACGTTGCCTTTGACGGCCACCAGCACTGAAAGGAATATGATATTGGCCGCAATGGTGGCCCATGATGAATGCGGGTAAATCCCACACAGGTACGCCAGCGGTACAGCGCTGTAAGTGACGGTAATCAGCCAGGCTAAACGCGAAATCCATGGCCGATGCCGCGAATCACCACGGCGATAAAACATCAGAGTAATCACAACTCCGGCGCAGAGCAGCGCGTTGATAGTTGCTGTTGGGTCATTTAGTACCACCTGAACCTCCCCGGCGCGTTATTAGCGCCACCAGCGAGCCGATGTCCTGTTTATTCAGGAACGTAAGGATTTGAACGGCTAACGCAGAAGCTATTACGGCACCGATAGCATCCAAAGGCTTCTCGGTGTACCCCGTCCAGGAAGTGAGTTTTGAACCCAACAGCCCCGAACAAAGAATGCCGACGATATACGACACGAAGAAGTATGCCAGGCGACGTAACACACTCAGGTCAGCTGCTGTCGCTATGTAAAATACGGCGCCAGCAAATGCACCAAAAACAACACCGTAGTCAGTTCCGGTCAATAGACCGTAGACACTGGCTCCAGTCAAAGCTAAACCGGCCAGCCCCGTGCCGGAAAATGGATCGGACATCGGCCCCCCTCATATTGCTGTGAATCATCTCAGTAAATTTGAGGGGAAATAAAAAAGGCCACCCTGAGGCAGCCTGTGTTCTTCGAATTATGTTCATAAAGGTGGGGATATTGGGCCTTCCAGAACGACCGCTTCACCGTTATGGCATAGATCGTAGCCACGAGTTAGATGCCAGACGCCTCTGATTATTTTTCCTGTAACCATATCTTCAGTTTTACCGTGCGAAAAGTAGGCGATCTGGACACAGTCATTGTGTCTAATCCAATAATATCCCTCTTTCATAATTCACCTCTTAAATTGTTTCATTTAGAAGTGTATATGACGATTCAGAACCTGGTGGTCGACAAAACGTTTTTTTGAGGATGTGGCGCCGGGTGCCTCCCGGTGACTTATCTCTGGTCGTCAAAGTCGCGCGCATACCTGCACATAGCAGTTAACCAGACGCCCCATCGCTTAGATGGGATTCACCACTTGCATAACCTACTCAGGATATATTCATGCGGTCAATAGTTTATCTCTCTCGGCAAAAAAAAGCCTGCTCGGACAGCAGGCATAGTTGCTAAGTTGGCAATAGCTGAGAGAGTGGTGCCGGGTTCCTTCCGGTGAGAATTACTCCAGCAAACATTCTCGCGTCTGAGAGGTTTCCTTTTCTGGTAATTGCTGGAACGCCCCTCCGCATAGGGGGATTCACCACCAAAATGCTTTCAGAACCCATACATTCCGCAGGATGCTTAAAAAGCATATGTGCAGTACAAAGAATCTGCCAAGTAATCAGATCAATATATTCATTTAAATGGTACAGGTAGAGGGCCTTCAATCACCTCAGCCTCTCCATTGTGGCAAATGTCGTCTCCCTGCGTCAGATGCCAGATACCAGTTATTGTCTGGCCCGTTTCAAGATCCTCAGTTACACCATTGGTGTAGTAAGCAACCTGCACTCTGCCGTTGTGCTGAATCCAGTAGAAACCTTCTGTCATTGCCATCTCCTCACTGTTATTAGTTCAGTTTATAGCAGCGGCGAGAAGCATGGCGTTAGAAATACTTCAAAATGGATTGAGTCAAACATCCCGCCTGATAACGAGGAGCGTTAAGCTACATTTTATCTGTTGGGCCCAATTATGCCCACTAAGGCATCTCCGAAGGCGTTTTTGAAACCAGTAAGAAGCTCTCCTGGTGCGATTTGTATAAACAATCCAAAAACAATAATGGCGACCAGATAGAGTACAAATCCTCGTTTTTGCATGACACTAACCTCAATGGTAGTTAAGAGGTAGTCATTGTCTCATTTTGAATCTAGAGACTTATTCGTATAGCTATGCTTTTTTACGTCTATTCAGGTTGATTTTTGAGAGTGAAGAGAACATTTGGGTAATGCCATGCTTAGCTTATAAAAAAGCCCCGCGGTGATAACCGCAGGGCTTTAAACGAAGGCAATAACCCATCGTTAGAGCAAAATTACCACAGATTCGGGAAAAGTAAATAGCTCACGATAAAATAATGCCCTACTTTGTTATCTGCTTCAGCTGTGCATCAGCCCAGGCCTCTTCGATGTCAAACTTGGTGATTAGCTGATCGTAAAATGGTTTAACAGACTTCTTCCAGGTATCCAAGCTGATTGTATTCGTTATCTGGCACACCGCGGCGTAAGCCTTAGTTGAGGGGATACGCTCATATCCACGTCCGCCGCAGCGCTTGCAATCAGCTAAAACCGGAACGCCCTGCCGTTCTGTAAGAGTCTGATTAATGGCTTTCCCGCGACCATTGCAATCTCTACAGGCGCAACTTACTACCTTCCTACCCTTACACTGAGGGCACAGAACGCGCGCTATCTCCCTGACCTGTCTGCGAATCTCAAACTCAGAAGGTCGAACATCTTCGACGCCCATGAACAAAGACATCTTCACGAACTTCTTCTCTTTTGCCGGAGTGTGAGACTTCGTGCTGAAAACCTCCGCATCAACAAACCCTTCCCCATTGCAGCCATCGCACTGCTTCACGCTGGCGGCGCTGCGGGAATAGTCCTCGAACGCGAAACTGGCCAGCTGATGCATTACCAGTGGCTTAAGCCCGGCGTCCAGTTTGCGCAGCGCAGCAACCCGATCGCATTTGGTCAGCGCGTACTGGGCCAGTAACTCGATCGCCCTCTCCCGGTCATTGTTGCTGATACCCATCTTCCCGAGAAAGGCGCTATAACCCAATGCTGCCCGTTCCTGCGTCATACCCATAGCGGCCATGATATCCGTTCCGGTTAATGAGTCTGACGCCGTAGCGCGCGGCGAGTCGCTAATCATTGTCGATTTTGCGAAGTGATATTTAAGGGTGTTTTCAAGATTCATGCGGTCTCCAGCTCAGTGATGGTGAGTTCTAATTTTCCGCCTTTAACGACAGGCCTTTTCACAACGCGATAGTCGACAACCTGGCAGTCATCCAGCCAGAACCCCGCCTTAGTTAAAGCGTCAAATGCAGCTTTTTGCAGGTTATCCAGATCGCGGCGCCGACGGTCGGGCATGTGACATTCAATTCGGATTTTGAGTGGTGCGGCCGTCCGGATATTAAGACGGGCGCTTCGAATGATACTGGCCACGGCATAGCGGTACGCGACACCATCAGCGCTAATGTGCGTGCGCCCGCGGTTGTGCCGGTAATACCGGTTATTGCTCGGCGGCCAGGGCAAAGTGATTTGATATGTCTTCACGTTCACCCCCACATCCGGTTTCGCCAGCGACTATCCGGGCGCGCTGGTGTATTTGAGGTCGGCAAGAATGCACTTACAGTCCAGGTCACGTAATCCGGATTAAGGCTACGCTCTACTCGCACGCCGCGCGCTTTGTAACGCTTAACCAATTCGTCGGCCTGTTCGGTGCTGCAGTCGGTGTGATGGAACCAGGTAAATTTCATTCCCTCACCCCGCAAAACCAAGCAGCTGAGCGGCAACATTTTCGGCCTCATCACGCCTGCGGAATGAACGGGACAGGACCCATCGCCAGAGGACATCGAGTGCGGCTTTATATAGTTGCTGGAACTCGAGTTCGTCCATGTTGGCGAATGAGATGCTACGTGGATGCTTTTTAAGTGTTCCGTCAGGTAGCTGAATGGCATCAAAGTGCCCTGCCTCGACGATCACCCAGGAGCGGTAAGCATCAAAGGATTTGCACAGACTAATGCCATTTGTGAGGCGCCGGTAAGCAACCTGCTCAAGGTACTGCTCAGCAGCATCAATCAGCGCACCCTCATTCCCGCCGTAAGATGCCAGGAACTTGGCGTAGCCGCAGATCAGCTTCCGCTCGTTACTAGAGATAGCCCCGCCGGTTGGTTCCCAGTATTCAAAACCGAGATTGAGAAGCGCGAAAAAGCGCCGGTGAAATGCCGGGTTTCGTAACCGCCTGAACTCGGCAACAAGAATATCGCCGAGCCGGGTTTTTGATTGCAGGATATCCCTGGTCTCGGGCGTAGCCGGGATCAGTATTCCTGAATGGTGTTTGATAAGTTGTAATTCTAGCGCCATGGTTCTCTCCGTGGCGCATCAGGTATAGGTTGTTCAGGCCTATGAAAGAATAATATCAGACGGTGGTGTAACTCGGTACCCCAGTCGTTTTGCAAATTGCATAAACCCGTTGAGAGTGAATATTTCTTCCTCTTCGAGCAACGGTCGTAATGAAACTATTCCATTTACTCGATAAACCAGATATCTGCCCTCAGCCGGGAAGCTATAGATAACTGCTTTATCGGCCCTTCTGACCACGTCGTACCATTGATCATCTGCATTAAAGGCATCTGCACTACACACTATTTCCCCCAGAGCGACTTATTGACGCGGTAAACAGTAATCGGGAACAGCCAGGGGAACGCAAACAGCGATACTCTTTGAAACTGCTCCAGTGAAATTCACGCGATTAATAAAACCACTCGTCGGCGCTTTCCCAGGTCTCCTGCACGATTTGCTCAACCTCTTTCTTGTCGCCCCCGAAAACACTCAGACCATCATTGCTGTCACGCTTGATCGTTAGCTGACAATTATCAAACTGCTTGCTGAGCCTTTTGAGCAGTTCTGACTCTAGTGCAGGTATAGCTCCATCAGGAAGTTTCTTCATGCGATCAATGGCTAACTCGATTTTCATTTTTCCCTCCGCAATGAACACCTGTATGCATATACAGTATATTTATAAACGTATCTTACGGATTTTGCAACGATTAAAGAGTGTTAGCACGACGGAGCGCTTGCAGACTTGTAGATATCTGCTTTATGGACGATATGGGAGGAATCTCGGATTTGGTGGTCAAAAATCAATAGTTATGTTGAACAGCTTTAAGTGGAGTTTTGTGCAGTTTTGCTACAAGGTTTTGGTTTTGAGGTGAAATTAATAAAATGAAAATTCGGAAAGGCTATTATGGAGCTTGCTATTATTGAGAAAAAATAAGTCAGCAAGCTCTAAAACGACATGAAGCATTACCAAAGCGTAATGTAATCCAACCGGTTATCGAAATTCACTAAGATGCAGGCACTCTATCATCCTGACGGAAAGCCTCGATCCCGACTTTCTGACCATAAGAAAGTTCAAGTGTATTGCCATCAGGATCAGCGAAGAAGACATAATAACCTACCGGTTCGCCTGCCTGAGCCGGTTCTTTTCGCAAGATGCCTTCCATTCTAGCCATCGCTACCTTATTGTCGATTTCTTCAATGCTTGAACAAGCTACTCCCAAGTGACCAAAATTACCTAAAGGGGTGTCAGTCACAGCATCAACCTGGACAAGGACAAGCGCAAAAGGGCGAATTCGGTCACTTAACCACGCGACTTTACGTGCCTCCGGAAGATCAGGCTCTCGACTATGTACGACTTCCATACCAGCATAACGGCTGTAGAAATCAATACTTTTTTCCAAATCTCTAACAACAAACGCAACGTGCGTAAAACCGACATCAATCTCTTTCATTAGGCTAATCCTTTAACTATATCGAGAATCGCCATCTTAAAAGCTCAAGCTAACTTGAGGTCAAGTGCCTTTCAATCAATGCTTTTGCTGGATTTCTTGCACGTATCGTTCAATGTCGTTGAGGGTTGCAGCCTATGCTAACTAGCTCCAGCAAAATGAAGATAAGGCCCGCTACGCAAAGAAGAAGAGATAAAGTTAAAGCCACAATGAAAACCATTAGAACCTCCATGTGATAATTTTTACTACCGCAATCTTAGAATCAATTTTTACTTTGTCACGTGTGCATACCAAGCAAATTTACGTTGCAGAATCGTGAATTTCTCGCAGGATTAAACCACGTTAATTTAATGGTTTTTTGTGAAGCATTGTACTCTTCATGCACAATTTTAACTTTACCGTACTCGTTTTTGTAAATTTTTCAGTTAAATAGCCCTAACTGACCTTTCGTATGCTACTTTAGAAGAAAATCCTTTAAAGTGTGCAACTATGCTTACTACTATCATCTACCGAAGCCACCTGCGAGCTGATACACCAATTCAATCCATTATTGACATGGTCAGTGAAGCAAATTCCCGAAATGAATGTACGGGGGTAACTGGTGTTTTACTTTTCAATGGGATTCATTTCTTACAGCTTCTGGAAGGTGATGAAGCAGCTGTAATGCAAATCTATGAAAAGATTTGCCTAGATACACTTCACTTTAACATTGTAGAACTCTTATCCGATTATGCCCCCTATCGACGATTTGGCCGCTCAGGCATGGAATTAATTGATATAAGACTATTCAGTAAAGAAGAGTGTCTGGACAGGGTTCTTCAACGTGGAACAACCCAACATAAAATGCTTTACAACGACAGAGCCTTAAGGTTTTTCCGTACATTTATAGATTCTGCTGAGACAGATAGCTATTATGAACTTCCTGATAGGTTCAGTTGGTTTTTTTCATCCGATCAAATAGATGTATCATCAGTTGATCCCGCCATTATCGAAGACATGTATGCAGTTATAGACCCTCTCGCTGCCCAGATTCATTCTTTTGTCTTGAATGCTAAATCAGATAATGACGTTATAAAAGCCAATAATTTACTTTTTGATTTGGAATCGAAGAAAGATTTGTTAAAAATTGCAGGGGGTTTCATTACCTCTTCACAACGAGTATCAATAACACTCCTGCCTTTAACCTTACTGAGGGTGCCGAATGCGATTGAGATTTTGCTCGATTACATCAGAGAAAGTAACTTACACCCAGAACAAGTTTTAGTTGAGTTTTCTGAGAGCGAAATAATCCCTGAAATTGATGAGTTCGCGCATTCCGTGCAGATTCTCAAAAGCTGCGGTTTAAGTGTTGCTATTAATGACTTTGGTGTGGGAAATGCAGGTTTATTGTTTCTTTCGAAATTTCAGCCTGAGAAGCTCAAAATACACCCTCAACTAATCCATAATATACATAAGGACGGCTCTAAGCAGGCGATACTACAAAGTTTAATACGTTGCGGCGAACTTTTAGAGATAAGGATTTGTGCAACAGGTGTCGAACAACCAGAAGAATGGATGTGGCTAGAATCCGCTGGTATATTTTGCTTCCAGGGCAATCTTTTTTCAAAATATGATAAAAATGGATATTTGAAGATCTTCTGGCCAGAATCTAATGAATTCATAGAATGTTAAAAAAAAACTTGTAGACTTATTACTTTTTCATAGGCTTAACGCAGTCATAATCGATGGGTGTCAAGCTGGAAGCGGATAAACTAATATATAGTGAAAAGTCAGCGGGCCCGGCGGGTGCAAAAGCAATGCTTCAGTACTCAGCTAAAATGCGGTAAACGGAGCAGGCTTAGATATTTGGCCTCAATTTCGTTAACGAAGAACCAGTTCATCCCTATACCCTCCTACCAGTTTTCATCCAGTCATATTTGGCTTTTATAGCTCAGCTGGTACCGACCGGTAAGCGATACTTGGGCAGCAAACGCTGCCGCGCCTATACAGTATTGGCTTACCTTTTATCTGAAGTGCTCACGCTTTCATCCTCTTTCCCCTTTCGATGTTAATTCTCTCAACGCATTCCCTTAATGCTTTGACTTGCTCCGAAGATAGGTCAGATTCATCAATTGTGGCCAGAAGAGCGTTGAGGGAGCGCTCAATATCGTTTTTAGTCAATCGTAAACAGATAACCTTAACCCAACGTGGCGAGAACTTGCTGAGGCCGATTGCTCTTGTAATGCGCTGTTTCATGAGATGCCTCTTTACCGCCAGTGGTGGCGATTTGTAACTCGGTTATAACACACGTGGAGAAGACTTATGTGACTATTTCGCCTTAGAAATTTCTAAGGGTCGTTTAGCCAGGGTAACCAGGCTTTCAGTAAACGCCTAAATTGGTTTTCCAGCATGTCACACAAGCGCCTCGTCATAACCCGAAGCGGCTTATCAAGTGAAGGTAGTTTTTACGGTCATGCACAGGCTGGGATGTCATTTGTGTGCCAGAAGCAGACTTTAATATAGCTCCAGAGTCCCTTATGGGAGCTATTTACATCTGTCAAGCTTTAGCAAGCGGCTTCATTCGAAAACTAATACCCATACGATTAATGGCATTCATGGTGGCAATAACAATGGTAAGTTCAACCAAATCTTTTTCACCGAATACAGAAAGCGCTGCGGAATATGCTTCATCGGAAGCATGTGTTTCACTAACACGGGTAACTTCTTCCGCCCATGAGAGGGCAGCTTGCTCTATATCCGAGAATAAATAGGTAGCTTCTCGCCAGACAGGCACCAATACAATCTTTTCGACGGACATGCCACTCTTGATAAGATCGCGAGTATGTATATCTATGCAGTGTGCACAACCATTGATCTGGGAAACTCTTAAAAAAATTAAATGGATCAGCTCGGCAGGTAAACCTGTACCAGTAGTGGCGTAATGATGGAGCGCTGCTATAGCCTTGCCACCTTTATCGGAAACTTGAAACCAGTTTGGACGCTTCATCGTTATTTCCACCTTTTTGAGTTGTTTAAAATAAAAAGATGCCTCACAGAATCGCTACGACTGAATGACAGAATTTAAATTAGTACGTCTGCTCAGACGTTGTAATCTTAACCATTGATGTCATAGATAAAAGAGACAAAAAATGAGTAAAACGGTAGGACAATTATGGGATACCTCATGCAGTAAAACTGGATAACAATTTTTAAAAGCAAACCCTGAGTGTTGATAAAATCCACGGTAGAGTCCGCTTCTCGCTCATAACAGACCATTTCCTCACTATGCCCTGCCATCTGCTTTCATCCGTTGATATTTAGCTTTCAAAAGCTCCGCCGGTGTCGGCCCTTTCGGAGCAACTGGCGCAGCCAACGCCCGACGAATAGGCGGAATCGGCTTCCCGGCTAGCACCCGCTTTTCCCACCTATCAAGAATATCACCGGCCTCACGCTCAAGCTCTTTGTGACTGAGTTGGCCATCAGTTCCGCGACGCCGCAGCTCGAGGCAAATGTGGTAATAAACCGGCTTCGGCCAGGGGTACTGCTCACTGCTCGGGTACCGAAACACCAGCTTGCGCCACTTCCAGTATTCAGCCATCACGTCTGCGGTGGTGACCCCCAGCACGCAGCGCCCTTCCCTGCACCACTTGATGAACTGGCCAGGTGACGGCAGGAATGGACGCTCCTGGCGACGCACCATGCGCATGCCTGCTTCAACCTGCTCCATTGTGGTTATCCCGTTTTCTTTGAACGCCAGCACCCATTGCCGGCGAATCTCGTTCACGTCTTCCTGGCTGCGATTAACCAGGCTTGCCGGAAACGCGGCCGCCAGCTGAACGAATAACCCGTTGATAATCTGCGCCACCTGCTGCGTTTGTTCGCGTTCGGTGTACTGCTCAGGCATGTTGTGCGCCACGCGGCGAACCTGTTCCCGGTCAAAATTGCGAATGCTCTCGGCTAGGTTTTTCATTCCAGCACCCCGTCAATCCAGTCGGTGTTATGCAGATCGATGCTGCCCCGGGAAGGTTTTACCGCTCCGGTTGCACGCAGCCGTTTGGTGGTGAGCTGATCCCACTGCTTTCGCAGACTTGAGGGGCTCAGGATGTTGTCTTTCCAGAACTCGTCCCGGTTAGCCCACTGGAACAAATCACAGATTTCGTAGTGAGTCCGATTGTCCTGGACACGCATCAGCCTGATGGTGTTTGCCCATTCAGCCCAGTTGGGTTCAGATAGCGATGCGTTGACGGTAAGAAGCCTGTCGTAAATCCAGCGAGCGGCCTTGAGGTCGTCAGCGGATCCCCATGATTTACCTGCCGGGGTGTATATCCCGGCGGCAGCTTCTGGATGGCGTGAGAGAAACTTTTGAGTTTTCTGGTTTCGGGATTCGTCAGAATTCCGAGACGAGGATCTTTTAATATTGTTCTTGTTATAGTCTTGGGTGTCTACCGTTTCCGGGAAGATTTTTCCCGTTTTCGGTAACACTTTTCCCGTTTTCGGGAAGGTTTTTCCCGTTTTCGGTTTGTCTAAAATCCAGGCTGAAAGGTCAGTATTTATACCGACCGTTTTCATCACGCCCTGCTTCTGACTGAAGATAATTTTACGTTCTGCGAGTGATTTGAGCGCATCAGAAACATGCGAATCACTCAGCCCTGTAAGCTCGGCAATCACCGTGTTCGTCACGCGGTCCTGCTTCTTGTTCCAGCCGTAGGTAAGCCAGATCACCGCTTCAAAACATTGCCACTCCCGGCCTGACATTCTCAGACGAGGCTTGAGCTGTTGGATCTCGTTAGCGACCTTGGTATACCCGTTCGACAGGTCGGCCATACGACCTCCCGGTTGTTCGTTTCTATGGGGGAAATTGATAATTTCAGCTGTGTTTGACATACTTAGCTCCGCAATTACACTCCGTTTTTGCACCTGAAAGCCGTTGGTGTTCGAGCACCGCGGCTTTCGCCTTTTCTGAAGTCTTCACATTGCCCCCAACATGGTTGTGACCATCGCCAACAGCGGCGCCGTAAGGTCCGGATCGACTCTGAACATTTCGAAAATCCCCTCGCCTAACTCCTTCAGTTTTTCCTTCTTCGGTGCATCGAGCATCAGAGCTTGCTTCGCCTCACTCACCTCTTTTTCCAGTCTGGCCATGCGATACGCGAAAGTGTCGTTCTTTACGACACGGTCGCGATACCGAATCGGTAATACAGACATGATCGCGGGCACCAGCTGTTCGACGTTTCTCCGGTACGATGCGGAGTCTTCTTTGTTGTCGAGCCAGCGGAACAGCTTCACGTTCCAGACATCGGCCTGGCCTGAAAAATCCACGCCAACAACTTGAAGTTCTTCCGCTGCTTCTTGAATTTGAAGCGCAACAGCTACGCGCCCTTCTGCCGCTGCCCACGCCCGGACTGCATTACAAATATCGCGGTGATCAATTTCCTGCTCTGCCGGTTCACTTTGATGACACGGGAATATCAGTGGATTAGAGGATGCTCTGCTACTCTGTTGAAATGAAACAGTTTGCATAGTTAAGGCTCCTGTTTAGGTAAACCGTCTGTTGGGTTTGGGTAGAGATCTGGGCGCAACTCGTGCGGAGTTACGCCGGTAACCCCATAAATTTGCAAAACTCGATCTGCCGGGACGACGCCCTGATATCGATTTCGCCAATGACTAACAGTCATGGCGCTTACGGTTAGCAGTTGGGCTAAGCGCGTAGCAGTTCCTGCTTTAGTAATTGCTTTATCAATTGCTTTCATAAATAGCTCCTGTAACAACAACGCAATTAAACATTTTGTTTATGTTTATGTCAACATTTTGAATATTGAGCTAATAAACATTTGGTTTAGAATTCGTCCATGAAAGAAAAAACTCATCAGATTAACCACCCACAAGTTCAGCGGCTTAACGAGGTTCTTGAGCTCAAGAAGTTGACCAAATCAGACATGGCCCGTATTTGTGGCGTCAGTGCTCAATCGGTCAATAACTGGTTCGTACGCGGGACGATTGGTAAAAGCTCAGCGATTAAGCTGGCGGATGCGCTTGGGGTGAGCCTTGAGTGGCTGCTTGGCCAAGATGTTGGCGAGAAAGATGGACTGAAGCCGGACGAACAACGCCTGTTGGAACTTTACCGTCAGCTTCCCGAAGAAGAGCAACAGAACATGCTTCGCATCTTCGCGCTTCGCCTGAAAGAGCTGGACGAACTATATGATAAGTATATGAAAGGCCGGATTCGTTCGCAGGATGATTGAGTAATCCTTTCAGCAATGATTCGTAAAGATCTACTATAAGAAATGGCCATAAAGTGGCCTTTTTTTATGCGCCTCGAATAACTAGCACATCCCTTGTACTAAGCGTCCATTCCCCGGGCTTCCTGCCTGTACCATTTCGTCGAATTTTTTGCCTCCAAAGAACAAAATTTCACTCTCCATAAGCATCATATAAACATTTTGTTTATTTAAAATTACTCATTTTGTTGACTGCAACTTAAACTTTGTGTTTAATCTAACTCAACAAGACGCATCACGTTCCACCAAGGCAGGACGCCCACGAAGTAGCCGCCGATGGCATACGAATATTCGGATGAGGTGGAGAGATTAACGCGCATCAGGTGTAAACGTTCCGCTGGCCGGCGATAAGGCAAACGAGGGTGAGAATGATTGATTTCGCACGCAAACCAGGACGGCAGCAGGCTGTAAAGCTGAACTTCTTCGAGGTGATTCTTCGCCGCCTGTGCTACCTGCTGGCGCAAAAGGGGAATCCAGATGTGTAACTCAACGAAATGCGGGTACTGCGGCAAGCCGGTTGAACCGGCGAAAGTAGTCAAAAGTACCCTTCTCTATTGCAACGGCGCACAGCTGGCGCGCAAAGAAAAAGAATACTGCTCTGAACGTTGTGCTTCGTACGACCAGATGGCCCACGAGGCATAACGTAAAAGCCGCGCAAGGCGGCCCGTACGTCCGGTGCTCCCGACCAAAGTTACACCGGAAAACTACTTAAAAAACCAAAGTTCACCCAATGGGCGCTTTCTCTGGCCCGGGGATCTTACATCCAAAAAAGAGGATCTCACATGGAATTTTTCTATGTAGTTAAGGCTACGCAGAAATCCGGCAAAGAAGACGCAGTGATTTGGTTCACTGCGAAATCAGAAGCCCGTGCCAACCTGCAGCTCGATGTTGAGCTCGAAGATGCCGGTATTGAAACCGGACGCGGTAAGGATTACGCCAAACCGGTTCGCACCGATTTCCCGGTGTATAACGACCTCCCGAAAGAAAGCACCGTGGATTACACCTGGTGCAAACGTTACAAACTGCAGGACGATGGACGCACCTGGCTGCCAAAGGCTGGTGCTGAGTCTACTGGAGCCATGGACAACACCGCGGCATCGGAAACGTCCGTTAATGTCGAAAATTCCGTCGAGAGTGTCCCGCTTGAAAACCGCACTCCAGCGGTCCGTTTTGCCGTCCACCTGACCAACGACAAATACCAGTCATACATCAGTAAAGAGCAGCAGCTGGCTGCCAGCAAAATGTCACTGGATGAAGGCAACACCTATCTCCAGAACCTGCTGCTGGCGAAAAACGACATCCCTGAAGTTGCCGAACTCAGCCTGAACGCTGAGTGGAAACTGGTTCAGGCGATTAAGCAGGTATTCGCGCCAGATGAAGCGCACGAAACTGAAATTATCGCTGCATTCATGGCTGACTGGGCGAGAGCAGATGCCAGCGATCGCAATCAGTTAATTGAAGAGTGGAGAAGCGGAAAGCTTAATCTTCTCAAATCAGAAAGCGCCAGCGAGACCGGTGTTACAACCGATCAGTTTCTGGAACCTGATAACGGTATCCAGATTGACGAGAATGATGACGAAACCACACGTTATCCAGTCGTTCGTATGCCATTTCGCAAGCAGCTACTCGCTCAGTTCACCGCCGACGAACTGCGCCACCACTTGACCCGCGAAGAATACGAAGGTATCAGCGCGCTGGAAATGGACACAGACAACAGCTATGTCCAGAACCTGCTGCTGGCGGCAGAAAACTGCGAAGAGGTGAAGGGTTACGATACCAAAGACCTGTGGCGCTACACCGACGCCATTCGCAAAGTGTTCAGCCAGGAGAAGCGTCACGAACTCGCTTTGGTTCTCCGATTCACCAGAATCTGGGCGGCGACTGATTACATTGACCGCGGCATTCTCGTTCGCGAATGGGCAGCCGGTAACCGCATTAGTAATGTTCAGCGCACCGATTCTGGTACCAATGCCGACGGCGGCTATGTAACGGATCGCGGCGAAGGCGCGCATCACACTCTGGACACTCTCGATCTTGAGATCGCATGCGCCCTACTGCCTATGGACTTCCACCACTTCGAAATTCCTTCGAGCGTGTTACGACGTGCCAAAGAAATCGTGGCGAAGAAAGAAGAACCATGGAAATCCTGGAGCGCCATCCTGCGTAATCAGCCCGGCATACTGGCGGTTAACCGTGCGGCAATCTTCAACTTGATCCGCATCGCGCCAGATAACATCCACCACACGCCAGCGGCTCATCTTGAGTTTGTGAATAAAACCATGACGGCTGAATTTAACTCTGCTGTGAAATTACTGCCGTTGCCTACTCCTGTAGTTGAGACTGGAGCCCCAGCTGAACAACCGCAGGTTGAAAATCTCGGCAGCGGCGTGTTCTCCATCGATGGCCTGATGGGTGGAAATACCGAACCGGTCGTCAATACCTCCTCAAATGAAGTCGAAAACACGAAATACACAGCGGAGACCACCAGCGATGTGCAGATGGAAACGGCTAAGCCAGAGAAAGACGAAGATGTTGATTCGGTACAACCAGGCGAAGGCGCTTATGCAGCTAATACGCAGACAGATTCCATAGCGCCGGAAGAGCAACAGTCAGAGCCAGTAATCGAATACCCGGCCTACTTCGAACCTGGCCGCTACGAAGGTCTGCCGAATGATGTTTATCACGCAGCAAACGGCATCAGCTCAACTCAGGTGAAAGATGCCCGCGTCAGCCTGATGTACTTCAATGCGCGCCATGTAGCTAAAACTATCCCTCGCATAGCATCAAAAGTGCTGGACATGGGAAACCTGGTGCATGCCCTTGCATTGCAGCCGGAAAACCTCGAAGCAGAGTTCAGCTTAGAACCGGAGATCCCGGAGGATGCTTTCACCACCACCGCAACCCTGCGCGAGTTCATCGACGCGTACAACGCCAGCCTGCCGGCGCTGCTGAGTGCTGACGAGATTAAAGCGTTGCTTGAACAACATAACGCATCCCTTCCCGCTCCAGTGCCGCTTGGCGCGAGCCTGGAAGAAACGGCTCAAAGCTATATGGCTCTCCCAGCTGACTACCAGCGTATTGAAGAAGGCCATAAACAGACAGCAACGGCAATGAAGGCATGCATTAAAGAGTACAACGCCACCCTGCCCGTGCCGGTTAAAACCAACGGCAGCCGTGATGCGCTACTCGAGCAATTAGCGATCATCAATCCTGATTTGGTCGCACAGGAAGCGCAGAAACCGACGCCGCTGAAAGTGTCCGGCACTAAAGCAGACATGATCCAGGCAGTTAAGTCGGTTAAGCCCGATGCCATATTCGCCGACGAACTGCTGGATGCCTGGCGCGACAACCCTGGCGAAAAGATTCTGGTTACCCGCCAGCAACTGGCCACAGCGCGGGCAATTCAATCTGCACTCCTGGCGCACCCGACCGCCGGCATGCTGCTGACACATCCAAGCCGCGCCGTTGAAGTGAGTTACTTCGGCTTTGACGACGAAACAGGTTTAGAAGTGCGTGTACGCCCTGACCTTGAGATTGAACTGGACGGCGTGCGCATCGGTGCTGACCTGAAAACCATCAGCATGTGGAATGTGAAGCAAGAAAGTCTGCGCGCCAGGCTACACCGGGAAATCATTGACCGGGACTACCACCTCAGCGCAGCTATGTATTGCGAGACCGCGGGGCTGGACCAGTTCTTCTGGATATTCGTCAACAAAGACGAGAACTACCACTGGATCGCCATCATTGAGGCATCCACCGAACTGCTGGAACTGGGCATGCTCGAGTACCGCAAAACGATGCGTGCCATAGCAACCGGATTCGACACGGGCGAATGGCCAGCGCCGATCACTACCGATTACACCGATGAACTGAACGACTTCGACCTGCGCCGCCTCGAAGCGCTGCGCGCTCAGGCTTAAGGGGGATTTATGCATAACACAAACGTTTCCGTTGCTGACCAGAACACCGTTATTAACTCCAACGTGGCTTTGTTCGATTCCCAGTATCTGAACGCCATCAGCACGTTCGCGCAGATCATGGCGCAAGGCACCGCGACTGTTCCTAAACACTTACAGGGTAATCAGGCCGACTGCATGGCGGTAGCAATGCAAGCGGCACAGTGGCAGATGAATCCCTTTGCCGTGGCGCAGAAGACGCACCTGATTAACGGTGTGCTCGGGTATGAAGCTCAACTGGTTAATGCCGTCATTTCACGCAGCGGCGTGCTTGCCAGTCGTTTTGATTATGAGTGGTACGGTCCATGGGAAAAGGTTGTAGGAAAATTCCACATCCGTAAAGGCGATAAAGGCGAGTACCGCGTCCCGGGCTGGACCCTGGCTGACGAAGCCGGGATCGGCATCATTATCCGCGCAACTCTGAAAGGTGAAGATCAGCCGAGAGAACTTGATTTACTGCTGGCTCAGGCCCGAACCCGAAACTCTACCCTGTGGGCTGACGACCCACGCCAGCAGTTGGCATATTTGGCTGTCAAACGCTGGGCGAGACTGTTCTGCCCGGATGTGATTCTGGGTGTTTATACCCCGGATGAACTGGATGATCGCCGTGAAGAACGAGAGGTAAACCCAGCACCGGCGCAGCACGTAAGCCTTGCAGACATTTCAGGTGACAACGTCACTATGACTCAAACGGCTCAGGAATCAGCTCAAAATATTGATGCACTTGCTGATGATTTCCGTGACCGGATCGAGGCGGCTCAGGATGTGGATAGCGCTAAAGCTCTGCGCGCAGATATTGAAACCGTGAAAGTAACGCTGGGTTCTGCCCTGTTCACTGAACTGAAGAACAAAGCTGTGAAGCGTTATTACCTGGTTGATGCTCGTAACAAGGTGGAAGCGGCAATCAACTCCCTACCATCTCCAGATGAACCCGGTGCGGCAGAACGCTTTGGCGAAGCTGAACGCGTGTTGGCATCTGTGAAACGCCATTTAGGAGAGGAACTACACGATCAGTTCAGCATCACCCTGGCGGATATGAAACCGGAATACGTGGACTAACGAGATCGGGAGGAGAAACCCTCCCTCAAGGAGAAGAAATGCGACTGATTAATCGAGGCAGTAAGCAATCCCCTTTAGCTCGCCAGGCATGTGAAATCGCGCTCGCAGCCCACCAGCAAAGATATGGTGACTATGGGCGCAGCAAGATGAAAGAGACCTATACGGTGAGAGTGGAAGGCGTGAAGGTCTGGGTCGAGGTAGTGAACTGCAAGGCAAGCTACGTGGCCACAGCAATGACCGGCATGCGCCGACTGCGTTCCCTGCCCGGCCAGGCAAACTGAAACTGAAATATCAACGACTGAAGACCGGCATATCTATACTCATGCCGGTTACCTGAGGTGAACCATGTCGCAGGTAATTTTTAACGAAGAATGGGTTGTTGGCGCCAGGCTCACAGAAAAAACAGGCCTGACCCAACGACAGATTGAGAAGTATCGCCAGGGCTGCTGGGTAGAAGGTGTCCATTTTAAACGGATATCGCCTTCTGGGGAAAAAACCTTGCGTGGCACAACCTGGTATAACTATCCGAGAATTAATCAGTTAATAAGGGATGCGTAAGATGGCAGCTTTGCCTACAGGTGTCGAAATCAGAAACAATAAGATTTGTATCTGGTTTATGTACCGGGGAAAGCGTTGCCGCGAAATTCTCAAAGGTTGGATTAACACCCCGGCGAACATCAAAAAAGCCGGGAATCTTCGGGCTGTGATCGTTAGTGAGATCAACCTTGGAGAGTTTGATTACCATCAGCGCTTTCCTTCATCGTCCAGAGCAAAAAAAACCGTAACCACTGTTTCAGTTCAAACCTTTTCAGAGCTGTGTGAGCTGTGGACGAGCATTAAAGAAACCGAAATTAGCGCGAATACCATGCGTAAGACTCGCTCACAACTCGGTACGTTAATGCACATCATTAACGGAGATACGCCTGTTTCAACTATACGCCACAGCGACATTCTGAAATACAGAAAGGAGCTGTTGAACGGTGAGACACTTTACCTGGCAAATCCCAGAAGTAACAAACAGGGACGCACTGTGCGTACCGTGAACAACTATATATCGCTTCTGTGCTCTCTTCTTCGGTTTGCACACAAGTCTGGCTTTATCAGTGGCAAACCCTTTGAAGGGATCAAGAAACTACACAAAGGGAAAGTAAAACCGGATCCTTTAACGAAGCAGGAGTTTAGTTTGCTTGCGGCATCCGAGCGTGGCCAAAGCCTCAATATGTGGACGTTCGCAGTTTATACTGGTGTCCGTCATGGAGAGCTTGCAGCTCTTGCCTGGGAAGATATCGACTGGGAAAAAGGTACGGCTCATATACAGCGCAACCTTAATGCGCTAGGAATGTTCGTCCCACCAAAAACCGATGCAGGTGATCGCGTTATCACGCTTTTAGAGCCAGCACTAGAGGCCTTGAAGGCACAGCGTAAGCTGACTTCGTTACAGCCCAAAACCGAGATTGTGTTTCATCACCGAGAGTATGGTGCGATGGAATATCAGAACCTGCGGTTTGTTTTCATGCCCAGGATGCGCAAGGGCATACAGAAGGCCTACTACTCTTTATCGAGTATCGGCTCCAGATTTAACGCAGCTGTAAAACGTGCTGGTATTCGCCGCCGGAATCCGTACCATACGCGGCATACTTTTGCCTGCTGGCTTTTATCTGCCGGCGCTAATCCGTCTTTCATAGCCAGCCAGATGGGGCATGAAAACGCGCAAATGGTTTATGAAGTCTACGGTGCGTGGATTGAAGAAATGAATGGCGAACAGGTGCTGATGCTTAACGACAAGCTCGCACGCTGAAGAATTTTTGCCCCTATTATGCCCCTATTGGCTCCGAAGGTAGTAATAAATGCAAGAAAATCAATCAAATACAAAGAAAGAGCAATACAACCTGAATAAACTGCAAAAGCGACTGCGCCGTAACGTGGGCG